>Ga0214919_10000204_pt1 | contig 102653 bp, 90 predicted proteins | sample LL1503_MetaG_FD_177994 | JGI IMG/M metagenome (GOLD analysis project Ga0214919, IMG submission 177994) | Freshwater microbial communities from Lake Lanier, Atlanta, Georgia, United States - LL-1503 | ecosystem: Environmental > Aquatic > Freshwater > Lake | place: USA: Georgia | collected...
CGACGGTATACGTGGGTGGAAACTTCACGACCATGGGCGGCGCGACAAGATTCCGCTTGGCTGCCATTGGCACAGACGGCACGCTGAGCACAACCTGGAACCCCAACGCAAACGGTAAGGTCAATGCCCTCGCCGTCTCCGGATCGACGGTGTACGTGGGCGGTGAGTTCACGACCATGGGCGACGTGACAAGAAACGGCCTGGCTGCCATTGGCACGGACGGCACGCTGAACGCAACCTGGAACCCCGGAAACGGCAACGTCAATGCCATCGCGGTCTCCGGATCGACGGTAATCTTGGGCCAGTAGCGCCACAATAAGTGTTACCGAATGGGGCGTATTTCAGGTGGAAGTGCCCGAAAGGGCAAAGAAAATCTCGGATAATCGCGAGCGGCAATTCCCCGCAACGAGTCCAACCAACCTAATTTCCAACCGATTTTCGGTGGCCTTTTTGTGAGTCAATTCGGCCGTCAATCAGCCATAAAAAACGCCTCAAGAGATCATGGAATGTGGCCGATCTCCCCTCGTCGAGGTGCTTCATGAAAGTTTTGATGGCTGCTGCAATTTTTGGAATCTCTTACGGGATTTACGGATGTTCGAACGATGCTAAATTCGCCGGCATGCCAATGGCTCCGACGGCAGCACCGGCAGCGAGTCCGGGAATTACCGTTACAGCAGATGCTGTGCCAGAGCAGGCATCTAGCGATGATGTGAAACCCGAAGTTGAATCAAACCAGCCAACGAGTCCACCGACATGCACGCTGACCGTCTCCAACCTGACGCTGCCGTCGGGTGGAGGAAACTCCAACATTACAATATCTTCACCGCCAGAGATTGTAGTGGCTACGAAAACGCTGTTCCGGGTAGAGGCGACCACAGCGAAGTCCCCGGTCGTAGAAGGTAACCAATCCATCTCCATTACGACCGCTTTTTTAGGCACCGTAACCAATACCAAGGGAAGTAATACGTGCACGGCCACAGTTGTGGTGCAACCAGCTGGGCAAACAGTCATGCCTCCTCCCCCGCCTCCTCCTGTAAACGGCGGATGGAGTGCGTGGAGCGCCTGCAGTGCGTCTTGCAATGGCGGGACAATGACTCGTTCGTGCAACAATCCCGCACCGGCTTTTGGAGGAGCGCCGTGTTCAGGTGCCGGCAGCGAGGCATGCAACACCCAAGCATGCGTTCAGCGAAATGTTACCAACCTGGTTGATATTGGAATCAGGTTTGTACTGACAATTTCATCCCTCCAGGGGAGAGTGTTTTTGGAACACGAGCTCGACGGCAATGGGTACATTCAGCTCATGCCCTTTCCCGGTCTCATTAGTACCGTTGCATACGCGGTTTGTGACTGGGACTCAGATGGGTTTAACGACATCATTTTCGGCGCAGGTCCCGGTGGAGCGCCGCACGTTAAGGTCTATCAGCGAAATGAGTTCGGAGTTTTAGGAGAAGTCCTCGGCAAATTCGTGTCCCGATGCGATGCCACATTCTGTTACACAGGCGGAATCGTGGGGCTTCAATGCCTCGGCAACCGAAAGATCCGGGTCAAGTTCGGCAACAACGTCGTCCAGGACCACGACCTTTAGTATTGTTGCATTCATAAACTGCTCTACATCGCTGCGCCTGGTGGGGCCACCGCCAGCACACCAATCGGCTGGATCTTCTGCGCCCCGCGACCTTGGTGCTTCAAATCAATCATCGCGTTGTGTGCGCCGACGTAAAGATCCAGGCGGCACTGCAGCCGGTCCACACGCTTGGTCGTGCACCACGTCCGGCGCGACAGGCATTTCACGTTGTCGCGCACCATGGCGCAGGTGTGGTTCAGGGAAAACAGCGGATCCCAGCCGCCGGCTTTCAGTTCGCCCTGGCCTACGACGCACCCTCTGCGCCCCTTGAAGGTCTTGTGTTCCGCGCCGGGCAGGTACTTTCGCACAAGTTTGGGATAGCGCGGACATTGATCGGATTTCACAATGAGGTCCGCCGAGGCCACGCACGAGATCGTCGCCAAAGCGGTGGCCAGAGCATGTTTCCGGCGATCAACCCGTTTGCCATAGCGACGCCGCGAGATGGCGGCAAGGCGCCCCTTGGCGGGCATGCTGGCCGCGGTGGCCGACAAAATGATGCGGCTGCCCTCTTCGACGGCCACGGCAATGGCAACGGGCTTGCCCTTGCTGTGTTCAAAAGCCTCCATTTCGTCAAAAACAGCAGTTTTGACTAATTTTTTCATTCGGGCCAGGCGCGCCGCGTGGGCCGCCTGCGAGAATTTCGCCATGCGCACCAGCTTGCGTGCCACAGTAATTTGTGTCGTCGAACACAGTTTTGCAGCGCGGCGCTGCGAAACTCCCGAAATCAAAAGCATGAAAATTGGGTGGTGTAAATCGGGTCGTTTTTGGCCCTCGTCGAGAGAGCCTGATGTCTGGGAAAACTGGGACTTACAGGACTTGCAGAGGAACCTCTGCCGCTTTTCAGCCGGCGTATTTTTTCGCTGAAAATATCCCTTTTTGATGACCGAAAGTAATGTCTCGCAACGTGGGCACCGCATGTGCACCTCCTTTATGGAGGGCACTGTGAATGTGCGGGGGGCGTGGCTTGAAGTGGCATCTGAAGTCAGGCGCAGCCATGTAGAGCAGTTAATGAGCGTTACATCTGCCGCTGTAGAGCCAGCACTTGCCCGATCACTTCAAAGGGCTTGTCTCCGGCGTAAATTGGTTTGAAGTCCGAATTCTCCGGCTTCAAATACCAACCGCGGGTTTTGTCACGCATGAGTCGCTTCACCGTTGCATCGCCGGACTCCGTCCGCGCCACCACAATGGTCCCAACCGGTGCATTCTTGCAGCTGAGTACTACGAGCCAGTCGCCATCAAGGATACCTGCCTCGATCATGCTGCTGCCGCTCGCACGCAAGGCAAAAACCTCACGCGGAGACGGAATGTGATTGCCAAACATTGAAGTCGACATCCGCAAAGTTCCTACACGCTCCTCCAATGCCTCAAGTGGATTCCCGGCTGGTACGGAACCAAGACAGGGCACAACAAGAGTTTCAGGGGTCGATTCAAGCGCCGGATCGCGCAGCGCCTCGCGCGTCACCGTAAGGCTGCGCGCCGACTGCTTGTCAGGACTTTCAAGGTAACCTTTGCGACGCAAGGCATTCACGAGGTCTTGAGCAGACCCGATGGCAGAATAGCCCATGTGTTCGCAGAGTTCCCGAAGGCTCGGGGGCATACCGGTCTTATGCGACGAGACCCTGATAAAAGTGAGGGCCTTGCTCTGAGTTGCTGTGAGCTTTTCCATAGACACCCCCTGCAATTGTTTTAGCCTCTGCGGCGCATCAACGCAAGTGACGGTAAAAAATCAGGGCAACGGGGCAACTTCACTGGCCACCATTCCCTTGGTGGCTATTTCACGCCGTACCGTCACCACACCTTTTTTCTCGCCACCAAATTTCCTGTAAACATAGGGAAAGGAAACCGTCTTGGATCTAATGATGACCTGCAAGACGCCCGATGGGTCCACGGTACCAGGCTCCTCATCCGTCGTAAAAACAATCTCTTCCGGAACAACGTTGATCTTGAGTTTCGATACCTGCGCCAGAATGTTTGTTCGCAAGGCGTCATCTTCGTTGGATTTCGGATCGATGGCATCCCAAACAGCAAAACGCAAACGTTTTTCCATGAAGTAGCCATCGGCAAACCGGTACATGGTGGCAGAAATAGCCAACATAATTCCAAAGATTACATACTTTGACATTGCGTGTTTCCTTACGCGTTGAGTGCCCGGATTCGCTCAATCATCGGTGGATGAGAGTAGTACCAGGAAGAATACAAAGAATGAGAAATCGGCATGGAGCTGCTCTTTTCACGAAGAACTCCCAGAGCGGCTACCAGATCTGCCCCCGTCCCCAAAGCCGCCCGCGCAAAATGATCCGCCTCGAATTCATGCTTGCGAGAAATCCAGCAGTGCAACGGCTGAATCCAGAAAGATAAAAGACCCGACCAGGCCGAAAACACGACCAGTGCCGCGTGAGGACTCATCGCCGAAAAGCGAAACGCCTCATAGAATTGAGCGTAAGGCAGCAAAAGTCCAAGTGCATAAAATGTGAAAAAAGAAAAAACAATCGACCGGATCAATCCCTTGCGAACATGATGCAACTTGAAATGCCCCAGTTCGTGGGCCAAAACGGCTACCACTTGCGGAGGAGACAAATCCTTAACCAGCGTATCGAAGAGGACAATACGCTTCTTGCCGAAGACACCCGTAAAGTAGGCGTTGCCGTGAGAACTTCGGCGCGATGCGTCCATCACGAAAACCCCATTTGTCGCGAAACCAATCTTCTCTGCCAGGCGATCTATGCCATCGCGCAGGGACCCTGGCTCAAGGGCGTGAAACTTGTTAAACAGCGGCGCAACCAGGACCGGGTAGGCCCAGGAAACCACCAGGCTGAAAATCGTCACCGCAAAGAATGCATACAACCACCAGAATGTGCCTGCACTCGCAATAAACCAGACTAGAATCGCCAACAGCGGCCCACCCAACAATCCGCCGACCAGCGCACCCTTGCCAAGGTCAGCGAAAAAACCCGAAGGGGTCTGCCGGTTGAATCCGTGTTTCTCCTCAATGTGAAAAATCCTGTACCACGACCAGGGCAATGCACAGATCATGCGGAGCAACGCCATCGCGGCGAAAAAAATCAGAGCATGGGCAACAAGCCCCATGGTCCCGTGCAGAGATTCAACGGCACGCCCAGCCAGACGATCCAGCCATCCGAATCCGCCAAGACTGAGAAATCCGACAAAGATCCACAAATCAAACGCCGATTCGATCCGCTCAAAACGAAACCGGTCTTCCGCATAGGCAAGAGACTTGCTCATGTCTTCGGCGGTAATTCCGAGTGCATCCCGGGCTTCGGCCTGACGCTGCTGGTCATGCCATGTTGACCGATTCAGCCGGCCAAGCCAGCTCTCGACGAGATATTGAACAACCGTGGCACAGATGAATGCGAGAAAAAGAAATTCAGGGGAAGGAATGGGTAATGAGAACCGGGAAAATTCAATCACTCGTTTGCTCCGGAGGCTTCGGCTGATTTGGGCGGACCTGTTCCCGCTTGATTTTAGATATGTATATCTTGCAGCAGGTTTTACAGGCAAGGATCGGATGCCCAAACCCAGAATAACGTGGATGAATGATGCAAATCAAAACCATCATGAAATCACCTCATGACGGACCCTGCGATTTGCATGCCAGAAGTTGCCTGTGCAAAAAACAACATAACATACTGTTTTTTAAAGAAATTATCTTAAACCAACGTCCGACTGAGAAGATCCCATGTCGACATCCTTGACATCCGTTCGCGTGCCGCCAGATGGGACGCGATGATTGAAATCATGAGTTCCAGCCGAGCCTTGTGCGGCCAGCAAATAACTGTGCCCCGCCTGCTCCCACATTTTATGCCGGGCATAGACTTCGCCCGCACGGTCATAACGCTTTCTACGGAAAAATACCCCGGCCGCCTCATGCACCATCCCGCCCCGCTCCAAGACGGAGGAAGCCTCCCTGGCCAAGCCAAGCTCCTCAAAAATCCTGGCGCCATCAGAAATGCGATTTTCGCGAACAAGAGCCAGCGCCCGTTCATAAAGAACGCGATCATCAGAGGCTGCAGCCTTGACTGGTTTGATCGAAGGCTGCGCAGCAAAAATCTGGCGTGCCTTGACGACAGCAGCGATATTCCAGAAGAACCCGCCCAGGCCAACCACGACACAGCCAACAGCCGCAAGAATGATGAGATCAGCGATCAAGGATCAACGCCTCACATTTGATAGGTGACACCAAGCTGGGAATAGTTGTCGAGAATTCCCTCTTGAACCCCACCTGGCTCCTGCCTTACGCCAGGCGAAACTGTGTAAGACAATTTCAGAGAAAAGTTGCGGTTGAGTCGGATTCCGACACCGCCTCCGAGGTTTGGCACAGGTGGCAAGGTAAAGGATCCTGCCTCGCGCCCCTCCAAAGTCATGATGTCGCTATGATACGCCTTCACCACAGCACCAGCAGAAAGATAGGGAATAAAAATCTCGCCCGCAAATAGGATCACATTGAAGTCAACAGAATTTGAAATAACGCGGGTCTGCGAAACGTATTCGCCGTAGTAGCCAGGCTGAGTGACCAATGCCTTGTAGCCAGTATTATTACTGAATTCCTGGCGATGCGAGTAGGACAGCCGGAAATATTCCCCAAGGTCCATCGCAATCGATGCGCTTCCAGCCCGGGAGACATAGGTCTGATACGGTACGTTGTTCCGCGACTGGGAACCACCGAGAGTGAAGTAGACCATGCCCACTGCAGACGGGGCGAATGCCAAACTGGCAATCACCGCCAAAGCAAATGCGCCTGAAAAGCACCCGCGCTGATTTTTAAGCATGATCGAAGTCTCCTTTGTCTAGTAGTATAACACTGGATTCATATTATTTTGCGCACCCAGATTCCGTTTCGAACCCAGTGCGCCGGACCGAGTGGAGATTCATGACACAAAAAATATTTCGCCAATCCGTCGTTGGTCTTTTCGTAAATGAGTCAGGAAACATCCTTCTTGGCGAGCGGTCAGACGCTCCCGGAGCATGGCAACTGCCCCAAGGTGGAATCGACGCCGACGAAACTCCTGAAGCCGCATTGGGAAGGGAAATGCACGAGGAACTCGGATCTGCGGATTTCCGGATCATCAAGCGCGCCAGCGAAACATGCCGCTATGAATTTCCCGCAAATCTCGATTCCCCTGTTGCAAGGAAATATCTAGGACAGGAACAGACTTGGTTTTTGGTTCAGTTCAACCAGAATGCCGGGCCCGACATTGCCAAATCAGACCAAGAATTCCGTGCATTCCGATGGGCCGCGCCGTCGACTGTTCTCGAAGAAATCATCGACTGGAAGCGCACTTGCTACGAGAAGGGCTTTAAACAATTGGGCATTCACATCCGCTGAAGTCCAAAAAATAAACTGGGAGATTGAACATGCCACGAATCGCAATGTGGAACCTTGTTTTTGGATTCGCTCTGATTTGCCTGGCCGCCGCCTCCGGGGCAATCGTCGCAAATGATATGTCCAACGCGTTCGTCGACACCATTCAGACGGGAAGAAGTGCAACACAAGATTGGACCCTCACCCTCCAAGGGAGCGCGCACGGCCATGTCAATTTATTTGGGGTACTCCATATAGCACTTGGCTTGACCATGCCATATGCGCGCCAGACCCAACGACTTCGCTTGCTAATAACGACAGGTTTAACCGGGGGTTCAATCGCCATGGGGCCACTCATGATCTGGCGGAGCCTTCTCCAGCCAGTCCGCGAAATCGAAGCGAGCGGAATTTTGATCGGTATTTTTCTTTGCCTTTCCCTGGCCGCCCTGATGATTCATACGGCAGGGCTGTGGCAGGCTTTCGCCCGCCGCGACTGAAGAGGGATACAAGCAAGCAAAACCGAGAGGGCCGGGATCCAATAACATGAGAATAGTATCACTCGTACCAAGCATCACCGCCACTGTCGCAGACCTTGGGCTTGAAGCAAGCCTCGTCGGATGTACCAGTTTCTGTGTCGACCCACCGGGACTGGCTCGACGGATCACAGTTGTGGGCGGCACCAAGGATCCGAATTTAAATCAGATACGCTCCCTCGCCCCGGACCGGATTCTGGTCAACACTGAAGAAAACCGGGCGGAAGACATCGCGCTTTGCCGAACAATCGCCCCCGTTCACGAGTCGTTTCCAAAATCCCCAAGAGATGTTCCGGATATGATTCGCGCCATCGGAATATTTCTAGATGAAGATGACGCCGGTGCACTGCTTGCCACTGACACCGAAAAAGCCATCGATGACTTGGCCAATGCGGGTAAAAAAAATATTTCCCCCGATTCCTTTGTCTATTTGATCTGGCGGAATCCATGGATGGTTGCCGGAAATGACACCTACATCAGTCAACTTCTTGAATGTGCAGGCCTTCGCAATGCGATGGCGAAAACTCGATACCCGACCGCGACAATGGAAAACATCTTGAATCTGTCTCCAGAAATCGTTTTTTTTAGCAGCGAGCCCTGGCCTTTTCGCAAAAGAGACTGCGAGGCATTCTCGGCGGAATGGCAGGCAAGGACCAGCCGACCGATCCCGAGACTCTTAAAAATTAATGGTAAATCAATGTCCTGGCATGGCAGTGAGACAAAAAGAGCCGCAACATCTCTGCGGCTCTGGATCGAAGGGGACTGTTCGACCGGGATTATACAGCCCGTGCTGAAAGATGGGAGTTAAGCTTTTCCTCAAGGTCCTTTCCCTTTGAAAGCTTCGCCGCCCTGCGAGGAGAAATCTTGCCGCGCAGCAGCGCGCGAAAATTTTTCCGGTCGCGCATGATTTCAGCCATTTCCTTGAAGGCCTCCCTCAACTTCATTCCGCGATCGATAAAATCATGCAAATCTTCAAAGGAAAACGGCTTCCGAAGGTAACCATCGGCCTCATTCATGCAAGCCTCAGTTTGTTCCTGATCCAAGATAGCGCCACTGATGATCAACACGGGAATGGTCGGATCAAAACGACGCACCTTGGCCATAAGCTCGATCCCATCCATCTTGGGCATCGTGATATCGGTCAGCACCAGGTCGATTTCCTTTTCCTTGAGCTGCGTCATGGCATCCTTCGCAGAATCAACCACGATCACTCTCGAAAACGACTTGTTGAGATGAATTTTAAAAAATTTCAGCAGGGTGTCATCGTCGTCAACCACCAGCACGTAACTGGTGCGATCATAGACGCGATGCGGCTGCGGCTTTGAAATACGTGTGGTTTTGAAGGCCATAATCCCATCCTGTTATAAAAGTGACCGCAAGTCCGCAATGTAGCTTTCGGCGCGCGCCCGAATTGCGGGCGAGGCCTGATTCATGCTCACAACTTCCTCAAAAAGGCGCAAAGCAACGTCGGGACGATTTAAATCCAATGCGTTCAAAACACCGAGATTGAATCGGGCTGGCGCATTCACTGGGTCAGTCTCGAGGACGCGTTCAAATGTAGCCCGGGCCAGATCTGCGCGGCCCGTGCGGCGCAACACAATCCCACGAGAAACCAAGGCATCTGTGTTTGCGGGATCAATTGCTATAGCACGATTGAGATCCTCCTCTGCCGCAGTCAAATCATTCTCGCTGATCGACAAATTGGCGCGATTCACCAAGGCCTGACCAAAAGTCGGAGCCATTTCAATGGCACGACCGAAATGAGATTCGGCTCCCTTCCGGTCCTTGCGGCCTAATGCAATCGCCCCTAAAAGGTTTTCCAGAGCCGGATCATCCTTCCCGCGATCGATGGCCCTCTTAACCACAAACTCCGCAATAGAGTCTTTTCCCTCACGCAGGTAGCTATCAGCCAGAGCGATATACGCTGGCGTGAAATCGCTGTTCCTGGAAATCATGTCTGACAGTATATTGCGCGCATCTACGCCACGCCCCGTCATGAAATATCCATTGGCCAGCAAAAAGCGGTACCGCAGCATCACCGTCGGATTGACTTCCGGCTTCCCGGCGACGAGTTCGTTGATCTCCCCAAGAACCTCAAACAATTTTCCAGTCTCCCGGGTCCTCGCGTACACTCCCGCCAACTCAAGCCAAGCCTCTTCGTTCACTGGCTGCAAGCGAAGTGACTCGCGCAAAGATCCTTCACCATCACGAATTTTACCGAGCGCCAACTCCATCCGGCCTCTTGTCAGCAGATCAGCTGCGGACTTGCTATCGGACCAACGTCCAATTTTTTTTTCAAGCGCATTCCGCTCTTCGGGCATAGGCGGACGCTTGAAGAGGGATGGCCAGTCTACAGTTGATGACTGAACGTCTGCTTCGAGCGCCAATGGTTGATCCGCGACCCTCGCGGCATTGTTTCCTTGAGACACAGGGCTTTCACCAACGACGCCAGCAGTTTCGACAGGAGCCTTTCGCGATGTGCATCCCGGCGCAACTAACCCCACGCCTGACGCAAGGGCGATGGACCACGCGATGACCCACAAGCCATTTGCATCAATGTATTTTCGTGGCGTTATGTTTCTCATGACGTTCTCCCTTACATCTGCCACTGCGCCGGCATATCCGGAACAGTACTTAGAGGCACCTGGTCAGATATCGTGCCACTCACAGCAGCCTTGTCTTGCGGATCAAGCTTCAATGCCGCCCGAGCCATCCACTCGTTGCCATTGAACACGGCAGGATTCTTTCTTTGCGCAACAAGATTCGAACTGAAATAACTGCGAGCAAGATTCTTCAGTCGGATGCTGTTTTCGCTGTATTTAAGATTGCCACCAATCCTTCCAACCTTTTCCAAATCTCCCGCCATTCCTTCTGCGACTATTCCGGCCATATACCGGGCCTTTGGGGCGGAATCGCGGTCTCCCGAACTCGCCGCCCGGTCAAAACGGACAAGAACTTCATCAAACAACTTCATCTTACGGGTGGCAACGGCGCTGGCAGAAGGTGAGCTGCTGTCAACGCGAATTCCATCCAGTTTTTTCTGAAAATGCTGTGCAAGGTAAAGATTCACATTGCCAGACAGGGATGGAAACGAATCGCCAAGCTGATCCTTGTCCTGCTCGATTCGCTTGGCAAGGATTTCGAGATTGTCGACACCAGTTTGCTCGTCGCCCCTCTCAATTTCTATCCGGCCAAGCAACATTTGGCTTTCATATCGTTCATTCAAATCGCGAGAGACTTTTAGTCGCGATGCAGCAAGCTTATGGGCGGCATCCATCGCCCCGGCATCCATTGCATATTTAATCGCACGCGAATACGCCTTCAATTGCTCTTCGCGCCGGTCCTCCCGGCCTGCAAGTGATTCCGCAGCGTCGGCCGCTGTGCGCAAGTCACCCCCGGCACTAGCCAGTTTTTCACTTCGCTCCAAAGCCGACTTACTGCGGGTATGGGCTGGATAATTTTTCCCAAATTCAAGATAGCTTTTGGCGCAGGCTCCCAGCTTGAGTTGAAACTCTTCTGCGCGTGCCGACAAATATGCCATGTCCCCACTAAACTCAGTCATTTCCTGCTTTTTATAATCTTGGGCAATCCGGTACGCATCCGGCCAGGCTCCACCGAGGGCCAGAAGGTATGCGCCATCGCGCAAGAGTTTCTGCCGATGCGGCACATTTGGGTTGTCAGTCGCAGTCTGGACGAGCAAGGTGCCAGCCTCCAGAACTTTACCGTCCTTGTTCAGTTTTGTCCCTTCATTGACGGTGGCAGAGGACAGAACACCTTCCATCTCATTGCGGAGCACCGATCCAAGTTCATTCCAGTCTTCAAGACGAAGAAACTTGGAGACAACGGACACCACTTCACTACTTGGAGACAAAGCAAGCTCAGCAAAAACAAGTCCACGAATTGCCAGCGATCGCTGGGACAGGGTTGGCGTCGAGACCAGAACCCGTTGCCAATATTTTTGCGCCTCCCCCAGAACCCCTTGGTCACGACAAGCGCTGGCACCAACCAACAGCAATTCCACACTGCGATTCTGTCCCGGAAAACGGCTGGTGAAATCATCGATACTTTCAGCCAACTGTTTAAGTGCCTTCGCACTGTCTTCGTCGTCAGCAGGTTTTCTGCCAGCGACCGACGCCTTTTCAGCAGTTGCCTTCCAAGATTTCTCCGCTGCCATGACATCCTGATAAGAAGTCAGCTCCAAGAGCCTGCGATCTAGAGCATATTCTGATTTAAGCTCTGCATAACGTCGCCTTGCCTCAACCAGATTGTTTTGGAAATAAAATGAATTTGCGATTCGCAATCGCCATTCGTTTGATTCAGTATTGTTGCCGTTATCCTCCAGCATGACATCATAGATCGCCGAGGCTGTTTTGAACGATGCCTGGCTCCCGGTCTCAATACCATCTTCGTAGTACCAGGCTGCGGCCTTCCGTGATGCTTCGATGCCAAGCCTGTCCAGCGCCGCCAGTGCCTCGATGTTTTCACGGTTGATGGCACGCCAAAGGCTGCGCCGGGGCAGCAGGTTGGAAAGCTGGGCACGGACGGCCATCGCCTTGGCAAGCTTCCCGGACTGCTCAAAACCGGTTGCTGTGAGGTCCGCGATAAACGGGATGTCCGCGGCATTTGGGAACTTGGCCATCAGGAGATCGCCAATCTCCCCCATCACGTCAAAACGCTTTCCGCTCCCAAGACGCCTCAAAACCCGGAGTCCCGCCTGGGCACCGACAAGCCCAAGGGAAGGGCGCACCAACACCTTGCGCGCTTTCTTCCAATTTCCAGTCTCATACAGGGCATCACCGAGCAGTTCAGAAGCGTCTTTTTGAATCCCACGACGCTCTTGTTCACCGAATACATCGATATGAGGCTGGAGGAGTTCCTCTGCGGCGGCAACCGTCTGATCCAACTCGGCTCCCTTGTAAGCTGCCCAACCAATACGGTACAGGACCTTTACCCGGGCGCGCATTGCCGTCCGCCTCAGGGTTGGATTTCGCGCAAGCGAGTCAGTAATTTCCCGGGCACGCTGGTAATACTTCAAGGCGCCACGGGAGTCTGTGGCATCAAAGGCATGATCACCAGCAGCGATATTTGCTGCAAGAATCGCTTGATTCTCCCTCGGGCGTGCCGCCAATGTTTCCCAGACCCGCGTCGCATCACTCTCACGGCCAATTTTCTCAAGCATCACGGCACGCAACGCCGATGCATCGTCACGCAACGGCGCGTCTGGATAGGATTCCTCGAAGTCACGCAGCTGGCTCAACGCCTCCCGGCGGATGCGATCAGCCTCCTCGACATTTGTTTCCTGTTCGATGGTGGCAATCCGATCGACGATCTGTGCATAGTTCATAATGACATACTGCCGATTTTGAGCCTCGGGAAATTCTGCCATATGTTTTTTGTATTTTGTTGCGGCCGACTTCAAAAGATCAAGCTGCTGGCGCGTTCGTTCGACACGCTTCTGATTCTCCTCGCGGTCCAGCCGGTCATACATTGCTCTTAATTTTGACTGACCATCGGCTGAGGCCCTCGCCTCATACTCCTCGAGTGCAGACCAGTATTCACGGTAAGCCCGGACTGAATCGGGATCGGGAACATCATCATTCTGTCCGCTGCCCCCGGGACCTGCCCCCGAAAGAAGAGTGGTGATGGCAATGAGGAGGGCGAGGGCCCTGCCGTTACGGGTTTTCATTCGAGCCATGTTGTCGAGCCCCCGACCTGCAGGTTCATCACTTCATCACGAGCCGATTGGCGAGCCGCATCGAACCTGAGCTGTTCTTTCTGCGCATCGTCCCGCACATTTTCTGATCTCATGGCATCAATGTCCGCGCTCCATTGATCGAGGCGTCCGATCCGCTCGGAGACCCTCTCGCGAACCGTCTCGACGATCGAATTTCTGCGGAGTCCAACCCACAATGCCAGGCGATTTTGCACGGAAAGGACCTGCTCCTGCGCCTTGACGGCCGCGTCATCTCTTTGCCAGAGTTCGCCCACTGTGCGACCAAGTTCACCCTTCATATGCTTGTCCAGCTGGACAAGCTGCTGATATTCATCCTTTGCAACCTGCTGCCACAAGCGCCAGGTCCGTTCAAAATCCTCGAACAACAAACGCTCGGCGGTGTCAGCCACCTCGTTGCGGGCGCTCCGCAACATTGACTCCTCATCAAAGAGGGCCATCGAATAAAATGCCATCAGGCGGCGCAACTGGCGGTGTGTTCCGGACTCAGACAGATTCTCGACCTGTTGGGCGCGAACCAGTTCAAGGGTCCGGTAGATCTTTGATTGCAAGGCGGCGATCCCAGCTCCAAGTTCAGATGCACCGGTAGTGCCGGCCTTGCCCGGCTCACCTGGGCCAACGATCGCTTTGGTGGAAAGGCTCTCAAGATATCGAACACCTGATAAACTTGCCGCTGTCGCCAACATTCGTTGATTGACTGCCGCCAACCGATTCGTACTGTCAAAAAGATCAGCTGTCCTGCGCCAACCCTCGCTCTTGGCAAGAATCTGGGGATACTTTCCAAGCAGCGCATTGCGACGGTTCTCCGACGCATTCAATTCCTGCCGCTCAGCAGGCTTCAGCCGCTGCAGCAAAAGGTTGCGTTCAAGGCCGACCATCCGGTGCCCAGCTTCAAGGTGCCGTTTAACGAGAATATCCAAAGCCCTGGTCGCATTAATCCATGAGGGATTGATTTGGGACAGATTTGCGCGCCCAAGGCTCAAAAACAACTGTCTGATGTCCCCGCGATCATCCCCAAGACTCTCACTCTGATCCATAAGTTTTCGGGACATGTGCCTTGCCCGCTCAATTTCAATGGGAACATCAAGCAATCCTGCGTGCTTCATATAGATCCGTTCAACGCCCTGCGAGTCGACAGGCTTTGCACCGGCAAGCTCCTTGGAAGTGAATTCCAGGATTTCCTTGTAGACGGCACGCTGGGAGGCAATCGATTGCTGGGCCCCGTTCCAATCTGCAGCCTTTAACGCGAGCCATGCATCCATTCTAGAAAGTTTCATCTTGGAATCAGGATCAGTTGAGCCAAATTGCTTTTTGAAAATGGCCACCTGATCCCGCGCGACATCGACCCGCCCCAGATCAATGAGCGCGTAGACACTTTCATATAAAGCTTCACGGAAGGACGGCGAAAATTCATCGATGGTCGAATAGGTTGCCGCCGCAAGGTCAACGTGCCCTTTCCGGACCTGAACCCGGGCAAGTGCGAGACGCGCGCGATCTCTCTTCTCACTAAATTTCGCCCCATAAACCGCAATGGCCGCCTTAAGGGATGAAATCGATACCTCCAATTTCCCGGAAGCAGCGAGTATAATTCCCTTGAGATAAAGTATTTCACCGTCGAGGGGTGCCGGCGCTCCGTCCAACGATGGATCACGAAGAAATCTTTGTGCCAATTCAAGATCTCCCGTCGACCCTGCGGCACGAGCAGCAAGAACTAGAACATTTCTTTTTGCAGATGGAGGCATCGCCACTCCCGTGATTGCTGCAAAAAGTTGCCGCAGCTCCAACCGGGCTGACGTTTCACTCTTCTTCATCAAGCGCGATACAAGACGTAACACTTCAACCAGGTCGTCGTGGTTTGATGTGTCCTGATTCTGTGAAATGAAAGAGCCGATATAACGCAATGCAGCCCGTAAAGATCGATCAAAAACTCCCGCTTTTTCATAGCCGACCGCCAACTGACGCTGGGCTACCAAATACCTTTGAGGTTCTCCGGTCTGGACGAGGTTAAGGTAACGAGTCAACTCACGAACATTTGACAGGTGGTCGCCATTATCAAGAAATGTCTGAGACGCTCGCCATGCACGTTCCGCGGCGATTTTTCGTGGACCAATCACGGGCTGATCTGACACCCTTGGCAGGCTCCGGATTGCCTGACCCACCTGCTCCAGCTCTGAATTCAGTTTGCGAATCTCTGACTCGGGAGAACCTAATTTTATGACGTCATTTGATTCGACCTGGGCCAGCGGGACAGCAGCCACAAGGAGGCATGCGGCAAGGGAAACCCCACCGGGGCAAAGATACCGCCTGTATCGAATCAAACTTGATGTCACAGCTTCACCTCGTCGCTTCCCGTTCCTGTGACATTACCCATCGAGATGGATCCCTTGGCATCTGCCCGCACTGGGGCATCAATCAGAATATTGATTGTGCGGCGTTCTTTCCCGTCTGGCATGGAGAATTCGAACTCCTTCTCCATGCGTCGTGTGACATCTGCCGAAACAGGTACGTTTCCGCCTTCACGAACCATGACGGCTGCATCGATAGAGAGCTTGTGAGATCCTGGGGGAACCGGTCCCGCAAACAATGGCAGCTTCGATGACGGCATCCAGAGTCCACCGGCATCGGCTGCGCGATACACCTCAACACCATCAATTTTAACCACGAGCGACCTCAGTGTGGCCTTGTCGATGCCGCGGAATTCTGCATCCATTTGGACGAAGTTGTCGACGCGAGCATCTTCAATGACCTTGAGCCGTGCTTTTTGAACATCTGCATGGAGCCGTTCCACTTGAGTCTCGAGTCCAGCAACAGCATCAGAGAGTCCCTTGATAATCGTTTCTGAATCATCGATCGGACCCGATGCACCGGTTTTCCCGGCTCTGCCGGCTTCGTCATGTTGAAAACTATAACTTGCGGACGGCTTGGGCATCTTGCCATCCTTTGTCGCGGGCTCCATTTTCTCATTAAAGGTCAGACCACCGCTTTCGTTATCAGTAAGTTTCTTCTCGAGACGGTCCAGAATTGATTCAACCTCGATCGTATTGCTGTCTTTAGCAAGCGCTGCAGAGGTCAATCCCGGCAATGACGACAGTGCAACTGCAGTGAGAAGGCTTTTCATATCCATGTTCTTCTCCAGATCCGTAAAAAAATTTCATCTTTTTGAAATTGTGGCGCGGGACTTGACGGGTCCCATCGAATATCGCAATTTACGCGCGTGTTCGGCTGGCAAACGCAATTCGTAGCCCTGCGGCAACGCACGCTGCTTGTGTTTCCCAAAGGCCTGCGGCAACAGGCAGGGATTCATTTCTGCAAGACGGGCCGACGGCAGCTTTGAGGCATGCAGCACTTCAGACACAGAAGCTTTCCGGGGTAATGAAACAAATTCGACAGCTTTATCGTGAGCTGATTTTGCCAACTTTTGCCGTTTAATCAGCCAATCGTAAGAATTTGCGGCTGCCAAAAATTCCGCGTAAAAATTTCGACTGGCAAAACCAAAACTCTTGGACCGGTAACCAGCTAAAATATTTTCGAGATCCGGGGATCCCACTTCGCGCATCGCGCGCTCCATGCCGGCTGCACCATGGTTGTAGGCAGTGATCGCGAGCGGCCATGAACGCAGCATTTGATAATTGTCCTGCATCAGGCGGGCCGCCCCTCGCGTGGCCTTCCATGGTGAGTTTCGTTCATCGAACATTCGACCATCAACATGCATGTAAAGCCGGGCTGTTTGCGGCATGAACTGCCATATCCCGGACGCACCAACCTTTGATCTCGCCTCCACATTGAACATCGATTCCACAAAGGGAAGACGCGTCAGTTTTACGGGAAGTCCATTGTCCGCGAATAATTTTTCCATGTATGGCAAATACCTTTGGGCGATTTTCGCGGCCTCAACAAAGGTATCTGACAGTCCTGACTGGGATCGAATTCTGATGTCGCCGGCAAGTAACTTCTCACGCTGACGCTCGTCGCCGCCGTATGTACTCCAGATGCGCCGCTCGATTGCGCCATACTGCAAGGCGGCTTCGCCCTGTTGCCGAAAATGTTCGACCGCGAGCTCGTAACGATCGACATACCGCTGCGCAACCCTTTGGCGCTCCATACGACCACGAACAGGATCGTTGGCGCGGCCCCGCACGGCTTCCTTGAAATCAATCAAGTCGATCACCCTGTCTGGCTCATCCACATCGTGAATAATGATTGTCGTGCTTGGATGGTTTTGGAAAACGGTTTCCCAGAAACGGACCTGGCGCTGAACAAAGCCATTTGCTGGAAACGGCACCGGGACACTCCGTGTAACGTCACCACGGTTTTTCTGCTTCGGTGATTCTTCCTTCGACTTGTCTTCGGATTTTAAAACGGCGGCATTTTCCCGTTCGAGTTCCTCGACGAAATATTGCAGTTCCGGGTCTTCCGATTCGCTGGCACTCGAGTCTGTGTCGGTTGGAAATTCCAATGGATTGCCAATGCCAACCGGAACAACGGCGTTTGCATTGGAAACAAATGCATTCGCAAGCATCATACAAGACGCTGCAAAGGTCGAACGCTTCCAGGTCAGGCCCAACATCCCTGAGGGCTCCTTCCGTCGACAATCTTGTAAGGCAATTTGGGTACCTTTGAAGTCTATCAAAGCCTTGAAAAGAGCAGCAACTGAGGGGGTGCCGGGGTTTCGATTGACCGACATGAAATCGCGTGTTAACCACCTTAATGTTGCTAATTTACCAATTAGCATGCCAAGTTTTTGACGCCGCATCGCGGTCGCAGAAACAAAAATCGGGGTATAGCGCAGACTGGTAGCGCGCACGCTTGGGGTGCGTGAGGTCGTGGGTTCGAATCCCGCTACCCCGACCATTTTTGAGAATAAGCAAACCAACGTCCTCTCCATCCCGGTTTCCAGTAGAACTTGGTAAAATGGATGAGACCTGAGTGGTTTGGAACGGAATAACGGAGGCCCCGGACTGAGAGTCCGAGGGCTTTTTGTTTTTGCGGCTCAGGCTTTCGTCTCGTAGCTCGTTGGACGTCCAGTACTTAAGAGCAATCCTATCTGGTTCAAGCACAATGGACTCAACAACCTTTCTCATGAGCCTTTTTAAAAGCATCTGATTGGCCCCACCCTTAGCTTTTCGATACTCAGAAAGATTGATTTCAATATTCTTCCGCCCGGACGGACCGGTTGGTAAGGATTCATCCATTTGGTCTTCAAGGCCTTTGATAGAAGTTTCTAGAGACGTCTTCTCGGCCTTTAGTCGAATCAGTTCTTCCTTAAAAAGGTCGTCCACAATGTCAGCTCCCATTTCCGCATGAAGCTTAAAGGCAGATTGGATTTGCCTTTGAACCTGTGTGAGCTGTTCTCTTCTGCGCGTGAGCTCGGCGGATTTAGCTTCCTTTTGGGGCTTTGTTATATCGTCGATGCGGCGCTCAATCCCGTCTAAATAACCCTCGCGAAAAAGAACATGATCAAGCTGATTTAAAATTGCTTGTTCTAGTTCGTCTGCTCGTACAGTCTTAACTGCACAAGTTACTTTCTCTCCCGGGATGGGTCTGTGGACATAATATCGATACTCATCGCTTCGACCGTGTCCCGTCGTTCCCATCATAGGTCGACCGCATTGACCGCAGTACATGTATCCCGAAACGAGAAAAACGCGGCTTTCGGAATTTTGTAAGCGAGCGCGAGCCATTTTTTGATTCTGATCTAGGCTGGTTTGAACTTCCTCAAACAAACTTTTCTCGATAATGGCTGGCCAAGCTGCCTTCACAATTTGGTAGCGCTCGAAAGGCTTGAGCATTTCTGGATCTTCATCTTTATTCCGTTTATTGACCTCTCTTAGACCGGCGTAAGAATGATTGCGCAGGATGGATTGCAAACTTTGCATGGTCCATCTACCGGTGCGATTGTGTCTACAGTCCTCACGATTTAAAACCTTCGGTTTTATAGGCGAGAGGTTTAGTTTCCTGGCTGCCCGAGATAGTGATCCCTCTTCGATATAGGTCGAAAAAATAGCCTTTACATCAGTGGCCTCATTTTCGTTAACCACCAGCTTACTTGGATCCTCAGGATGTCTGTCAAAACCTAAGGGTATTGCTCCACCGTTTCTTAACCCACGAAGTGCCCGCGCGTGGAAATTAAGGGTCACTCGCTCGGAAGTTTGTTTTCTTTCGAATTGGGCAAGGTTGATCATGTTAAAGACCATCATCTCGCCTGCTGCCGTTGTCGTATCGAACTGCTCTTTGATTGAGAGAAATTGAGCTTTGTAGGTTCGAAGCTCTTCTAGCAGAACACAGAAATCCATGATGTTTCGTGATAGTCGGCTCAAAAGAGGTGGAGCAGGAATGCTAGTTTAATTTAGAGCGAAGCGGTGGAATTAAGCAAGATACTAAAGTGATCTTGGGTAGACTTTATTCCAAATGCTTTCAGCAGACTCCTTTTTCAGAGCGTCTTGAATTGTCCTCAATGCTTTCTCCGAATATCTTTTAAACTTTGATTTCCCAACGGACATCTCGATAAAGCTATCTGGATCATTTTGGATTTTGAGATATTTAATAATTGCCGTTGTTTTTGGACCCGATTCACCAATTTTCTCAGCAATTGCATCACGTCCTAAACTGTAATATGAAAGCTCATTCACTCGCTTAATAGAAATAACCGGAGCTCCTGGTGTGCCCTCGGGCACCAATACTACAGGTATACCTTCCTTTTTGGTAATCCGAAGGTCAATCGATGGTCCGAAACCGTTAGATGTAAACTGCATTGAGCTAAAACCAGGGAAGACTTCTTCGAGTGTTTTATCTTTTCTAAGCTCTTGGGCTTTTCGTTCTAGTTCTTGTTGGCTTGGAAGGTTATTTTTTCCACTCACTGCGCCATCAATGATTGCAATAGATTTTAGTCTAGCTATTGCTTCTGATTTCTTTCGGCTCTTTGGCGATAGTAGGCGCCGGATTGCTTCAACTTCTTCTTGAAACAGCATCGTCATCTCTGCGGGCGGTCGAATGGAAACAGGAAGTACCCTGCTGGGCATGCGATCGGACAACTTTACTGCAAATACTCTCTGGAGAATATCTTTAAACAGCGTCACAGCTGTTTGAGCATGTATATAAAGTTGGTCTTCAGAAACGCTGATCAAGTGATGTTGGGCAGCATCACGTAATTTATTTAAAATTTGAAGAGAGAACGCTTCATTTTCTTCAAGAAATTTATGTTGCCCCGTGAGTCCAAGGCGAATGCTTTTATCAAAGCCTATGGTATAACTGTCAGTAGACTCGGCAGTCCTAATTTTTCCGCCTTTATGCAGGATGGCAGACTTCAAAAGCATTTCAAATGAATGATCCAACAATATTAGGACTGCAGTAACCCTACCCAAATTTGACGGGCGGTTAAAATGCTCTATCGCTAGAACCAATGAATCTATGGCTTTAGACAGCAGTTGCTTTGCTTCTCGTTTCATACTTCAGTCAATAAAGATTTAACAATACTATCGACTTCGCGCTTCAGTTCTTGTGAATTTCTTTTAAAAAATTCTGCCAAATCAAAACCAACGACTTCCCTGAAGAATGCAAAGGTAGATATCATAGGATTATTTTCATCAGACCCAATTAATACCAGCATGCCATCAGCCCTGTATCGATTCGCAACCGGTTCACTAATTTGCGCCGACATCAATAGAAATACTGGCAAGAGAGATTCTTGATATGCATGCATTCCAAATCGAAGATCTGCATTCTGACGCTTGGAGTCTGCGCTCTTATAACCTTGTCTGACTTCGAATACACTTCCCACTAACTTTGGACGCTTGACAGAACTTGATTTTCTAAATTCTTCTAACCAACTATTGAGCCTGTCCTTTGACTTGCCAGATAAGTCGGTCAAAGCGACTTTTACGTCCAATGAATGGATGCCTGTTGATTTGTTTTGCTTTGAATACTCATACTGCCAAGTCATTTGTTCTTGATTTAGAGTAAAGCAACTGGCAAAAATAAAACGAACGAGCCTCTCACAACCCACGCCGAGTTGACGATAAACTGACGTCAAACCGCCAGCGGCTTTATGAGCAGCATATACTGCTCCATTATCGAGCCCTATCCATGCGTAGAACGGGTCAGCACCATATAACCTCTGAAATTGAGTTAAAGTAAAACCATCTTGAGATCCTTGACCAAAAGCGGGTTTGTATCCCATGCACCGTCGAATCGGTTCAAGAAGTATTTCTCGAAGTACGCGGTCATCCAATGAATTTGTCTGGATTTGCTTTGCCACTAGAGCTGCATTTCAGCAGGAATCGATCGCGATAATCGATTGATGCGATCTATTTGTAACTTTTCAACGGTGCGCATTGAATTCATGAAATCGCTTATAGATTTTGCTACTGCATGCGCAAGTATCGGTGGTACTGCATTACCTATTAGAGTGAGGTTTCGTTGGGTAGTGTATGGGAAAACAAATTCATTAGGAAATGATTGTAACCGAGCGCACTCTCTTACTGTAAGACGTCGATTGAGATTATAATGAAACTGAATTCTTCCGCGCGCGTTTGCGCGGATACAATAGGCTACGGACCCAACTTTGTTAGCATGGTCACCTTGGCCACCGCCGCTAGTTGCTTTGGATGAGATAAAGTATTGGCTTTGATTTGCAATTGATTCGTCGTTTACCATCTCCAAGTCGGCCAGCGCGAAATCTATAGGCAGATGTCTTCCTGAATGAGTAGGGACGGGTTTAATTGGTTTTCCTGAGAGATCATTACGGACTCCAACTAAAAAGAGTCTTCGACGGCTTTGTGATAAGCCATAGTCGGGGGCATATAACTCCCAAACTTCGAATTTATATCCAACTTCTTCTAGTTCGCGAATAATAATGTCTAAATACTGACCGCCATTTAATCGCGCGAGATGTGGTACATTTTCCCCGACAACAACCGCAGGTCTATGGGTTTCCATATAGTCCACCATAACCCTGTATAACTTGCCCCGCTTACCATTCAATCCTAATTTTGGTCCAGATGACGAGAAGTCTTGGCAAGGAAATCCGCCCAATAAAATATCTGCGGCAGCCAAAGAATTTACATCTATTTCCTGGAGATCACCCAGGCGTGCATGATGTCCGAGATTGAGGTTATATGTTTCTATGGCATCTGGACTATTATCAATAGCTTCTATTATATCGAACGGAAGCACAGGATATTCGGAATTTAAGTAGCGAAATCCGCCACAGAAACCAAGATCCATCCCTCCACAGCCTGCAAATAGCGAGATAACTTTATGATGATTCTTTGTTAAAACGCCTTTGCACCTTGGGTGAAGTTTTGAACTCATGGCGGGGTTATCGCGAAACCCCCATTCAAATTCTGGATAATTTCGCTTTGCTTTTTGCTTTTTTTTGCCGTCGTTTCTCTTCACGTTTCACCACTATCACGATATTTTTTTAGAGTTGTTTTATTTTTTTAAGACTAACACAACAGGTCGAATTTACAGAAGAAATATTTATTTTTTGTAAATCAATGAAGTTGGGGATTCCAACAGCATATTTCTGCCTATTTTTGAATCACGAGATCCTGAGCTTCTCTTTAATTCCGTCCACTTGTGAGGATCCCCTGTTTGTAAACCACTAAGCTGCATATTTCTCCCGCCATTCAGCCGGTGACACCATGCCAAGCGACCGATGGGGGCGTGCTGTGTTGTAGCTGTCGATAAATGCATCGATTTTCATCCGCGCATCTTCCACAGTCTCGAAATTCTGAAGCCAAACACATTCGCTCTTTAGCGTCAAAAACCATCTTTCGATCATCCCGTTCTGCTCGGGCGTTTACGGCGTAATAAACTCCTGGAGCATTCCGGCGCCTCTTGCCACTCGGGAAAAAGATTCGCTGCCAAACACGAGGCGATTGTCCGATCGAAGAATCAAGCCAGAGCTAGGATTGCGTCGAATTAGTGCGTCTTCCAAAGCTGCAGCTGCAATTGCTGCTTTGCCGCTTCGCGAAATTCGCCAGCCTACACATGATCCAGCCCTTTGCTTTCACAATGCGTCTCACCGCTTTGACATTCACACGATCTTGGTGGTTCCGATTAAGAGCCCAGTGAATTCGGCGCACGCCAAAACTGGCAACACATTGATCTCCGTGGATGATGCTAATGGCGTTAAGGTTGGTTGGTTGTTACAGACTGGAGATAACCTATCGAATCAATTTCCCGTGCTGCTTTTGAACGGGCATGCTGTTTGGCTGCAGTTCTCTATGGGGTGTGGCTCTCTGATTAATGTTGAATTTGATGCTGCTGCTACTTATTTTTCTGGCACCGGTTGCTCGGGAACTTATCGTTTTAGAATCCCTACAGACATGGATATTAATAGGGGTGCTACGAGTGGTGTACCAGTTGCCGCGTGTCAGCCGTTGGAGAATGCGACTGGTCCTGATCTGGGTTCGTTTTCTTATCAGTCAATTCTCAGTTGGACTCCGCAGTTAAATAGAAGAAGCTGCACTGATGTGGCTGGTGCCTTGAGTTCAAGTTATCAGCGGTCTGAATTTAGTTTGGCCGCACCGTTGTCTCTATCCGCGGAGTGATAACTTCGCGTTAACAACAACGCGAGTTGTCATTATTCCGGGTAGTCCCTTGCGGGACTTAAAACGTAAGGATTGGGTGTCCTAGGTGATTTTTCGCTAATGTGCAGAATTTAAAATAAAATGCACAATTGGTTTAAACGAATTTGCCCGTACACGTTTACACATACAACTGCAACAATATCGATTCTAGGCCTGCTAGACCTGTAGGAAATTTTCTGTGCTGGATGGCTGCTGAATCTACCACCTCGAAGACTTTGACTCCTCCAAAAGCACGAGCTGAGCTCTCCTTACTTCCTTTAAAATAAGGGGCAGTCGGCCTGTGGATACGGCCAAGATGGCCAGAGTGACTGCGACTTGTACGAGTGATTTGATTCCCATGATTATTCCTCCTCAAGGACTAACGGTTTATCTTTGTGACGTTCCACTATGGAGCGCACGAGCGAATGATCCCAATGCGTCGCCTTTCGGTTCTTAATTCCTTGGTTGTTTAAATGTTTAGCAATGGCCGAGTAGGACTGTCCTGCTGTCCAAAAATTCAGAACTAATTGGACAATTTCTATCTCCCTGGCGTCCATGATGAGGCGTCCGCGAAGGCAGCGGTAGCCGAAAGGAGTGTTCCCAGTGTGATGGGAATGTGTCCTCGGTCTTCCCTCTTCAAGGATATCTTTCGAATCTCTTAAAGCCACTCCGGCCTCGAGAAGTGTCTTTCTGATGAAGCTTTTTGACTTGTTTAGCTGCTTTGAAACTTGGGCTAAAGAGAGGCCAGAAGCATAAAAATCGGTAGCTTTTGAAGAAATTCCCTCTTTAGAGAGTGATGGAACTTCAATGAAATCATGATATTGTGCTGGTTTGCTGTTTGTCGGCTCACCCCGACCATTTCTCTCCCCGCTCAATCGCCTTCCATCAGCAGGCTCTAAATCCAGGAATTGATATGAAATTAAAAATCCGCGGTAAGACTATTGCGATTCAGTTGATGTTTCTTTCGATCTTTGGTTTCGAGGCGAGCGAAAAATGGCTGGCCGGGGGTACCCCCCACTGGTTCACTAACCAATTCGCTGAAACTTGGCTCGTCCGCCTGCCCGGGGGCCTGGATTTCAGTTGGTATTCGATCGCATTTCTTGAGAGTGTCATCGCCGTTTCCGTCCTGATCTCAATTCTCCGCGTTGAGTTCCTCGTTCGGCGCGATCAGATTGTCCTGCGTTCGGCTCTGCTATTCAGCCTCGGACTCTTTGCCATGCTTGGCTTTGGTGGACGCCTTTCCGGAAATCACGATATCGCCGCCCATTCTTTTCAATATTTTACCGGAACGCTTTTATCTCTTTTTATGATCGAGCGTTCCGAGGGCCGATACACGGGGCGTCCAGGGGGACAACGCGGTACAAATCAAAAACGGGATTCGCAGAATCACCAACCACGGTTCGCTAAAAACCGTTAATTGATCTTTTTCTTCTGTAGAGACGGACGGTTAAAAGAATGAACTTCAGGCAGATCTAAAGCCTCCGAGCAACTCTATAACATGTCTATGTTACGGAGATTACAATGCTCGACAGGAATATTCGGGTTCATCTCAATTCTTTTTTGGTATCATTGACCATAGTAAGCCCACTGGTCTCATTAGACGCGTTTGGGAGGGACGGTTCAGGCTCCAGCAGTCCGTCCTCACAGCAGAAATTTGATTTCATTGCAGGTTCGATCGGCGATTCGATCACCGCCGCAATGGATGCGAATCGTCCACTGGCGAACCGCGAAATCAACTGGTCGACTGGAACCCGCAGTTCTAAAATGGTCAACAGCCACGCTCTTCGCCTTCGGGCCCTGATGCCCGAAACCACTATCGGAACCAAAAACTTCGCGATTTCGGGCAGCAAATCCGCAGATGTCGTAAAGCAGGCAGCGCACCTGGCAAAATTCAACCCTGACTATGCGACTGTTTTGGTCGGAGCCAATGACGTCTGCGCTTGGAGCAACGATCACGATGCACAATTGGCTGACTATGAATCCGACATTCGTACGATTCTGAGAACGTTAATTGCCTCGAACGAAGGGATCAAGATTCTGGTGAGTGCCATCCCCAACATGCCGCTCCTGCGTGATCTTGGAGCTGCCAATGGTTGCCAGTCGCGTTGGAGCACACTTCATATTTGTCCTGCTCTTCTTGGTGCGGATCGCACAGATTCTGAAAGAAGTGCCTTTGCAGACCGCTGGCAGGACGCAAATCAGGTTCTCGCACGGGTCAGTTCTGAATTCCCTTTGAACGTGAAGTTTGCAGGATCCGTCGCTGAACCCATCTTCGAAATAAGACACATCTCACGTCTGGATTGCTTTCATCCAAACGTGAGCGGACAGGATTTTCTTTCGGAAATGACTTGGGCTGAAGGCTGGTACTACTGAACCTGAACGTTTCCGGCGGTAATGTTCTTCGAAGCGCGCACCCGGATCTGGCCAACAATAAAATCGTCGTTGTCGCCACCGCTTACGCCGGCAGAAGTATTTTTTGTTGACTCAACCATGATGGCATATCGGCCCTTTGAAAGGGAAAGCGAGTTGAGTCCAGTTTTTGATGCTCCTGCGCGAATAAAATCATTCTCCAAATTTGTGCTGCCAGATTGTATTAGATTTATCGTGTTTGAATCACTGTAATCGACACCACAAACCGTCAACACGTCCAACTGGACAACCGTTGCATCCTCAAGAACTTCAAACTCAAACGAATACTTCGTACCACTCAGTGAGTATGCGTTCAGCTGACGTTGGCAAGTGGAGGCTGAAAACTTCCCGTCGCCGATATGAAAAACCTTGTCGCCACCGAACACGATTTCACGATCGGTGCGGGAAATATCAATATTGTTGCGGATCGTGTTTATGATCCCACCAATCGTCTGCACCGTGTTGGTAGTGGTGTTTTGAGGAGTCGATGCAACTGGGGCGGTCGGCGTTTGCGGAGCCCCAGGAACCGTGGGGACCACTGTCGGTTGCAACGTCTGCTCTCTTGTGGTTTGGGAACCGTCGCCACTGCCCTTAAAATTTGCGGACCCGCAGGCATGGGCCAGGCCAGCCGCAATCGCCAAGACAGTCATTTTTTGAATAGCCAGATGATAGGATTTCATAACCAAGTTCAACCTCCGCAACAGCTTTAAGCAACAACAACAACAGCAACTTCGTATTTTCAAGGCAAGAGCCCCGAAATCACGCCCCTTATCGGCATTTTTAGGAAAAACTTTAGAGTTTTTTTAATTACGGATGATAATTCATTCAATACGGGACGTTAGGGAACGCCCTCCAGGGCTCGGACCACCCCTAAAATACGGTCCGCGGTATGGTTTGCACCCGAATCAAAGGACCACAAAAAGTCAGTGGGAAAGTCTTTGGTCAATTTGTCAAACCGGTTGTGTTCGGACTGATCAAAAGTGCTGCCTGGTGCCGCGAACTGATGGCAGCCAATGCAATTGGAATTCGCCATTCCCGTCTCAAATTCAATGAACGGATTGCTGCACCACGTGTAATAGCGCCCATCAGGCGAGCGCTTTTCAGGCGTATATGCCGCACGGGTTGACCGGGCTGCCGCCAGCAGGCCCGCGGACCACCGGGCACCGTCGCTTCCAGACCTCAACTCAAATTCCCCAGCATTTCTGGCGTTCATGACCGGATCGCCTTCGCGCCACGATGACACCATGCACATCTTGTAGGCATTCCATGGCGCATAATAATTTCCAAGATCGGGGCAACTCTGAACATTCGAATCACACAGTTCGGGCCGGTCACTTCCAAAATCCGAAGAAGGGCTGTCGCCCCCCCACCACAGAGTCAGCCAGACCCACTCTCGCGTTTCCCTGGTCGTGACGTGGAGTCCCGTCAAAACCCACTCATGCCCATTGTCAGTCCGTACCCGGTAAATCCCCTCAAAGCCTGGAACTGGAAGCGTTCTGGGATGGCTCGAATCACCTTGATCCGCAATCCGCCAGGTACCTGCCTTGGCAAGCATTTCACTGATTCCAGTTTCCGTGGTGTCGTAATTTGCGAGGGATTTAAGCTTGCTGACCGATGCCGGGCCGGCAACCCGCGACCAAGTAAGTTTTACCGCGACAGCCCCGCGAGGCAGTGGTGGCCCGAAGCACACTCCAAATTCATCGTCCGAAAATCGCTGCAGGGCCTTGGTGAATGATGCATCAAGACTGGCGGTCTCTGGTCGCAGGCGGACTGGATTAGCTGGATCAGAAGACCGTTCCTGACAGCGCACGGCCGCCTCATAATTCATCATAAATGCCTTGATCAACTGGGGGCTGATCAAGACCACACCACGTCCGTTTACGCCAGCCGAGGCCCCAAATCCGTTCAGACCACCCGCCCTCACCGGGTCGTTTTGAATTTGACCCAGGAGGCCCTGAAATCTCTCGTTGAGGATGCGGTCCCGGTCTGGACCAATTGATGCTTGCTCATGGTAAGTGGCCCAGGCTGCATTAAAAATTTCTTCCCTAGGCCGCCCACCATCGCGCCGCCCCCGATCCTGGATCACCATCTTATAAAATATCTGAAATAGCTCCTGCACTTCGCCCGCGTCGTACCAGGTCTGGAATACAGGGACCATTCCACCTTCGCTCTGCCTGGCAGGTGACGCGCCGACAGACACGGGGCGGATCACGCGCCGGAAAACCTCCCAGCCATGAGCACGCCTGGCCTCAAAGGACGTTGCTAATTTTTCTGCCAGAGCCACTTCTGCAGAATCGCCCACAGACCCAATTGGATCGTAATCCACACCCGGACCAATGATTTTACGTTCGGTCGGTCGAGCCAACGGGTTTGAGCCCTGGCTGCGCTGTTTACAAGAAATTGCTGAAATAATTAGAGAAATCAGCAAAAATACCTGAAATGACCGGTTCATGAATTTTTCGCCTCGATTTCCGACGTTTATATAGAGGTTTTCGGTCGAATCACCCGAAAGCGTTAGGACACGACACTTGGCAACTGACGGGCAAATTTTTCAACCCGCCCCCTGCAAACCAGTACAGGCTAAATCCAACTCGAAATGGATTAGAGCCTTCTCTCTGGTGGACATGATGGTGGCCATTGCGATCCTCGGGGTCTTAACCTCTCTTTCGGTCGCCTCGATCCAGCAATACCTTTATAAAACCCGCCAAACAGAAGCCATGAAAAACCTGGACGTCATCACTGGCGTTTATGTCGCAGAACTTGGAAATGATGCCGCCAGCATTCCGGCCATAACCTCCGCAACCACATTGATTGATCCAGGAAGCGCACCGAACTACACATCTAGTTTTAATCAGCCAAACTTTCTCGGTTTTGCTCTGACCCAAAAACCCCGCTACAAATACTGGATGCACCACGGCAAGATCACTTGCACCACTGCGAGCGGAACGACGGATTATGTCATTATCGCCGTCGCAGAAAGCCGGCGAATCGGATGCACCAATGAACCCTCCGATATCATATGGGCAGGGATCACCCTGACCGGAGCCAAGGTGCAGACCAAGGTGCGTGATGTGGTCACAGCAGGATGCGAAACATCGGCCCCACCTGAATTTTCACTGGGTGATTGCGTTGTGACTGCTGAAGTCATCACCCTCGCGCCGACACCGCCGCCAGCGGCAACTCCGCCACCGCCATCCGCACCGCCATCACCAACGCCGACTCCTGCCTCGACCTCTTCGTCAACGACTGGCTCGAGCAGTTCTTCGTCCAGCTCATCCAGCAGTTCATCAAGTAGCTCGTCATCCAGCAGTTCATCGACCGGCTCATCGACTGGCTCGTCGAGTAGTTCGTCAAGCAGCAGCACAACCACTGGCGGGTCGACCGGAACCAGCACCGCCACCGGCGGATCAACCATCACCTCTTCAAGCAGCGCGTCCTCATCCAGCACGACAACTGGCACCACAACCGGCACCACGAGCAGCAGTTCATCCTCGAGCACATCCACCGGCACCACGACGTCAACCAGTACATCAACGAGTAGTTCAACCAGCACGTCTACTGGCAGTTCCTCTTCCAGCACAACGAGCAGCCTCTCCAGTGTCTGCGATTGTGGCACCCCGGGCACCTGCTACTGCTGCGACGATGAAGTCAACTTCCTCGCCTATTGCAGCACAAGTAATCCAGGCACGTGCGACGAAGGTTATACGGGACCACGGACTTGCACGACGCCATAACTGCAGCTTTTCACCTCTGTCACACGTCACGCCCCAAATAGCGCGGAACATTCGTAACACCAGAGCGCAAGGCAACCGCAATGAACGTCAACAAATAAGGCAGCGCCTGGATCAGTTGCACTGGAACCTCAAGGCCCATCAGCGTGTGTTCGGATCCTTGAAGCCGGATCTGCGCGGCGTCGGCACCAGCAAAAACCAAACAAACCACGGCTGCGGGAATGGGACGCCAACCCGCAAAGATTACTGCGGCAAGCGCCATAAAACCGCGCCCACCGGTCATCCCGCGGGCAAAGGAAGACGACAGCAAAACCGACAACGTGGCGCCACCCAAAGCAGCCAATGCACCACTCGCCACAACGGCCGCAGTTCGAACGATGCGCGGCGAAACGCCAGCGCTCTCAAGGGCACCTGGCTCTTCTCCCGCAAATCGCAAAAGCAGGCCGGGGCGAGTCCGCTCCAGAATCCACCAGATTGCAAAGGGAGAAAACAAAGAGGCACAAGTGACGATGGCCATTAACACCCTGGCGAAATCCTGGTTCTCTGTGGCGACATCCAATGCCGGTGTTCCACCGGAGATCCCGTAAAGGGCCTTGGTGACAAACGGCGCGACACCGATAATCAGCATGTTAAACGCAGCACCTGCAACGACCTGTTGGGCACGACCATGAATCACAAAAACCGCATAAATCCCGGCCGCGCCTGCACCGGCAACGATTGCTCCGGTAAGGCCAAGAGGCTGTGATCCCGTTGCAACGACAACAACGGCACCTGCAAGGGCACCGACGACCATGAAACCCTCGAGGGCAATATTCACAACGCCTGATCTTTCGCACACGACGCCACCCATCGCTGCAAAAAGCAGCGGCAGGGAAAGACGCAGGCTGGACATCAGCCATTCGAAATCAAAAATGGTATTCATGATGACTTCTTCCGGTGAAACCACCGCGCAGAGGCAAAAAGGATAACGCACCCCTGAATGATCATCGCAAGGTCGCGGGTTACATGATCCGTTTCAAAATCAAGATCTAATGCACCTTTGTGCAATGCACCGAAGAGAAAAGCTGAGGCAATCACGGCCAGTGGTTGGCCACCAGCCAAAAGGGCGACGGCAATACCGGTGAATCCGTAGTCCGACGAAAATCCGATCCGGTAACGGCCAGAGCCGCCCAAGATATCACCGAGACCAGCCAACCCAGCCAAGCCACCCGCAAGGGCCATGGCGATCATCATCTGCCGGCCCGTATCAATTCCCGAAAAAGTGGCCGCGACTGAATTTTCACCCGTAGCGCGCAAATGAAAACCCAAAAGAGTCCGGTCGAACACAATTGCGACAATCAAGGCAGAAACAATTCCAGCCACAAACCAGATCGTCACTGGAGCGCCATCAAAGCCACCAAAAGCCAGGGCTTTAAAGGCAGCAGCAACAGGCCTTGTCTCGGGATTTTGCGTATCAACGCTGTGAAATTTTTCCAGGACTAACCAACTTGTGATCGCCGTAGCCAAAAAATTGACCATGATCGACGTGACGACTTCATGGCTTCCGCGGCGGGCCCGTAAATATCCGATGATCAGGCCTGTCAGCCCGCCAATGAACGCAGCGGCCACGCCACACAACATCATGCCAATCGCCATGGGTGCGAAAGACGAGGACGATGCAAATTGAGGAAACTGCGCACCAAACCGCAAGGCCACGGCTGTGGCAGCCATGCCGCCAAGGACCAGTTGCCCCTCAGCACCGATGTTAAACAGCCCGGCACGGTAAGCCACTGCCACCGACAGGCCACTGAAGATCAAGGGTGTTGTATAGACCAAGGTCATTCCCAGGTCATAGGGCGTCCCCACTGCGGCCATCACCATAATTCTCATGACGTGAAAAGGATTTTCACCAGCCAGGGCTGCGGCAATCAACCCGAAAAAAAATCCCGTCACGATCGCTGTAAGCCATGGCCAGCGGAAAATAAAAGATTTGAGGAGAAGCCCACGACTCACGATGCGCCTCCACCGGTCACCCCGGTCGGGGCCTCGCCAGCGGATCCACTTTGAGCACCACTGACCATAGATGTTCCAATACCGGCGACATCAAATCCGCCATCCCGGTCCCTTTTGAATTCTCGAGCGATCTTCCCGCGCACCATCACCATGATCCGATCACTCAACTTGCAAAGCTCATCCATGTCGCTTGAGACCAACAAGACAGCAGCCCCACGGCCCCGAGCAGACAAGATTGTCTCGTGGATAGCCTGTGACGAACGAAAATCCACACCACGAGTCGGGTGTGCCGCAAGGACCAGGGCCGGCTCCTGTTCCATTTCCCGGGCCACGAGAAATTTTTGTTGATTGCCGCCGGACAACAGGCGAACGGGTCCCGTCCAGCGGGGTGGCTGAATGTCATATTTTGAAAAAAATGCCAGAGCCCGTGAACGCAAAAGCCCCCAAGCCAACACCCTGCGGGATGACGACGGATTTACCCCCGACAACAGTAGATTTGTCGCCGGATCCCCATCGAGCAACAGGCCTTCACTGCGACGATCAAAAGGCAACAGAGCAATACGCACGGCACGACGGATTTTCTGAGCCGACAATTGCGTCAACTCCCGCCCAGCCACTGAAATGCTTCCGGACTCGCCGCGCTGCCGGGGTGCGATACGCAAAATCACTTTGAACAGCCATTCCTGCCCGTTACCCTCAACCCCTGCAATGCCCACAATTTCGCGATCATTCACCGCAAGGGACACGTCGAGCGCCCCGCGGCCCGCAGGCAGGTGATAGTCAGTCATTTTCAAAACAGGAATTGTACCGGGTTCCATTCGTGATGTTTTGGCTTTAACCCGGGTTATTCCCTCACCGATCATCGAACCGGCGAGTTCTTCGGGCGAGACACTGGCGGCATCAAAAGTTCCGGTGACCCGGCCTGAGCGCATCACAGCGATTCTGTCGCAGACACGCAACACTTCATCCAATTTGTGGCTGATCAAAATAACGGCGTGCCCTGATTCACTAAGCCGTCGCAATCTCTCAAGAAACGGCTCGACTTCAACCGGGGTCAGAACTGCAGTGGGCTCATCAAGAATGATGACTCGAGCACCCTGACAAATCACTTTCAAAATTTCCAACTGCTGCTGCTGTCCAACAGACAGATCTTCCACACGCGCTGCAAGATCAAATTCAAATCCCAGGTCGCGCATGGCTTTTACAGCATATGCCTTGGCTCCACGACCGGCCACCAGCTCAAGATGCTCAAGCCCCGTCAAGGACAGAGCCAGGAGGAAATGCTGGTGTACCATGCCAATGCCGGCTTCGATTGCATCCCTGGGACTCCGGAACCGGACTTCACTTCCATTGACGAGAATTGTTCCGCGATCGGGCTCGATGTGCCCAAATAGCATGTTCATACAGGTCGATTTACCGGCACCATTTTCGCCGACCAGACCCAGGATCTCTCCCGACCCGACGTGGAATGACACGCTGTCGTTGGCAGTTACGCTGCCGAACGATTTAGTCAAGTCCCGCAACTCAATGCGTACCTTGCTGGTTTCCGTATGTTCATTTTTTAAAAGTGGCACGATCAATCTCTACGTAATAATCTGGCACTTTGATTGATCCATTCGAAATTTGTCGCTTCAATTCCTCGAGTTTTTTGCGAATTTCAGGCGTCAGAACTCCTTCGTTGTGGCGATCCAGGGCATAATCAATTCCGCCGTTGGCCACACCGAACTCTATTTTCCCGCCTGTGAATTTCGCCCCTTGAACATCTGCAATGGTTTGAAATACGGCAACATCAATTCGTTTCAAAATACTGGTCAGGATCAAACCCGGACGCATCCCATTTTGGTTTGAGTCGGTACCGATGGCGAATTTTGATTTCGCTCCAGCCGCATCAAAAACACCGATATTTGACGCGCCTGCAGCCACATAGATCACGTCAACTCCACCATTGTACTGGGACAGCGCAAGTTCCTTCGCCTTCGGCGGGTTGTTCCAACTGTCCACGGTGATCCCAACAAAATTCGACACGGTAATTGCGTCTTTTTTGATATGCCGCGCACCCGAACGAAATCCGAGATCAAACCTGCGAATCAGTGGAACATCCATTCCGCCAATAAACCCGACTTTGCCAGTGGTGGACTTGAGCATGGCGGCGGCTCCAGCCAGAAACGCCCCCTCGTGGTCGCTGAACAGGAGCGACCTGACATTAGGCTGACTGGAAACCGCATCGACCAGGGCAAACCGCTGGCCCGGGAAATCGGCTGCCACACGGCTCATGGACTCGGCCTGGGAAAATCCGATCGCGATGGTCAGGTCAAATCTCTTTCGGGCAAAAGTCCGGATCGCTGGCTCGTATGCGTTGTCGTCCATGGCCTCGACGTATTTGGCATCGATTCCAAGTTGCTTTTTGGCCTCTTCCAGCCCGCGCCACGCAGCGGCATTGAACGAACGGTCATCCCGGCCCCCCTTGTCAAAAACAACGCCAACGCGGATTTTAGGACCACTGGCCATGGCCGCAGGCGCGATAGCCCACATGAAGAACGCTACTCGAATCAAATGCCGCAATGGAAACCTCAATTGTTTGGGTGCTACGATACCCGAATCTCGTCCATCTGGTAAACTGGACTTGAGGCAATCCCCCTTGGATATCTCACTGGAGAAGCCCGATGTTGAAATACCGGTCATTGACCAAGGAAATCCTCGACCGGCCGGTCGATGGCGTCAGTTTGAAATCTGGGACATTGCGCAATCAACTACATCCCTCAAAACCAGTTTTGATGGTGTTCTTGCGTCACCTCGGATGCCAGTTCTGCAAGGAGACCGTACGAGATATCCGGAATGCCCAAAATTTGGACCCGGAATATCCAAACGTTCTTTTCTTCTTTCAGGAGTCCGTCGAAGCCGGTCAGGCTTTTTTCAACCAGTTCTGGCCGCGAGCCAAAGGCATCAGCGATCCAGATCTTTTTTTCTACACCGAATTCGGAATACCGGCTGGCGGACTCCTCGAAGTTGCTGGACCCAGGGCATTATTGGCAGGCCTCCGTGCAACGGCAAAAGGAAACCTTCAAAGTTGGCCGAAAGGGAATGTCTGGCAAATGCCTGGATTTTTCATTGTATCCGGGGACAAGATTTTCTGGAGCCATCAATGCCAGCATGCAGGCGATCGCCCGCCGATAAAGCGCATGACGTACTTTGTTCATTCAATTAAACTGAATCATAGCGGGCATGCCGGAAATCAATCCGAAGCCTCTGGCAAGACCACGCGAATTAAACCCGCGGTGCGTGTCGGCTGATCCTGATAATTTTCTTGAACTGACTTTGGAGATTCTAAAAATGAAGACTTCCCGCTTGGCAAAACTACTCACTGTATCTTTAGGGTCTGCCGCACTCGCCAGTCTTTTGACGAGTTGCAGCGGCCGAACGCCAGATGGCAAAACCTGCCGCCGCAACCTGTTGCGATTCATCCCTCAAACCACAACGGACATGTCCCAGACTTGCCCGCAAGACACGACCTATTACAAGGCTCCCGACCAATCCACACCAGGAACCTGAGCCATTGCCCGCGTCGCCGTCTAGGAGGCGCGTTTTTGTTCCGGCTTTGATTCACTGGCCACGCGTGGCTTCTCTCCGGAAACAAATTTATCAGCACGACGCACCAGCTCTGACGCCTGGCTGGCATATCCAAACCACGCGGCAGTGATCGCCAGCACTGCATGAAACCCTATGTTGCTACCCTGAACAGGCATCAGGCCGAGCACCGTATTCAATACTGGAATGAAACCGAAAACGGCCAAAATGGCCATCGTGATGGCTGTCGATCGCGCATAACTTCGCGACGCGTAGGACGACCCAAAGCAAGACGCGCCCCAGACCCCAATAAAAGTATGAAACAAGTTCGACATGATATTGACGGGAAATATTCCCCAAAGAAGACCAGACCCGTAAGTTATAGCCAACTTCGGTGCCGAATCCGGCATATTCGCCAGCATTGCGGGAAAAAACCCCGCAACTCCGATCACCATCAAAATGATTCCACTGATCAAGGAAAAGTATTTCAAGCTCATGAGTAAACCTCCTCTCAAGGTTGTTTACTCACTTGCTCGATGTGTGCCAGTTGCTAAAAAAAAGGCGCCCGATGCCCTGGCGCCACTTTTTCAAGCGTAATAGCGACCAAAACGATTGGCGAGGAAATCCTTGAGCGGGACGTCTTCCTGTCGGACGAATCCGCTCTTGGGAAGTTTTCCGCTGCGATGGATGTCGAGCACCGCCGTGATGCCCGCTGCCGTCGTAATTTGAATCGCTCCCCAATGCTCGTCTTGAATTGCCGCATTGTAGATTTTCTTGCAGTAAGACTTCTGGGAGAGCAGTCCATTTTTCCAGCCCGATACCGTCACAACGATCAAGACAACGTCCTGATGGGTATGAGGCAATGACTTCTCGAAAATTTTCTTGAGCAAGTCGCGGTCGTAATTGAGCTGCAGGTCGTTCATGAGCAAGGCCATGATATCGCGATGTCCGGGGTAGCGGACACTCCGGTAGTTCAGGTTGCGAACCTTGCCGTCATAAGTTTCCGCCAAACTGCCAAGCCCACCCGAGGTATTGAATGCCTCGTACTCGATTCCGTCGAGGCTGAATCGCTCGTAACCCTCAAGTGGTGCCACCAGGCTCAATTTTCCGTCAACGACTGCCTCACACGGGTTGCCGTACTCGTTGATGAGTCCTTCCGTGCTCCACGTCAGATTGTACTTGAGCGCGTTATGCGGATACATCGGCAATGCACCCACACGCATTTTGATCTCATCAACCTTGTCGAACTCTTCGGCCAGATTGTGGGCCGCGATCGTGATGAACCCCGGGGCCAAACCACACTGGGGGATGAACGCCATCTTGCTGCCTTCAGCAATCTCGCGCACACCTTTGGTGGTCTGAACGTCTTCGGTCAAATCAAGATAGTTGACGCCGACTTCCTTGCAAACGCCGGCAATGCTGAGGTTCAAATGAAACGGAGCGCAAGACAGGGCATAGTCATGACCCTTGATGGCTTCCGCGATTTCCCGGGGATTACTCAAGTCGCAGGCCTTGGCTTCCACGTTTGAAACAATGCGCCCTGCGCTGGACTTGGTAGCCTTTTTGGCCTGATCCAAGTGGGCATCGATGGCGGTCACCGCATAATCACCAGAATCAGCCAAAAGGTGGCATACAAGACGCCCAACCTTGCCAGAACCTAGTACCGCAACCTTCGTCAAACCGCCTTTTGTACCGTGAGCCATCAGCCATCTCCCAGGTTTTTCACAATGTTTTCAGGGCTTTTTAACCCGATAACCGGCCAGATGGTCAACTGATACTTAGACCCTTCACATCCTTCGCTTATTAGATTAGAAGCGACATGATGATTTTAAGGAATTTTAAGGGGATCCTATGAGAATTCTTGTGGTTGAAGACGATGCTCCCTTGGCAAGCGTAGTCGTTCGCGCCCTCCGCGAAGAATCCTACGCCGTGGACCTCGCTCAAGATGGTCAAGAGGCTGAATGGTCTGCCTTTGAAAACCCATACGACCTGATCATCCTCGACCTTATGCTTCCCCGCAAAGACGGCTTGAGCGTCCTCAAGACCCTCAGACAGGCCGGCATCCACACGCCAGTTCTTATTTTGACTGCAAAAGACACCGCAACCGACGTGGTGGCTGGGTTGGACACTGGCGCAGATGATTATCTCAAAAAACCATTCAGCCTGGACGAACTCATGGCACGCGTTCGCGCCCTGCTGCGCCGCCAGCCCTCCGACACTGGTGCAATCATTGAAGTCGGCCCGCTGAAAATTGATCCGGCACGTAAGGAAGTCAGCCGGGACGGCTCGAAAATCGAACTCACCGCAAAAGAATTCGCCTTGCTTGAATATATGGCACGCCACGCCGGCACCGTTTTGACCAGGACCCAACTTTCAGAGCATGTCTGGGACATGAATTTTGAACCAACTTCAAACGTCGTCGACGTTTATGTTGGTTACCTGCGAAACAAAATCGATAAGTCCTTTGACGCTCCAATGATTAAGACCATGCGCGGTCACGGTTACATGCTGGATGCTGCCAACTGATGTTACTTGACCGGATCCCAGTCCGATTGCGACTCACGTTGGGCCACGCCGTCTGGCTCGCGGTTTTTTTCGCTGTCATCGGACTTGGCATCCACCGTATCGTCGATCACAATCTCTACCAGCAGGTCGATGCGGCGCTCTTGGCTTCCGCAAAGTCGATCAATGACGCCAGGTATGCAAAGCCCCTGAGCCCACCTCTGATCCAGGAATTTTTGTCCCGCCACTTCGGCGAACGTCACACGCGCCCTTACGCCCAGCTCGTCGACCTCTCAGGAAAAGTCAGCGCAAGAACACCCAACATCCGGGTGAATCTGCCCGTCACTGCCCGGGCATGGCGCCGCGCAGAACGCGGCCTTGAAACCTTTGAATCTTTCGTCGGCAAACGAACTGGTAATCCATTCCGTCAGGTGACCCTGCCTGTTCTGCAAAGTGGAAAATTCACCGGTGAGCTGATCCAAGTCGGAGCCCCGCTTGATTCAACCGTCCATGCCCTTAATACGATCAGCCTGGTGCTGTGGATTGCCCTGCCGACGGGAGTGTTTCTTTCCGCGATGCTCGGGTACTTTTTAGCCAAGCGGGCACTATTGCCGGTTCATGACATGCAGATTGCCGCAGCCAGAATGGGGGCGAAAGACCTTGAGCGTCGCCTGGATCTGCCGCCAGCGCACGACGAGTTGCGCGCTTTGGCTGAAACCTTCAATGGAATGTTGGCTCGCCTTGAGGATGCCTTCAAGCGCCTTCGGCGTTTCAGCGGAGATGTGTCGCATGAACTCCGTACGCCGGTAGCGGTATTGCAGGCCGAGGCTGAACTTGCCTTGCGCCGCGAGCGCACTCCCGAAGAATACCGTGATGCTCTGCGCAATATTTTGACGGAAACGGCGCAAATGTCCGGCATCATCGAGGACCTCTTGCTCCTCGCACGCGCAGAAAGCAAGTCGGTTGCCATGCAATGGGCTGAAATCAATGCCGCGCACTTCATTGATACAATTCGCGATGCCGTGTTACCGGTTTTTGAAAAAAGAAATGTCGTGCTCGTCCTGCCTTCGGCTCCAACTCCGGAAAAATTTCGGGCCTCGGCTAATTATCTTTCGCTCGCGGTAAAAAACCTGCTCCTCAATGCCGCCAAACACTCTGCAGCCGGATCGACGGTCACTCTGGAATTCACCCAAGTCGGCCAGGATGTCATATTCAAGGTTGTCGATCATGGCGAAGGCATCCCCGCAGAGAGTCTGCCTTACGTTTTCGACCCATTTTACCGCGCCGACACGGCCCGCAACCGTGCAAGCGGCGGAGCTGGTGTCGGCTTGAGCTTGACCAAGGCAATGGTCAGCCTGCATTCCGGGACGATCGACGTCACGTCGACTTTTGGTCAGGGTGCAACGTTCACGATTCATCTGCCCGTGCAACAGGCCTAGAACCTTAAAGCGACCCTCACAGTCCTATCTCGCAAGGGGAAGCACAGGAAAAACCTGAACGACATGATTGGCGAAATAACTCAGCCAGTCATACTCCTTCAAAACAATCTTGCGGCTGTAGGGCGACTCGTCGCCAGTGGATTCAGGATCGTAATCGTAAACCGGACCATCTACGTCTGGATAGATGCTGTCCCTGACATAAAACACACCGCGACTGGAACTGCAGCCACCACGTTGCGCCCATAAATCCTCAATTCGCTCTGATGAGCGCACCGCACGGTCTGCGCGAACCTGCCAATAATCGTGTTCTTCCGGCGTACCGGCAACATCTGCATTTCGTTGAAACTCACCCGCCCGTTCACCGATGACCCGGCGATAATCTCGCGTCCACGCACAATCTCCGTTATCAATTTCATCGTTGAAACCAATAACGTAGACGCTATGCCAATACCCGTTGTGATTGTAAATGACTTGTACCGGCGCCTTGTTACTTCGAAGATGAGACTTGACCCGCTCCGCTATGTCTGGCGGAGCACTGCCGATCGCCCATTGATCGCGCGCCTGGTCCAAGTGAATGATGATCCTTTCAAACGGTGGCAATTGCACATGGCCATTTTGAATCTGTGCCCGCTGATCAATCCAATTGAAACTGGTGTCGTAAACAGCACCGGCATCACCTTCGTTGGCCGGCGTGGCCGTCCCGTCATGAAACGATCCTGTGTGCCACCCCTTCATGAAGCGGTAACTGCGGTTCTGAACTGCCCTTCCACCCATACGGTTGAAAAGATAAATGGCATCGATCCGCCAGTTAGGCAGGTGGGCTGCGTCTTCCTCGTAGCCTGCCTCGTTCATGGTTAATCGCTCGCTCAAGTCCAGCGGACCGTCGGGCTCGCGACTCATATTTGGAAACATTCTTGCCAACCACCATTCTGCAATGCCAGTGATCGACATATGCAGGCAGCTCCCCGCGTCGAGCTGATCCGGCGATGCCAGCACAAAGGGCAGGAGTTCATCAAAACCGCCAGGCCCAAAAGCCCCGTCTTCACCGCCCATCGGCAGATCGCGGACAAAGGGCCGCAGCTCTGGATTGCTCATGACTCGAAGGCCTTCACCAGATGGCATATCCGATGCCGCCCATCCCGACCCAGAAGAAACAGATACGGGGAGCAAGGCTAGAAAGATCATGACTGCACTGGAAAGCTTTCTCATCGTGACCCCAATCGCAATGTTGTCCATGGACTGCTTTATGCACCCAAGCCGGGATCATGGTGCCAGCAGGAGGAAGCAAAATGAAATCAAAATCGAATTGGGTGAATTTTATTAGTGCAGTTGCGATTGGTTTGGCTGCTTTCGGGCTTTCATCAATCAGCTTTGCCGGGCTGATCGCCGGGACGATCAGGGTCAACGGCTATGGCGAGGCCTCTGCCGAAACTGAGCTCGTCCGGATTGGAATCAGAGTCTTTTCACGCTGCAATGAGACATCTGTTGCGGCCAAAAATGCAAACGCTGTCCTTGCCAATCAGGTCCTCGACGTCTTGAAAAAGTACGTCCCGGAAGAATCGCAAGATGACAAGACATTCCGGATCACCGCCAATCCAGGTGCGAACGTCCGCCAGACCGAAACTGAAGGGTATGGTGAGCACGTGAAAATAATTTGCGAACGCAAATGGCGCGCTTCCGAATCAATCTCGGCCGCAATAAAGAAAATAGAGGATGTGCCAGCCTTGCAAGATGAACTCTTGCAGGTCGTGGATGCCGCGTCGGGCACTTCAGCCGGAGTTGCCCAAACATGGGCCGAATTCGATGCGCCGGTTTTCGATTTGCTTCCGGCGACGTGGGAGAAAATCAAAGCCGAGGCTCAGGCCAATGCACTGGCTGACGCCCGCAAAAAAGTTGCCGTATTTGATTCAGCTTGTTCTTTTACCGGAATACGTCTGGTGCGGGTCAGCGACCCAAAGTTTACCGAGACAAGGGTGTATGACAAAGTTGCATACGCAAGGATGTCGACGGACACTCCCATCATACCGGACGCCATCGAAGTCAGCAGCAATTGGGACTTTGTCTGGGCTTATGACAAAGCTTCAGCCAGCGGCGGACCGCAGTGCCTACACTAAGCAGGATGACAGGTTCGAAGGCCCCTTGTGACCAGAGGCCTTGCCATTGATGGTCCGCATTGCGGTTTGCAGATCGAAATCAAATTCGTGATGCCAACCGCTTAACCACTCTACGGCTGGCGCAGCCAAGCTTGTGTTCAATTCAGCAAGATCGACCATCTCAGCAGGTTTAGCCGGAAGATAACCAGAGTTGATCGCGCCAAGCATCTCGCTTTTAGCATCAGGAACTTTGGCTTCGGCGATCAGACCCAACTGAACTAGTGCCTCGCAGGCATCGACGATCCAGTCCTGGGGGAGCTTCGATTTTTGAACCATCTCCGCAACACCAATGGGATGTCCGCTGCCGGATGCGAAATTTCTGTGGATGATCACCAGCACGGCAAGCGGCAGCATTTCCTGGATCCTCAAATTACGAATACGATCCAATGGATGAGTCACCTTGTCCACGGTGTCGTTAGCCTCAGATTTGGGAAAACCCTGCTGAAGCCGCCAAGCGATCAGTGCACCAAAAAGAATTATCGCCCAACAAATATAAATCCAAAACAAAAAGACCGGGACGGCTGCGAGCGCGCCATAGATGTTTTTGTAGTTGGTAAAATTGCTGGCGTAATACGTATAAAGTCGAGATCCCTGATGCAACAAGGTGCCGGCCACAAAAGCGCCGATCGTTGCCTCCCGACGCCCCACCGGGCAATTGGGAATGACCTTGTAGGCCAAAAAGAAAAATGACACCCAAACGCCCCAGGTAATCAAACTGGAAATCGTAAGGGTCACCCAACTTCTTTTGCCGACCACAGAAGCAACGTCGAACATCTCTTGGATCCGGTAGCCCGAGACAACGCCGATCACAATTGAGCCCGCAAAAACACCGAGGGTAAGAAAAGTCCAAAAGTACACAAAACGGGTGAATACGTTCCGGTCCTGACGCACCAGCCAAATTCTATTCAGGGCCTGTTCGATCTGGCGCAAAAGCAGGATCAGGGTGATCACGATCCCTGCAAAACTTGTAACCCCTATTTTTTTCAAATCCAGCTGGCCCAGAAACTGCTGCAAATAATCAATAACCTGAGTCCCACTACCCGCCGCCAGGTTCTGCAGGATGAAGTCCCGCATGGAATTCATCAAATGACTATTCGAACCAAATAACGGAGTGAACAGGGAAATCAGCGTGAATACGGCTGCCAGAGATGGCACCAATGAAAACAGTGTGATGTAAGCCATGGCCGACGCCTGCTTCAGCAAATCACAGCGAACGATATCCGACCAAATGACTGATGCCGCGTGACGGATCCTGATGTCTATCCCATCCACAACACACCCCCCTTGATCAGGCTCTGATGATGGCGTCGCCCGTTTTTACATCAATGAAGCGGCTTGCCCGCGCCATCCGATGCCGGCACATCCTGGCGGAACGCATCACGCTCAACGTCACGCCGCGCCTGTTCGTAACGTTTCTCGGCCCACTGGCGCATGACGGTCAGCTGTTGCGTCCACGAGTCTTCCATGCGCTCTTGCATGAACCCGGCAAACAACCCGTCCATCATAGCAAGAAAAGTTGTCATCAGGTCCAAACGGAGCCCAACGGGCTCCGCCAGTGCTGCGGTCTGCAAGGTCACATCTTTGGCATCAGCCTGTTGCGGAAACTGAACGGCGCGTGGACTGAGATCTTTCGAAGACAGGGTACAGGAAAATTCGCCAAGCCCTTCGACATGAAAACCAACTCGCATGTCGCGGATGGTTTTTCCAGCAAGAATGCCCGCCGCAGCTTCAGGGGTCTGCGCCGGCGCTCCACCGCGCATCTGATGCACATGAACTCGACCAGACTCGGCTTCAAGGGTCAAACGATCGTCTACCCAAAAACGCGCACGGCGTTTTTGACCGTTGAGAGGACAGGTGAATTCAAGGGGGTCATCGTTGGAATCCGAGCGGTGCCAAAGCCACACGAGAAACTCACGGGCCAGGAAGCGTTTCGCCTTGGTCAAGGCGGCCATCTGATCCAAACGGGCTGCCATCTGTGGATTAATCTGGGCCATGATTGGGAGTTCTCCGAAAAGATCTGTGATTTCGGTGTCTTGGAAATAGGAATCGATGGGGATAAGCTGTGGATAGACTGTTAGCAAAGGGTGGGTAACACACTTCGCGAACCGTCACACGGCTCCCCATTAAATCCGCCTGAGTGATTGTCGCTGGAGGCAAAGACCGAAGCCGGGTGGGCAGATCGTTAGGCCAAAACAGGGACGAAAATCTTCAAGGCACACTTCAACACAACGATGTTCAAAACGATTAACAGAAAAAAGAGTTTTCATTTTCACGATCTACTTGTCAACAGCATCATGAAAAAAATTTTTAATATTTTTTCACAGCATGATACGCAAGGGTTTCAAGGTACTTGGAGCTATCCGATGCGCAAAAAAACAGCAGATAAATCGATCAAAAATTCTGCATCGGGACACGGTGTGCGCTTTGAATTGGAATCTGATGCTGAAATTTTGTTCAAGACAGCGGTCGATGCCATGGGCAAAAGCTCCAGGCCGTTGAACAACAAGGATGACGATCGCAATGGCCAGACCTCCCATCAAGGCGCTAAATCACGAAAAAACAAGGCCAGCCCCACTAAAATCGATCTCCACGGAATGACCTTAGAAGCCGCCAGACGTTACATTGACAACCGTATCAACGACATTCTGGCGCAGCTTTCCCCGGGAGCCAGCGCCGCCTTAGACATTGTCACTGGCAAAGGCCTGAACAGCGGCAGTGGTGGGGGCGTCCTGGCCCGTGAAATTCCTGAATGGGTTCGCCAGAGATTTGCGCGGCACATAGTTGATATGGACGAATCCCCCGCGGAAGTGCAACTTGGCGGAATACCCTTGCGGGGCAACTTTCGCGTGACCATCAAAGGCTGAGAACCGAGTGTCTAATCATCCATTAAAGAATCCGAACCATCCGGTCAAAACATACGAACTCCGGATTACTTTTCATCCGGGCCCGGTCACGGCGATTGAGGTCAAACAGCGTACGATTGCACTATTAAAGTCGCTCGGCGTTGACTCCTTCGTCGAAGGAGCGATCGATGGCCTGGACATCGATAACGAATTCACTAACGAGCCGCGTGATTTTTACACCGAACTAGGCGGACTTGAACTACCCATCTCCGTTTACAAATACTCGGCTGAATACCTCGAAGACTTGCAGGCACGGATTGCCCACCACTTTGACACGCGCTATCCAAATCAGGTGTGCTGTTCCATGCACGACATGGACACGGCTGTATGGCTTGAAGGCTGGAAGGAAAGCTTCAAACCAATCATCACGGAGAGGTTTGCAATATTTCCGCCATGGGACAAACCAGGCGATGCCATCCAGCAAGGCCGGCTTTTGCTCGAAATTGAGCCCGGGATTGCTTTTGGCACAGGCCAGCATGCAACCACCCAGCTGTGCCTGCGCGAACTTGAAACCATCGCCAAGGAATTCGCTCAGGCAAGCCTCGCCTCATCATCATTGCTGGACGTCGGAACGGGAACCGGGATTCTTGCCCTTGGCGCAGCGAAACTTGGCTTTGGCCGCGTTGCCGGCACCGACATCGACCCCGATGCAGTTCTCGCCTCACGCAACAACGCCTTGGTGAATGGCATCGAATTGGCCGTCACCCAATCGACTGTTCCGTCACCGGCGGCTGCGGCACACCTTCCCCCCGATTTCAAACCACCGTTCAACTTTGTCGTCGCCAACATCCTTAAGGTTGTTCTGGAAAAAATCCTACCGGACCTGGCTGGCGCGTTGGCGCCCGGCGGATTACTGATACTTTCGGGCCTGCTTCATGAAGATGCCCAGGCCCTGACCGGTCAGGCCGGGGGTCTTGGCCTTTCATTCGTTCGGGAGTCTTTGCAAGACGACTGGGCATGCCTGGTGCTTCGACTGCCATGAGCAAGCACGTCTTCCGTTTTTTCGCCTCCCCCACTTCTGGCATCCAGTGGACTCTCGATGCTGAAGATGCACATCATGCACTAAAGGTTCTGCGCCTGCCGGCCGGTGAAACCGTCGAAGCCACCGACGGCAAGGGAAACCTCATCCGCGGCACGCTCCTTCCAACCGGCAAGGAATCGGCAGACATCACGAATATTTCCATCATACACACCGCTCTCACTACTGAGCCCGTCGCTGGTTCAGACACAATCAGCCGGATTCAATTGGAACTTGCGGTCGGAGCCCTGAAGCCAGGCGATCTTGATGATGTTATTCCTGCCCTGGTCGAACTTGGGGTCAACCGCATTTCGGTTTTCATCACCGAAGAAACCGGCAAAAATCGTATTGCAGACAAATCGGTCGAACGCTGGAATCGAATCATCAGGACTGCCACCAAGCAGTCTAAACGACTGTGGCTTCCAGAACTGGCGACCTATGACTCCATCAATGACTGGCTCGATAGCTTGCCTAAACCATCAGAAATTCTGGCTGACAACGCCCGCTGGATGTTTGCCGAACCTGAACCAGATCATGGCCCTGATACTGAAGACAGAAAAACCAAATCTGGCTTCCAGGCGATTCAGGGCTTCTCAATCCGGGGGGACGGCAAGTCCGCCGACTGGCCCTTGATGCTGACCGGTCTTGTTGGCAGTGAACGTGGTTTTTCGGCAAAAGAGGTTCAGGCCGTGCTGGAGCAAGGATTTATGCCCGTATCCCTTGGGGCTCATGTATTGCGGGCCAGAACTGCGGCAATCGCAGCGGCTACGATGCTGGCTATGGCGGGCCATGCGGGGCAGTGATATGATTTTCAGCGTCTTTGAAGCGCAAACTCCATGCATCATGCTTCACGAAGGTAAAATGCCATGAAAAAAATCCAAGGACGACGCGGGGGTTTGAAATCGCTCCTGGTTGAACCGTTTGAACAAATCAAACTCGGTTTGATTTTCCTCGGCCTCAACGTTGCATTTTCAATCATCTGCCTCACTGTTTTCGCTTACTACCTGTACGACATCTACAAAGCGATGGCGGTCTACTTCAGGCTGTCCGATCAAGAAAGTGTTTTGGCGGCCAGCAAGCTCGCAGTCCCGGCTGCCGTTGGCCTTGGGTTGTTTGCCCTGTTTGTTGCCGCCACTCTTTTTGTTTCGATCCGTTACACCCACGCGATTTACGGCCCCCTGGTCTCGATCAACCGCTTTTTGGACGAACTCCTGTCGGGCCAGCGCCCCCAAATCATTGCGTTACGGGAAACCGACCAGTTGCGGGATTTGGCGGACAAATTAAACCGGGTTGCCGAACGCCTGGACACCGGACAACGCGCTGGCGCACTTGTTGCCATCCACCGCTACCTTGACGAACTTGGAGCAGGAAAAAACCCAGCGCCGATTACCTTGCGTGACGGTGACTCTTTTCGTGAACTCGCCGAAAAATTAAACAAGCTTGGATCGCGGCCGTAAGCCGCATTTAAAAAGGAGATTTTCCAATGAGCAACCAGCTAAAAAAATCCGTTTGCGCCACCACTCAGGCCATGGTGAAAAACAACTGCGAACGCATCGCAACCAGGTCAGAGAAATATCGCAAGGAACTCGGCCGCAGCCTGACCCTTGCTGAAAAAATCCTGTTTTCCCACCTGGACAACGACTCCAACATCAAAACCCAAGAACGCGGCAAGAGCTTCATCATGCTCCGCCCCGACCGCGTTGCGATGCAAGATGCGACCGCCCAGATGGCCATCCTCCAATTCATTCAATCGGGCCGCAAAAAAGTCGCGGTCCCCAGCACGGTGCATTGTGATCACTTGATCCTGGCCCGCAAAGGCGTGACAGACGACATGAAGGTCGCCACCACGGAAAACGAAGAGGTTTATAACTTTCTTGAAACCTCCTCGAACAAATATGGCTTGGGCTTCTGGAAGCCCGGCGCCGGGATCATCCACCAGGTGGTCCTCGAGAACTACGCCTTCCCTGGCGGCCTCATGATCGGCACGGACTCCCACACCCCCAACGCCGGCGGCCTTGGCATGCTTGCAATTGGTGTCGGTGGAGCCGATGCGGTCGACGTCATGGCTGGAATGCCCTGGGAACTTCTCAACCCTAAAATCGTCGGCGTGAAACTCACGGGTCAAATGAAGGGCTGGACGTCTTCCAAGGATGTCATCCTGAAACTTCTTGGCAAAATGACCGTCAAGGGCGGCACCAACAAGATTGTTGAATACTTTGGACCCGGCACCAGATCGATCAGCTGCACGGGCAAAGCCACCATCACAAACATGGGCGCGGAACTTGGCGCAACCTGTTCCGTTTTCCCCTATGACGAACGCATGTCGGTCTACCTTCGCGGAACCGGTCGCGCCGACTTGGCCGACATCGCCGACAAGCACGCCGCTGACCTGCGGTGCGACGCTGATGTTGAGGCGAATCCATCGAAGTACTTCGATGAAGTCATTGAACTTGATCTTTCTTCACTTGAACCCCAGATCGTCGGACCGCACTCACCTGACCTTGCCCGTCCAGTCTCGCAGATGCGCGATGAAATCAAAGAAAAAAATTATCCCGATCACATTTCCGCAACACTGATTGGCAGCTGCACGAACTCTTCGTATGAAGACATCTCGCGCACAGCCGCGGTTGCCAGATTTTGTCTGGATAACGGAATAAAGGCCAAAGCCCAGTTTCTGGTAACCCCTGGCTCCGAGCAAATTTTCAACACCATCGAGCGGGACGGATTGCTGAAGACCCTCGTTGAATTTGGCGGAACTGTGCTCGCCAACGCCTGCGGGCCTTGCATTGGGCAGTGGCAACGCGACGACATTGAAAAGGGCAAACCAAATTCCATCGTCACGTCGTTCAACCGAAATTTCCGCGGCCGCAACGATGCGAATCCTGAAACCCTGAGTTTCATTACGGGTCCTGAGATGGTCGTCGCCTATGCTGCCAGTGGATCTCTCGGATTCGACCCCAACCGTGACACGCTAAAATCCGCCAGTGGCAAAGAAATCAAACTCTGCCTGCCGGAAGGCCCGGAACTTCCAAAGTCGGGCTTTGTCTCAGGTGATTCAGGCTTTGTTGAACCAGCTTCAGACGGCAGCAAAGTCAGCGTGGCTGTCAGCCCCACCAGTGAACGCCTGCAGATCCTCAATCCATTCACAAAATGGGATGGCCATGATTTCACCAGCCATCTTCTGCTGCTCAAAACAAAAGGAAAGACGACGACCGACCACATTTCCCCGGCAGGCAAATGGCTGCGCTTCCGTGGTCACCTGGACCGCATCAGCGACAACATGTTCCTGGGCGCGACCAACGCGTTCCAAACGGAAATTGGGAAAGCTAAAAATGCTCTCAACGGCGAGATCAAAAACATCAGCGACGTTGCCCGCGATTACAAGGCCAAGGGCAGCAGCTGGATTGTGATCGGTGACGAGAACTACGGCGAAGGATCCAGCCGCGAGCATGCCGCGATGTCGCCGCGCCTTCTCGGAGTCAGCGCCGTGATCGTTCGCAGTTTTGCCCGCATCCACGAAACAAACCTCAAGAAGCAAGGCGTCCTTGCCCTGACGTTTGCGAATGCTGCTGATTACGAAAAGGTTCGCGAGGACGACAAGATCAGCGTGACCGGATTGACGTCCTTTGCTCCAGGAAAGTCACTCACCGTGATACTTGAGCATAAAGATGGCTCCAAGGAATCGATCGAGGGCAAACACTCTTACAATGCCGAGCAGATTGCCTGGTTCAAGGCTGGTTCTGCCCTGAATCTGATGAAAGATTAATCGTAAGCCTAAGGCAAAGCCTCGATTGGAAATTGGTCGAACCCCTTGGCACGAAAAACAATCATCGCCTTGACCACAGTCCTCCTGATCAGGGGGCTGTGGTTGATTCCAGAGGGTTATTCCCTCACCCTCCATTCGGACCAGCAATTTCCCGGACATCTTGTGGATTTCGCTGCCGCCTTAAAAGCCGGCATCCTTTTTCCGCAATGGTCGGTTTTTGCGCGCAACGGTTTTGGAAGTCCGTACCTGGGTTACTACCAACCTGGATTCTATTACCTTGCGTCGATTTGCCTGTGGCTGACAAAAAGCCCACAGAATGCCATCGCCCTGGCGGCGACACTGCTGTCCATCACTGGTGCGGCAGGCATGTTTTGGCTTTCCCGTGAGATTTTTCGTTCCACGCCAAAAGCACTCCGCGACAATCTTTCCACCATCGCCACGGCTGCCTTTCTTTGCCATCCCTATCACCTCGTAAACCTCTACCAGCGGGGGGATTATTCTGAATTTGGTTGTGCCATGGTTCTGCCATGGGCGATCTTGATGGCGCTTCGTTCCTCAAGCAAGCAACCCCGAAGATGGCTTGACCATCTTCCAGTAACCGCCGTGGCATTGGCGGCATGTGTGATCCTGCACCCGCTGATTGCCTATCCACTGTTCCTCGTTTTGGGAGTCCTGTCACGGCGCCTGTGGCCTGCATTGGCCACCGCCAGCCTGCTGTCCGCATTTTATTGGGTCCCACTGCTGGCAGAGATGCCATTCATCTCTGTCGCCAAGGCATTTGTTCCGGAATTGCAACCGGCACGGCACTTGATGTCCCTTGCTCACTCTCTTCTGATCAATGATTTTGACACGGCACCCACCCCCTTCACTTATCAATCAAACTGGTGCCTCCTTGCATTGACGGGATGCGGCATGGTTCTGGCGCTACGTCGCCGCGCACCTTTTCATCGGATTGCAACCCTCGCCACTGGAACCACCATCGGCTTGATTTTCATGATGACCCCGGCGAGCCTTTGGATCTGGGAGTTTTTTCCCTTGCTGTCCAAACTTCAGTTCCCATGGCGCCTGCAAAATTTTGCGGCAATCTCGACGGCGATCTTGGCCGTCCTTGGTGTTGTCCAGTTTCGCCGGGTTGGAACTTTTTCAGCCATCGTCATCATCAGCATGCTGACCATTCCGGTTGCATGGAACATGAATCCCTCCATTCATTCTGGCCGCCAGATCGAAAATACGGATGACCTGATGAGGTCCAAGTTCCTCGCTGATTCCATGGACGAGTGGATGCCCAAGACGGCGACGATGCGCATGGGGGATCCCGATCAGCCTGCTTTGACCTCCGGACCATGCCTGGCCGCCCCTTTACAGCGCAATCCCGGCCGAATCTCAATCCAACTAACGCCCAACGCCCCGAGCCCTGATGGCCCGCCAGACTTTTCTTTTTCTGGCAACTGCATCGTCACGATCCCCCAGTTTTACTATCCCGTGGGCTGGCATTCCGTTTTGGTTCCCGGACCAGGGTCGTCGCCCCGCGAATCATCAAATTCCCAAGAACTGGAAATCAGGAATCAAGCCGGATTCATTCAAATTTCAGTGCCTGGATCTCGCCTGAGCGAGGAACCCCAACAGCTGGAATTGTCTAATAAAATGACACCTTGGCGTCGTCTTGGAGTCGGCGTATCCCTGATCACTGCCATTTGCCTCGCGGGCTTATCGTCATTTGTCCGCCGCCGGCGTTTTCAAACGGATGATTCGTTGACAAGTTGATGGCAGGCATATAAACCACACTCGATCTGTCGCGGGGTGGAGAAGTCTGGTATCTCGTCGGGCTCATAACCCGAAGACCGCAGGTTCAAATCCTGCCCCCGCTACCAACATAAGTCCCGGCTCTGATTGAATAAATCAGGGCCGTTTCTTTTTTTTAGTCCTAAGCTCAATTATAAGCACGCCGTTGAATCAAACCATTAAAAGAACATGATAAGCTGTTGGCGGAGGAAATCCCCCGATGCCAACGATGTTCACCTGCCTTTTCATCGCCATGCTGCTTCCGTTTGTTCCACGCATGTTTACCTTTCGTGCACAGATGCAACGTGGGTTCAACAACCATGAACCCCGCCGCCAACAGGCAACCCTGACAGGCCTCGGGGCACGTGCCGTGGGTGCCCACCAGAACAGCTTTGAAGCACTGCTGCTATTCGCCTGCGCCGTCATGATCGCCTACGCGTCACAAGTGGATTCCATCATCTCTGGTCAACTCTCGATCGTTTTTGTCGCGTGCCGAGTTTTTTATATCGCTCTGTACCTTGCCGACATGCCGAGCGCGCGATCTTCGATCTGGATCATCGGATTCGGAGTCACCCTCGCTCTGGCCGGCGCCCGCTGGATTTTTTAAAGTGCGCCTCGCTAAATTCATCAGATTTTCTGGCATCGGAATTGCGGCAGTCGGCAAGTCTGCCTTCTCCCGGGGCAGTGCCAAAAAATACCTTTTAGAAAGCCTGCTGCAGCAACCCGGGTTACCAGCCAAAATCGCCCAACTGATTTCCATGCGCACCGGTTTGGATTTACACCACGCCAAATCGCCACAACTTTCCATTGAGGAAATAAAAGCGCGTATCAGCGAGGACTCTCCTGCCCTGGCAGCAGAAATGGAATCTCTCAGTGATGCGCCAAAAGTTGCATCCCTGTCCCAAGTTCACGAGGGCAGACTAAAATCAGGTCAACGCGTCGCGATCAAAGTGCAATTCCCCGGACTTTCTGGCGAGGTCGCGGAACAGGTAGATGATTTCGTAAACCTGGCTGCACGCAGCCCTGCGAAAATTTATGGCTTCACCCAAGATTCATGGGGAAAATTCCTCAAGGAAAAGCTCCTGGAGGAAACCGACTATCGCTGTGAGGCCCGCTACCAAAACGAATTCAGCAAAAGCTTCCATGGAACGGAGATTATCGTCCCCCAAGTGATTGACCAGCTCTCGACAAAGAACATTCTTGTCCAGTCGTGGGAAGAATCGGTCCCACCGGGAAGCCTTCAGGCGTGGCGCAACGGCGCGGGACAAGGATCGTTGGAGACGGCGGCTGACCTGATGGTGCAATTGTTGGCCCGAAGCCTGTTCCAGGCAAACTTAATCCACTGCGATTTAAACCCTGGCAACTATGGATTTCGCTTTGATCGCGCACGCGAAAAAACGGAACTCGTGCTTTATGACTTTGGCGCCATGCAACGCCTCTCACAGGAAAAAGTGAAACTCATCGCCCGTCTGATTGCACGGGCATCAGATCAGGTCGATGACGATTGGGGCGACCTGCTGCACGCACTGGGGTTTGATGAAGAGAAGTTGAGGCCAGTCGCTGGGCAATTGCAAAAAATCATGCCGGCGCTGCTCCTGCCATTTTGTCAGGGGTCAAACGGTCATCCTGCAAAGTGGAACCCAGCAACGTGGAACCCCGGCCAAGTCATGGACGAGATCCTTGGCGCCGAAAAATGGTGGTTTCGCACCGCAGGTCCGCCGTGGTTTCTTTATCTCATGAGAACCATTCAAGGATGGCACCACGGAATGAAACTGATCGGCGAGCCGGTGGAACCGTGGCGCATCTTCCGTGAAATGATGGCTCCGGCGCTGAATTCGGCGCTGGCTCCGGGGCTGCCGGCTAGCCTTGTGCGCAAAAGAGAAGATCGCATGTCAGACCAGATCGCCAGCCCATTGCTATCAAAGCACCTTCGCGTCAACGTCACGGAGGGACAGGACACTGTTGTTTCTTTGGAATTGCCGGCGGCAGCGATCGAAAATCTTCCCGATCTTGTTCCGGATGACGTCGCACAAAAAATCCTAGCGCAGGGCATGAACCTGCGACAGATAGCTGATGAAATTCTTGCACGTCGGGCCCCTCAGGGCCCCGTATTTGAAATGAATCAAGGCACCCGGCATTACCGGGTCTGGCTGGACTGAAGTTGCGCAAAATTTAAAAAATTTGTTCAGCCGCATCTAAAAACAATTCTTTTGTCCATTGTTCCACCGCATGTTGATCTTTAACAAACGGAAGAACATCAGCCTTGGCACCTGCAAGATTTAGGACTCTGATCCGCTCCCTCATCATTCGCTTTACATCAGCGATCGTGACCGGCGCGTTATCGGACCACTTGCCGATCTGCATAATTCGGGCCTGAAAATGCGCTATATTTAATTTTGTTCCGCGCGATATGTACCAAAGAAAATCATACCAATCCCGACCCTTGGTATTGAACTTGTATGGCCTAAAAAGAACCGCGGCCAGCTTCCCCGCAAACATCGAAGGCAAATCAAACGACTTAACAGTAAATGGAATGGGGCTAAAAATGCTAACTGCTTGCGTGAGCGCTCCTCCCGGGGGATCAGTATCCACCTCGAGCTTGATTTTAAGAAGTTGGGATTTATGGGTGGTGATGGGGGCCTGTATCTTCATTAGATGGACAAGGGTGTTTGCTTTAATGAAGGCGGATTCGATTGATGAGTCATTCGCTTTAATTTTCTTTTCCACAGACACTTCAAATTCAAAAGCAGCTAACTCTCTCGCGAGGCTTTTCTCATAAGTTGAAATATCAAAACTTTTGTCGGGCACAAGCAAAGAAAAGTCTAAATCCTCTGAAAATCGATCCAGTCCATATAAAATTCTCAGAGAAGTGCCGCCATAAAAAGCGCCCACTTCAAAAAATTTAGCGCGCCAAAGCCCAAGTAAAGAAATCTCTTGAATGATTTCCTTCAACGCGTTTTCGTAGTCCGAAAGAGATTTGCATTCATATTTTTCAATCATGTTCTTGACGATTTTATTCATTTTTAGCCTTTCGAACGACCGTGATGACGTAGTCCACAAGTCGTTGTGGCAGAACCTTGCGAATCTCCTTTAGCTCTGTCAACCGAAGTACTGGAAGGCAGTCGGTGTCGATACGCATGGAAGCCAGCCAATCCTCGACGTCCTCGGAAGATTCTATACCCTCGACCTTTTGCAAAAGTTCGATGATAGCCTTCTCGCGGCTAGCAATCAAAAATGAACGTTTTTCATCAAGCGCCACTTTCTCCACAGAAACGCAGTACTGCCGCATGGGCAATACATCGTAGATAAATCGACCTATAGGTGTGTCAAAAACCTTATTTCGATTTGGCGTACGCGAGTACGTAACTTCCGTACGTTCGGGAATTAAATTATAAAATGAAAGCGCCGAAAGGCCGCTGAGATATGATGGGCCGAAAATCATATTTGCAAGGATTGCATCCGAATATGGCTTTTTAAATTCCGGACCAAGTATGTAAATACCCTTCTTAATACGAATAATTTTTTTTGAACGAAGAAGTTTTGTCACTTGCTCGCGCGGTCGTGCATAACGACCTAGCAATCCCATTAATTTAACGTAGTCAAATTCGGGTGTTAGATCATAAAAATCAATTGATGGCAGGATCATTTAACCCCCAGTATGTCGTCATTATAACGACATACTGGAGAATACTCAACCAGCGATTTTATTGCTGCGAGAAGGTTTAAAGTCAGTTTGTCAGTAGCGCAAGAGCCCCGGCATTCATCTTCAAAATCTCATGGGCGAGTTCTGGCGTGAGCTTATCCGGTGTGTCGGTAGAACGGTGGTAGTGACCGTACCGGTTCCAATCGGCATCGATTGCGAGAATGGCTGGCAACCCGGCATCCAGGAACGAGACATGGTCACTGCCAAATGGATTATAGGACGTACTGACCTGCAGCTTTGTTACCGCAGCGGCGGCGTCAGTAAAGTGCCTGGCAAAGGCCGCATGCTCACTTTCCGTTTCGATCAAAACTCCTAGCGGTCCGCCATTGCCGCCCTTCGCATAGGCAATCATGTCCATCGTCAAGACGCCTCGAATCCGCTCTTTTTCCAAATCCGGCAATTCGTCAACAAATGCAGCAGAACCGTAAAGACCCTGCTCCTCGCCTGAGAAGGCGACAAAAATAATATCTTGGGAGTGTGGTGTTTCAGCCATGACCCGGGCCAACTCGATCACGCCAGCCGCTCCGCTGGCATTATCTTCAGCGCCGGGTGCGGCAGAGGATGTCCGTTCTGATGTGGAATCAAAATGCCCACCAACAATGAGCAAACCTCGGTCTGCGGCAGCAGGAACACCTGACTCCTGCGCAAGGCGTTCACCGGTGAGAATTCCAACAACATTCCAGGCTGACCGACCCTGTACTTTAAATTCCTGGACGGTCACTTCCATACCAGGAAGAGCCGCCAGTCTGGACTTGATCCAGTCGCGGGCCTGAATATTTCCCGCAGCAGAAATGTGTCGGTTCCAACCGGCAAGCTTTTGAACGTCCCCCCACCAGCGCTCGCGACTGACTTTCCCCGCGACATCCGACACCATCGCAGAATGGCGCGATGACATTTTTAAAGTCGGGCTCTGATTCGCTTGCAACTGCAGAACAACATGGCCTGCTTCCACAGGAAAAATCCCCAAGGCTGGAGATTTCTCACGAGCAAGTTGATCCAGCACTGCAATAGCACCAGAGTCGCCTTCGACAAGACGAATGCGTCCTTCGTCAACCACCGTGACACTACCCGCGGGCAGGGGTTTCGATTCATGGCCAGCAACAATCACACGAAGATTGTCAGCTGCGATTTCAGGTCCAAGAATATTTGTCGCAAATCCACTTCGCTTGACATTCACAAGTCCGGCGGGAGTTGCCGAAACAAGCAGGCTGCCTCCAATTTCAGTCCACCACGAAACCCCAGCGAGCTTCTTCACACTGTTCAGTTTGGATGGACCTGCGGTCGCAACGTTCACAATAGCGAGCCGCTCAGCAGGGGTCGCCGACACCATGGATAACGCCAAAATGGCTAGAATAAAGTTTCTCATTTTCAAATGATTCCACGCCCGACATTCGCTGGCAACTCATTGTTTAGCCATATCTTTCATCTCATCCAACAAAGTCCACCAAATCAGAAAATTCAAGGGTGCCCGCCAAGGTGACGATCCCTGCTTCACGCAGGAGGCGCAATGACACGCTCACAAAATTTAGCAAAAAAAATAAACCGGTCGTTGGAGATCCTTTCCGCCGGGATATTTTTAACCCTGATCCTCGTTGGTTTAGCAGCAGCAGCTTCTGCTGCGCAGCAAGATGATGGCCTGGTCCGCGCCGCGCCCACTCTTCCCGTGCGCGTGGCGGTTCCCTCTTCAGAAGCAGGCGCCACCACCGGCTGGGACATTGATGGAGACGGCATCGCTGACATGATTCAAGTCGTAGAACATGGCGCTGCAGCTGCAAGCGCACGCGTCGACACGGCGTATGACTTTGATGGGGATGGAAAACCAGACCTTGTACGCACAAGAAACGAGCCCCATGGGCCAGCCCAGAAGCATTAAGGGGTTCTGACAATGACGGTCGAAGGCCAAACAATTCGCTTTGCTCCGGGTCAATTGATCTTCAAGGCAGGCGACAAGGGCGATGTGATCTTTCACATAGAGCGGGGAGTTGTCGAAATTTTTATCGGCGAAGGAAATGGCATTGTTGTGCTGACCGAGATGAACCCCGGCGAAATTGTGGGAGTCATGGCGGCTGTCACTGGGGAACCCCGGCTGGCATCGGCCAGAGCCAAAACGGAAGTCATCAGCAAAAAGATTCCTTCTCAATCGATCACCGAGCAAGTCAAGAGCTTGCCTAACTGGGTTAAGGCAGCTTTCAAGGACTATCGCGGGCGCCTGGACCACGTGAACAAAACGGTCCAGGACCAAGCCCGCGAGATAAAAAAACTCAGAAAAAAACTTCAACCAGACGCCGAAAAACCGGCTGCAGAAAAAAAGACTGAAACTCCATAGGTCTAAAACACGGATTTACTTCAGCGCAATGCATCAATGGCAGCGCGAGCGGTCGGTCGGCCCGAATCCCCGGTAATACTTTTTTCCCATGAGCTCACAGACTTTCAATCCGACCTGTTGTTCCTGAACCTGAGACAGCGAGGGACTCACCTCGTCACAAGCGATACCCTTCAGACCAAAGGCCAAGATTGACATCGTCGCACTGCCAACGGCACTCACAGGCAGGCCGACTTGCATGACCCCGGGAAAAGAACAGACGACACTGATTGTTCCAAACACGACACCAGCCCCCTCAAAAAGCCTGATCAGATCTGGCTTTCCGCGGCAGAGCAAGGCATCTGGCGGCAGGAACGACATGAAACCACCATGTCCGCTTTCATTCAAAGAATTTTGTCGCGCACAAAGCTCGATATCGATCAATTCAACCGGAACTTCAGCCAAAGCTTCATCCCGAAGGTCCGTCTCCTGTTTCAAGTGCGCGCCGGGCTGAGACCCACAGGCCGAGATTAAGCCGATCGCAAACATGGCAACGAGCCCTTTACGGAAAATGTTGATTCCATTTCCATCATTACTGTGACTTTGAAACATGCTGACTCCTTTATGGCGGTAGTGCCTTCAACGCTAATTCACGGATCGCGCCATCGTTCAATTGGCGTAAGTCTATTGATTACAGATACTTATAACTAACGACATCGACCCCAATTGAACCCTGGCCCAGATTCTGACCACCGGAAGCCACGTTATTCGGCCACACGCCTGCTATGATTAAAATCGATGCCACGCCTTTTAAAAAAAATTGCCGTCCGTACGGGCCTCGCCAGACTTGATCCCGGTGTTCAAAAACGCCTTGGTCGGGACTACTTTTACCTCAGGACATACAGCAGCGACGTCCTCTCGGCACCAGTCAAGGAACTCGAGTTACTCGAGGAAGTCGAACGCGCAGCGCACGAGGCGAAATCACAAAGCAATGAAACTGGTGCAAGCGGCGGCATCATTGACTTGTCCCAAGGCATGCCCGACCTTTCTTCTTTCTTTCCCCTGCCGGCGATCCTGCAGGAGGCTTCCCTCCGCAATGACGCGATGGTCAATCTGCAAAAATATCCGCGGGCTTTTGGCCAACCAGCTGCCCTTTCGTCCGTGGCTCGAAAGATCACAGCAGATACGGGCGTCGTTTACGATCCCGCCCATGAAATTCTTTTGTGCAACGGAGCCTCTCAAGCCTTGGCTCACGCCCTGGAGTGTTTCGTCGATCCGGGCGAAGCCGTGGTCCTGTTTGATCCTTGCTACATGTTTTACCAGTGGCTAGCCCAGACCAGAGGAGTGCGGGTGCGGCGCGTTGGCGGGCCACAAAATGACATCGCAGGTCGCGACCCGGCAATGAAGGATCGCCTCAATCAGCGTGAGCTTGAGCGGGCCATGCGCGGCGCCAAAGCCATCATCATCAACAGCCCGTCAAATCCCGACGGCAGCATGATTCACGTCGAGGATTTGAAACTGATTGCTGCCCTGGCTGCGCGCCATAATTGCATCATCATCAGCGACGAGGTCTATTCGGGATTTTGCTGGTCTCAGAAATTCACCAGCATTGCCAGCATACCGGCCGCACGCTCGCGAACCATTGTCGTCTCAAGCTTGAGCAAATCCCACGGCCTGCCGGGATTGAGGGCCGGATGGTGTGCGGGTACAGCCGCCCTCATTCGCCCTCTTGCCATGTTGATGTCAATCCGTGTGCCATGCGTCAGCGCGATGGTTCAAGAAGTAGTGCCCGCATTGATTGAGGCCGAGTCCAAATTTTCACTTGAACGGCACAATCAATTTATCACGCGCCGTGATTCTGCGTTATTTCATGCCAAAGCAACTGGATTCATGGCAGATGCACCCGATGGAGCATTTTATTTGTGGAGCAAAGTTCCCGATAGATTTTCATCGGGATACGATTTTGCCCGCTGGTGCCTTGAAAAATGCCGCGTCGTGGTAATGCCCGGAGAACCCTTTGGCCCTTCCGGCAAGGGAATGTTCCGATACAGCTGGGGTGGACCGAAGGATTCTTTTACAGCGGCAATGCAACGGATTCAGGCATTTGAGCCCTGAAGGCCTGAAAACGAATCATCTGCGATCGCATGGCCCGCTCATCAAGGTCAAACCCAAGGCCGCGTCGGGTATCGGGTGCCAGCGAGACCGCTGATTTTTGTACACGATCGCATCGAAATACGCTTCGGGCGAGTACCAGCCCCGAAAATGACTCTTCCATCCACAGGTTTGAAACCTGGGTGCTGAGAAGATTGGCTGACGCGCCCAACACCCGATCTTCACCGACAAGCGCGCCAAAGGCAACGCGGGCACCCGCCCGGCTGGCTTGATCCACCGCCATCAGGGCACCGGTGATTCCACCGCACTTGCCAACGCGGATGTTCCAAATCGAAACTTCAGGACAGAGGGCGAAGGCACGACAAGATTCTTCACCTGACAGCACCTCATCCGCCATAATGACAACCCCTGTATCCCGTCCAAACAAGGCCAACGATTCAGCATCGGCTGGACCCACAGGATCTTCGAAGGCTGCAAGGCGCAGACGCAAAACCGAATGCTGCTGAAATATCAGGTTCAAAAATTCATGTGCCGCTGCTGCGGAATATCCCTGATTTGCATCAAGCGTGACATCGGCACGTGGCCCCATGCATCGAATCACCATGCCAACGCGTTGAATGCTTTGAGGGTCACCCACCTTTACCTTGAAGTGTTTGAAGCCGAAGCACCTGTATCCAAAGGTCAGCATCGCCGCCAACCAGGGACGGACCATTGGAATTGTGGCGCGCCTTGCCACGGCATTATCCGCAAGAAAAAGCGGATCTTTCGTGGAACGGGAATGACTGCCGTACCGCGATTCAATTTTAGACCGCGTTTCGTGCAGAAGGCGCTCAGGTGAAAGATCCAGGGCTTTGGACACCCAATCAAACAACGCCACATCGAAGGCGCTCCACACCGCAAGTTGGTTTGTAGACGATACGGTCGACCAAGCATCAATCAGCAGGTCAATCGCCCCCTCAAGACGTCCGCCCTCAGAAGTTGCCGCCGCCATCACAGGTACAGCCAGTTTTTCAAACAAGGCCTGGCAGTGCGCGAGAGATCCATCGACGGTCTCACCTGTGACATAGGAGCGCGGCAGGGCTTCTCCCAAACCAAAAATTCGGCGACCATCAACAACACCGGAAATCCGGATCACCAGCCCCTCGTTGGCTGACCTTTCGCCGTGTGCATGGCGAATCCGAAAGCGAAACGGACTGCGCCGGTGAAACACCTCAAGCTGAAACGACGGACCATTCATGGAATGCCTCCCGCTTTTGATTTCTGACAGGCCATCGCCTTGGCGAGCAAATCGGGATGCTGCAAAAGCAGGCCGTGGCGACGCGAATCGTAGTGAATAATATCGGCTCCACTCTGCTGAATAAGTGATTTTGTTCTTGGTAAATCAATCACCGGATCTTCAGATGGTACATGAAATGAAACTATCGGACGTGCATTGGTCGAGTCAGGCACGAGGCTTCCCGGGATGACCCGGTTGCGCACAATTTTTTGAAAGGCTGCAGTTACCTTCAAAAAATCCAGAGAAACATGAGCATTTCGGAGTGCGTCTGCTGCAATCCAGGAAATGATTTCCGGTTGTTCTGAAAAGTCAGAGGGCACTAAAGTCAGTGGCAGGCGCCCGGAAATAAATCCGCCACCGGTAAAAGAATCAGCAACAGTGCGCCACAGGATTCGGCGTTGCAATTTCTTATGGGGAAAAATGCCTGGGGCAACAAGATGCAGGGATTCGACTTGTCGCCAGGATTCGACCGGTCCATCAAAAAAGAAAGCCAAAGCCGCAAGGGCACCCCACGAAGTGGCAACAACATCAATTTTGGAATCACTTCTACGATCAATCCTGGAAAGTGGCTCAGACCCGGCGCCTCCAGATGATCGGGCACGTTCAAGGCAGGCCTGGATCCACGAAAATCCGGAGTCCATGGATCGGACGTCACCGCGCCAACCTTCGCGGTCCGTGGCAAAAACTTTTTCCCAAACACCGGTAGCGAGGGCATGACGAGCAAAAGGGCCGAACCACCCTGAATGGCTTTCGGCCCCATGAAGGCAGACTATACTTCGTGAAATTCCGCCGGTGGTTCCGGCAAAAGTTCCTGGGGGAATAGATTCTCTATTTGATTGCGTCCAAACTTGCCCCAACACGAATCCAACCTTCCTCGGCATGCGCAAACTTGAGGCGCATGCGCTTCAACGCCGGAATCACCGACGACAAGTCCGGAAGTGGCAGGGCAAAACTCTGATGCAAGCCAGGCTTCAATACCTCGTCCGAAAACTGGACGAGGAGCTGTGACGGATCGAGACGGCTGGAAGCTGCTTTTAAAACTGGTTCGCCCACGCGCACAAACTCAATGGATTGATCGTCGGCCATACGCGGCTCGTATGTCAACTCCAGCGAGCTTGCCGTCTGACGAATCGCGTGCTGGCTGACAGCCTCAAAATTGGCGGTCAGCGTCATGCGTCCGTCAGTAAATTTGATTGAAATCGGCTTTTTCTGGGCGAATACAAGACTGACGCCAGCGTACTTGAAGGTCGTCCAAACCGGCGGAACCGCCGATGCGCCTAAGGCGACAAACAATTGGGAAAGAGCCGCTGCAGGAATGGTTTTGCCACCAATGGCTTTTTCTGCGGCGTACTCCGCCGCCTCTTGCGTCACACCAATCATCAACGGAGCTTGCTGTTCACCGGTCAAAGCCACGGAATCCACCGGAGCCCGGACCACCGTCGTATCTTCAAAGGTCTCATCGCCGAGGCTACTAAACCACATGGCTTCCGTCGTGCTTTGAAACAGCTGCTTGCCCGGCAGGTAACCACTATCGACAAACCACTCCCGGAAAGTCCGGACCAGGGTTGCATTGAAATTCAAAATGAATTCACCGGCGCGCTCGTCCACGACGTTGCCAATTTCTTTTGAGACGCGCTGCCCAATGGCGATCTGCTGTTTAGGCAATTCACGGTTCACCGTGGCCCATGCCTCTTCTTCGGCGCGCGCACGTTTGTAGCCGGAGAACCAACCTGTTGCCGTCACATCGAGGCCCGTGACCTCAAGCAAAGATTTAAAGGTTCCTTTGACGGGCTTGCCCATGGCTGACTTAAGACTGATATGCATGGGTTTGATGCTTTGAGTTTTAACGTCTGCCGTGCCAGTCATTTCAATGTGAATGTCAGAACGGGGATCGTGAGCACCGCTGATGTCAATGTGGGTCTGGGCATCAATGAATGTCGTGAGCTGGGTATCGATGTCGGACGGCACTAGTTCTATGGTGAGCTTGCCATTTGTCGAGGCGTTGGCCTGAATGGCAACCCCGTTGAAGTTGTCCTTTATTGTCCGTTTGTCCGTAATCGGGACCCGGATCATCTCCTCAAGGGCTGACTTGGAGATCATGAGAAACGCATGGCGTTCCGGCTGATTGCCGGACGGCTCGTCTAACGTCTCATCTGATGCCACGTTTGATGGAGCATCTGCCAGGCCGAACAACGTTCCAGCTTTCTGATCCGCACGGCCACAGGCGCTAACGGATCCCAGAATTGCAAGAGCGACCGCAGCGGCTGCGCTTCCAGTCAGGTTGCGTTTCATGGAGCCTCCTCAGGTATCGATACCGTGAACAAATTGGCCAAGCGGCCAGCATCATTCTTAATAAATTTTAATGTTTTTATCAAACGATAATTTTAATTATTATAATCAATAATAACGAATGGTTGCGGTCGATTTTCGGGTGCATCGCCTTTTTACATCGCCCGCCAAAGGTGCAAAGATCACCGGAATCATGCTTTACCGCCGCCCCATAGGGTCATTGCTGCTGGCTCTGAAGAGACCCCAACTGAGGGCCTTTCATCAGTCGTTGGAGGATTTTGAAGCAGCCCAGGCGGCCGTCCTGGCCCGGGCGATGAACCAGATCAGGGGCAGCCAGTTCGCCTTGGCGCACGGATGCGCCAGGACGCAGCCAAAGCTCGAGGCCTTTCCCATTTGCGACTACGAGGATCTCCGCCCTTGGATCGAACGCTTCGCCGCCGGAGATGCTGGCGCGTTGTTTGGTCCAGATTCCGGGATCACTCCCCGGCGCTGCCAATTCGTCACAACAAGTGGCACCACCGGCCTTCCCAAGTTGATTCCAGTGACTCCGGCATCCTTTGCCGTTCAGGCTGCCAGTTGGCAGGCATGGGGGCTGTCAGCCTTTGAAGCGCACCGGGATGCCGCCTTCTGGGATGTGCTTCCGATTTCTTCACCGGCCCCACGTTCAATGAGCGGCCTTGCCACCTGGGCCATGCAATCCCCCAGTTTCAAAACCTTATATGCGGTGCCGGACCAGGCCCAAAAGATCACCCCCTTTGAATTAAAGCTCAAAGCCCTGCTGCGTCTGACCATTGGCAACCCCAACATCGGAATGCTGATGACCGCCAATCCATCAACATTGCTGATGCTGGTGCAGCAACTCGATGCCCACGGCTTCGATCTGGTTCGCGACTTGCGCCAGGGAAGTTTTTTCGCCGGCGATCCGGCCCAACTTGGGGTTCCTGCCCTTGGCCGCAGGAATGCGGCTGCCGCAAAACGCCTGGACCGCATTTTGACGCAACGTGGACGCCTGACTCCGATTGATGTCTGGCCGCGCCTGAAGCTCATTGCCATGTGGCTCGGCGGAACCCTATCGCATTACAGCGAGGCACTACGTCCAACGTTGGGACACGTGCCATGGCGCGACCATGGCCTGGTGGCGTCAGAAGGACGCTTCACGGTCCCTTTGGGCGACGGATCCCCAGACGGCGTTCTGGATCCCCGCGTCGCTTATTACGAGTTTCTGCCGGTCGAGTCCGGAGGTCTTGACCCGGGTGAAAACCGGCACGATCCGATTGCGCAAACCAATCAATTGATTCGCGGACGGGACTTGATTCCAGGACAAAGTTACCGCCTGGTGGTCACGACCCTCGGGGGCCTTATCCGCTATGACATGCACGACATCATTGAGTGCCGCGGCCACTTCGGAGGCAGGCTTGGGACGGCCCCCATCGTAAGGTTTCTGCGCAAAAGCAGCCAATTTGCCAACATCACGGGCGAAAAACTGTCAGCCTTCCAGGTCGCAGAGGCATTGACCCAACTGGGCAATGGACGTGCTGGATGCGATGACACGATAAAAACCAGCCATTTCATGACCCTCGCCCCAAACCGGGACGGATATCCTCCACACTACGTTTTGTATGCCGAGTCCACGCGTCAAGTCCGAAGCGAATGGGAGTCGGTGGCGCGGGCGCTCGACGAACGCCTATCCAGCCTTAACTGTGAATATCAGGACAAACGTGCTTCGGGTCGCCTCGGCACGGTCACGGTCGCTTTCCTCCGCCCAGGCAGTTTAGAACAATTGCGGACTCGTCATCTGGACCGCGCGCCCGGCGCGACGGCCGAGCAATTCAAGCAACCTGTTCTATGGGATGACCTCACAAGTCCCTTGAGGGACATGGCTTTTGAGGTGTAGGACTCTCCCGTGACCATCATGGGGAATGCCTGCAATGAAGAGCCAGCGGCCAGGAATATTTTCACGACTGCCATTTGCCTTGCGTCGGCTAATGAACGAACGCATTTGCGATGTGCTGGAGAAACTCGGCGCGTCGAGTGAACGAAATCCCATCAAGCGTCACGTCGAAAACCTCTACGAGGAACTCCACGACGCCGGTGTAAAACACTTGCGTCCCGACGTGTACCTTGGCGACGAGTGGTTCAGCCCCGGTGGGATTCCCGCAATTGCTGTTCCATTTTACCTTGCCCACACGGACCTGAAGGAAATTGAATTTCTACTGACTGGATCCGTCGAAGGCGGAACGCCAGCCAAGATGCGAAAACTGCTGCGTCATGAGGCCGGCCATTCTTTTGACCACGGCTATAAAATCGCCCGTGACCTTCGCTGGCGAAATACCTTTGGACGGGCGCCGACGATATATCGACCGGAAGTTTACATGCCAGACTCAACGAGTTTGAATCACGTGATGCACTTGCCGGATCATTATGCCCAGTCGCATCCTGATGAGGATTTCGCAGAAACCTTTGCCGTCGCGATCACACCGGGACTCGATTGGGAATCACGCTACGCTGGACGTCGCGGAGCCTTGGGGAAACTCCATTACGTCCAATCTTTGATCCGCCGCCATGGCAGCCAACGCCCCCGGGAACGTGAGATCGTCCGCACCTACGATGCACGGCGCATGCGAATGACCCTGGCGCGATACTACGATCTACGTCTTGCCCGCGAGGCAAGATGGCAACGCATGCAATCGCGCCTCATCGAAGCATAATGTCAAAAAATTGACGCGTTCCTTGCGGCACTAAATTTTCTGCAGAATCTGGCGATACCTCTAACAGGAGGAATCGCAAAGCCTTGACCACCAAGCTCAACATCATGTTGCTCTATGACCTTGCCTGCGCGCCAGACAATCGGGCGGGGCATGAGCGCTGGTTTATGACCGGAGACGATTTCCGCGATGAACGCCATGTGATGAAGGCGTTGCGGCGCAATGGCCATACGGTGGAACCATTTGGCCTTTACAATGACCTCAACCCACTTTTGACAAAACTTTCCGGCATGCGCCCCGATGTCGTGTTCAACATGTGTGAATCGTTTTCCAGCCGTCGACGCCACGAGGCTGATGTGATGTCTGTCCTGGAAATGCTGGATGTTGCGCATACGGGGGCCAGCGCCGAAGGGCTAAATCTTTGCAAAGACAAAGCCCTGTCAAAAAAAATCGTAGCCTTCCACGGGGTCAGCATTCCCAAGTTTGCAGTAATTAAGCAATCGCAAGATGGAAACCTTTCAAGCAAACGAGGAACCGTTGATACGGCAAGTCAACTAAGTTCACTAAAGTGGCCCGCCATCTGCAAACCACTGGACCGCGACAGCAGTGAAGGCATCAGCAAATCATCGGTCGTCCGCGACAGCGCATCATGCCTGCGTCATGTTGCCCGTCTGCAAAAAAAATATCAGACAGGAGTCATCGTCGAAGAATTCATCCCGGGTCGCGAAATTTATGTTGGCATGGTCGAACTACCGGGCAGAAAAAATCTTGTCGTGCTTCCGCCCCGGGAACTTTACACGGGGACGGGCCCTGGCTTCGTCACGTGGCGGGCTAAATGGGACAAAAAATACCGCATGCGGCATGGGATCGACAGCGGCCGCGCCAAGAAAATAGAACAGACCGTCATGCGCCGCCTCGAAGAAGTTGCGCGAGAAACGTTTCGGGCGCTGGAACTTTCAGGATATGCGCGGCTTGACTTGCGTCTGCGAGAAAATGGGGACCCGGTTTTCATCGAAGCCAACCCCAACCCATCCATCCGGCGGGGCGACGATTTTGCAGCAGCAGCCCTTGCCGCAGGAATTGATTACGATGATCTGATAGAGGCCATTGTCAAAACGGCCCTCGCCCGCCATGAACGCAGCAAACTCGCTGCCTGAAGCACGTTTAATTTCCCAGATGACGAATAAAAAAATCACGCGCTGCATTGGCTGCCGCCTGGCGCGAATTCGTTAATTCATGTTTACCTGGAAAATTCTTTTTTTCTGCATTAGCGCCAGCATTGTCGCACACTGATTTGCCAAGAGGATCCTCGTCGGCCATGATGCACAACAGGGGACGAGGCGCGATGCCACGAATCGCTGATTCGGGAGCAGAAGGCCCCCACATGGGATTCGGATAGGGCACCATTGCCACCATGGCTTTGACCCGCGGATCGCCCTCCGTAAAGACAATGCCCGTCATCGCACCCATGCTGGCTCCCGCGTAACCCAAGCGATCGGAACGGACTTCTGGTCGCGATGCCAACCAGGTTAGTGCCGCACCGTAATCTGCAACGGTCCATTGCATGACGCGGTCCTTGTTGGTCCCCCGGTCTGCCTTCGAAATCGCTGGCAACCGCTCGCCTGTTCCAGGCCAATCCATGGTCATCACGACAAAGTTGGCTGCGGCCAGAATGCGTGCCGCCTCGGCGACACCGCCATCGTCTTTGTTGCCTGTAATGCCATACATGAAAATCAATCCAGGCAGCTTTTTTTGCCCCCGGTTCGCCGGAACCCAAAGGTATCCAGGAACCTGATCAGACTTGCTCCCGGTAAACTGAATCCTCTGACGCGTTGCGGCATTGGTTGCGGGCGGGACTGTTGTTGGATTGCCTGAACCTGGCGTCGAAGTCGAAGCCGAAGCCGAAGTTGCCGCAGATGATCCGGATGCGGGACCGGCAGGAAGAGCCTTGCCCGTGACCGTGTATTCCTGGGAGCAGCCTGCAGACAGTAACGCCACCGTAAAGCCGATCAGCCCCAGAGAATGATTTTTTTTTGCGCCACGCATAAGGGGATATCGGAATAATCCGGATATTCCTTGAGTGAAAACAGGCATTCGATTAAGAGTCGGCCTCCTATGCTCGTAAACGGATACATTGACCGACGATTTGAGCGACTTGGCCGTTTGGTCGGGGAAGACGGCGTGCGCCGGCTTCACGATTCTCATGTCCTGGTGGCTGGGATGGGAGGGGTTGGGTCGTGGGCTTGCGAAGCCCTTGTCCGATCCGGTATCGGTCGCATAACCCTGGTCGACATGGACCGGGTTTCCTTGACGACCATCAATCGGCAGATGCCGGCACTAGAAGACACCATCGACCATCCAAAAGTCGAGGTTGTCGCCGAACGCCTGAAGCAGATCTCGCCGCGGGCAAAAATCTGTCCGCTCTTCGAACACATCAATCCTGACTCCTTGCCGGCTCTGCTCGACCCGAAATCCCACGACGGCAAGCCAATCGATTTTGTGATCGACGCGATCGATCAGCTTGGCAACAAATGCGCCCTGATTGTCGCCTGCAAAAAAAATGGAATCCCAATCATAATCTCCACCGGTGCCGGTGGACGCATGGATCCGACCCAGGTCCGAATTGCTGATCTGGCCAAGACCAGCATTGATCCCCTGGCTCGAATGGTCCGCGTTTACCTGCGAAAAAAACACGGCTTCTCGACAAACTCGACCTTCAAAATTCCCGCGGTTTTCTCTGCGGAGATTCCGGTCGAACCAATTCCCCCATCCCACCCCGATGCAGAGCGCGGGCGCAGTGAAATCACCAGCGCCGAAGGATTCGATCCACAGGCCCCCCTGAGTGAAGAAGACTTGGCCAACAAGCGCAATGTCATCATGGGCACCATGGTGGGCGTCACATCCGTTTTCGGAATGGCTGCCGCCTCCCATGTGCTGCGGGAACTATTGGCAAAGCCGACAGGTTTTGCGGAAAATTCAAGTCCGCAAGTTTAAAGCCCCTCATCCATGCCCTCCAAACATCCGAAAAGGATTCTGGAAAAGTAAAAGGGCAGCATGGAAAAAATCCCGCAAAAGCGAAGGCTGACTGACGTCGACGACAGCGTGTTCACGCTGCGACGGCGCAGCAAGTTTTCGCTTTTTATTGCGCTGATCTGTGTGCTTTTCCCGGTTCTCTTTATTGGCAGTCAGATCAAGGAACTCTTGTCGCCTGCGACTGATATTTACCGCGACCCCTCATTTGAAAATTTGACCCGCGAAGGGATTGAATGGGACGTCTTTTACGGTGCGTCAGAAATGTGCGGAGGTATTGAATGCCATCTGACAGCCGATTATCCTGCCGCGAAGTTCACCAAACAAATGGTACTGCCCGCTAGGGAGTTCCCACTGACCGGCTATCAGCCAGGTCAAACCATATACCTTCGCACCAGGATTAAAATCCCGGAGCGCCTTCTCAGTGAACCCAAGCCAATCGCCCTGCATTCGCTCTACGTTTGGGCAAAAAAATACGAATTTTTTGTCAACGGAGTCCAAATCGATGAAGGCGAGGCGGAAACCCTAAACCTGACAATTCCCCGTCGCTTAATCGCCAGCGACGGGATGGCGAACCTCGCCGTCCGGATCGATCCAGGCAGTCTTCCATATCAAGGAATCGCAAACAGGAAGGATCTCTTGATTGGTGATCGCGCGGCCCTGACTGCCACAGCCTTCAAACCGCGCGAATTGAAAACCACATATTACCTCTGGTTCCTTTTGCCGCGCCTGACGTTCTGCTTCATCTTTGCGTTTCTTTACGTATTTCTTGCGCAGAACCGGGAACTTTTCTCATTCATCCTCTATATCCTGGTCTCCTCTGTCGGGATCCATCTAGACTCTGGATACTCTGAATGGCTCGAGGCATGGGGCGTCAATCGTGGCATCATGGCTCCAGCAGTTCAGTCGTTCACCGACTTGTTTCTAATATTGTTCATCCATGATTTTTTCCGCATGAAAGTCCCCGGATTTTTCAAACGTTTCCGCATTGGGATATTTGTCCAGGCCAGTCTGATTGCCATCGCATGGGCAATCTTGCCAGCGAAGGCTACGGTAAATTTAACTTTTGCTTTTGCGATTCTGGCCCGGACGTTTGCCGTCGTTTATGGGCTCTATGCCTCATGGACCACCATGGTGCTGTTGAAGAAAAACAAAAAAAGTCCTGGCCGGATCGTCACCGCCAAAATCCTGTTTACCTTCTTTGTTGTAGCTCTGGTTCCAATGTTTCTGGAAAACCGGCGCCTCCTGGCTGACGTACTCAACCTGAATCCGAGCGGATTTCCATGGACGTTTGCGTTTGATTTGATTTTGTTCGCCGTCCTGGCATCGATCACGGCCTATGATTACGGAGTGACTGCAAACGCGAAAATGCGCGTTGAACGCGACTTGAAGGTGATGGAGGACAGGCTGGAACTTGGAAGATCTGTTCAGAACATGCTCCTTCCGGCAGAACGATCTGGTACCTCTGGCGACCTTCAATACCAGTTCTACTTTGAGACCGCACAAACGATGGCAGGTGATTGGTACTACGTCTGGCATGCCGCCGATGGCTCGACCCGGCTGTTCGTCGGAGATGTCACCGGGAAGGGTCCGCAAGCTGCGCTTGCTGTGGCTGCGATCATCAGCGCCTTAACCCGCCACCATGAAAACCAGGACACCGTTGTTTCAACAATCGAATCGCTCAACCATCATCTGTTCAAATTATTTGGCGGAAGGGTCATGTCAACCATGAGCGTGACGATCCTCGCGGAATCGGGCAATCCAGGCATGGTAACCTTAGTCAATTGTGGCACTCCAGGCTGGGTCACGAGTGCCGCATGCCCCGCGAAAGCGCGCTACCTGCCCCTAACCTCTCAACAGCTCGGGACCCAGGAAAGTGTGCGAATGAACACCCTGACATTACGCCTAGAACCCGGTGAGTTTATCGGAACATTCACCGACGGTTGCATCGACGGCAGCCGGGCCACGAAAAAATTTATAGACCTGATTGGCACCCACAGGCCCACGGACCAAAATTTCATCTATCGGCTGATGATCGATGCTGGAAAAGAAACGGTCCAGTCAGATGACCGGACCGCGCTGGTGATTACCAACAATGTCAACCTGGCTTTTTTGCGTCGAGCGCTTCCCTGAGGGAGTTTGAAAAGAACCTTCCGATGGGCAGCGTTCCGTAATTCACGGTCTCATACTGGAGACCTTTTCGGTCAGAGAAATAGACCGACTCGACACCGGTAGATCCATTGAATCTTTGCGCAGTGTTTAGCAGATCGTAGGTCAAGTCTTCGCCCAGATCACTGTCGCAGGATTCGAAAAAAACAAGCGGCAGTGCCACACTAAATTCCTGCAGCAAGGCAACCATGGCGGTCTTGGTTATTCCCGGGGTTTCCAGAGGGCGTGCCTCCGATGCAAGATCGTTCTTGAGGTCACCGGTCTTGAGGTCGCCCACTTTAAGATCACCGACTTTGAGGTCACCGGTTTTCAGTTCACCGACCTTGAGATCACCAACCTTGAGATCCCCAGTTTTCAGGTCACCGACTTTGAGATCACCAACCTTTAAATCACCAACCTTGAGATCGCCGATCTTCAAATCACCAACCTTCAAGTCTTTCAAGAATGCTTCCGCCGAATCACCGAGCCCCAGATCACCGACCTTCAAATCGGATACCTTCAGGTCACCAAACGATGCGTTTATGGACGAGAGCTGAATATCCTCGAGTCGGGTTCCCTTCAGGATCAGATCACCAATGCGAGATCCATCAGGCAGGACGAGATCAACAAAACGCATCTCCCTGATGGAAACCGTCGATGCAATTTCGACGTACCTGGCCGCGAGAGCTCTGTCATCGAGAAGGTCAGAGCGATAAGAGAGCTTCGGCGCAACGACGTAATCTCCACCGCCGTGCGACTTCGAAATCAGGACATAGGCAAAGTCGGACGAAGCGATATTTTTTGCCATCAAGATGGTTTTCACAGCATTTTGCATTGCCTCAAATGCCTTTTGAGATGATAGAGGCATTTCTCCGTAACGGAAGTCCTGCAGTTCTTCCGCAGACAGGTCCACCTTGAAGTCAACTTCCTCGACTTTTCCCTGGTAGTCCCCGGGCAAGCAGAAACGCACTTTGCCAGCGCGAGCCAGTTTGTTAGTGAAAATGAAAAGCCCTGTTTTACGGCCTTTTATGTCAGGACGACAAATTTGACTTTCAAGACCATTGGCGTCTTTTTGAACTTGAACTGCAAACCTGCTCAAATCGTTTTGGTAGGACGTTGCAATGCGAGCAAGGGTGGCTTTGCCAGTTGGAGAAGTGATGCTCTGTTCTGCCGCGGCCAACGCGTTTCCAATCCGCGCATATTGATCTGCGATGACGGGCGTGGGGGGAGTCTCGTTGGCATAGAATATGACCATTTCGCCGTTGCCCTTGCGAACAGCCATCCCCTCGGCGCCGTCAATATCCTTAGCCTTGGAATACTGGAACTGACAGGCGCTAACGCCCGGCACTGCCATCATCACGAAAAAGGAAAACAGAACCTTGCGGATTGACAAATTCACTGTGACCCCCTTAGAAGTCCTCTCTCTTCGGTAATTAGTAGTTGAAACTGAAGGGTAGTGTGAATTTTGCTGTGATTACAGCATCTTCAACGAGGATCCAAAAAGCTTGTCAGGCTGAACTCATAATATTCAAAATTGGGGCTATTTAATCCCGCAACCGGAAAACTAGCAGTCAATTTGGCTATGTACGGAATCACAAACTCTTTGCGCTGAAAGGCTTCAACCGTGTTCATGGAGAAGCCGATTTCTTGCGTGATTAGTTCCGTGTCAGAATTTGCAGAGATTTTTGAATAGTTGCCTACGATACTTCCCGTATAGCGATCGCCAAAATGGCGATGGTCCGCAAATCGTAGATTGCCTTTGAACATGCCGGTTCCAAATTCCAATGCAGCACCGAGTTCATAGTCATCACCTGGATTATGAAGAACATTTGTTTTACGGTCCGCAGCGACAATGGATTCGCTATCCTCGGGGACCCGACGCTTAACCCTTGCATCCATGTTATAGGCGTACATCTGATCCAATCCGGCACTAAAGTAAGGTGTGAGCTGAATACGTTGCGACAGAGACTGTCCGACCGAAACATAGCCCTTTCCAAGTCCGATATCGTTTATGAGATCTGGGTCGTCGGCATGACCAGTCGGCAGTGACAGGGACGGGCTGTATTCAAATGCGATTGGCATTCCGTCCATTAGTTCAATATTGAAAGCTGTCTTGAGGCCGACTTGAAGATCACCGATTCCGGAATATTGCCACCGGTCGATCGGTCCGTACCCCTCGGATTCGATTGAATTTCGAATCGTTGCAACGTCCAGCAGACTGGCCTGCTCCAGGCCCTGGCGCAATTCGTCAAAAGCGATGTTCCCAAGTCTTTCGAGAATGGATTTGGCGTTATTTATGCCGCTAAACACGATCCTGTTTTTAACCAGGGCAGTCGTCCAGGGAGCACCGACGAAAACCGTCATGTCCTTGCTTGCGCCATAGGCAAATCCGAAAACGGAAGCCGAAATATCCGCAGATACGTGTTGCTGCAAGACTCCAAGATCAAGAGCCGTCTCGGAAGGATCGCCAACCGTTTGCAAAACAGTGGCGAGGCGCTGGAGATCCTTGCCTCCCCTGCCACTCAAGAGCATTTCGTTGTCGAAACGCATGGTGTAGTCAGCACCAATCGGACGCAGCTGAAAATTCGAATCAAACGCGTTTTCCTGGCTTTTATAAGAACGGTAACCGACCTGCCACGCAACAATACCCTCAGGAAGAAGGCCCTGTGCAGCCGCAGTCCCGGGTAGCATCGCCGCTGAAATCGCCGCGAGCAATCCGGTGAAAATGGTTAGATTGCTGCTGCTGCGTCCCAAGCGTTAATCCCTGCGTCAATGGTTTGAATCAAGGCGGCAATTTCCGATTCATTGACGCTATAACTCTTCAGGCGGAAAAGAGCCTCACGGCACCAGATCGCTTCTTCCGGCGAGAGATCCAGTTGGGAGTTCGCGTTCAGCTTTTCAGAAAGATTATTAATCAATTTTTGGCCCAGAGATGCAATCCGACGACGGACAAATCCACTACGCATCATCTGCTGTTCGACTCTGGCAAGGGTGGCAATCAACTCTGCCTGCCTGGCCACGGGCAATGCAGTGATTCCAGATTCAAATGCCTGCCAATCAGAACTTCTGCGAAGTGAGCGCAACACACTCAGACGAAGGGCATCCTGCAGTTTTGGGAGTGCATCACGGACGATCGTCTTGTCCGACTCGGAAAGGCCTGAGGAATCAATCGATTGAATTTCTTGGGACCATGCCGTCAGCACGTTGGCCACGCGAACCATGCTGATCAAATTCGTTTCACTGCGCTCTACCCTTTGTTCTGGAATCGAATAAGAATCACCAATGGTCATCGTATCAAGTGCTACCATTTCTTCGCCCAGAAGGACCTGCATCCCCTGCAAAAACGCCAACCCGAGGCGTTGCGAGTCCGCGGGAAAAAGATTCGAATCGCCAGATCCGAATAATGCAGCGGGATATTTCCGGGATTCGGCCCTTAAACTTTTGAAGATCGCGGCCCCAGCGCGCCAAACCCGGACTTGCTCAGACAAATCAATTGAGCCGGGCTGTCGTTGCCATTGCTCTTTACCGTTAACAATCAATTTTAGTGAGGACATTGGCTGATACGCAATTTTGAGTCGACCCGACATCCCAAGAAGTGGCGCCCCAGTTGCCGGAAGCATCTCAAAACCGAGGAGATTTCCCGAAGGATCGCGGGGATTCAACATGAGGCCACCGTATATGCGTCCGTCAAAGCCGCGTTTGACACCAAGGACATAATTAATCTCTGCCATCATCCGCGCCCAACTAACTAGTTGGATGTCTTGCTCCAGAGGCAGGTTTTTACGGCTGAGACCCGGCCCAGTTGTCCAAGGTGCTGGAGCGCTTGCAACAAGGAGCCAGCGGGACGCGATACTTCCGACATCAAAACCATCAGGACGCACAGAGTTTCCGGTGGACCGGGCTGGAATTTGCCACGGAAGGGGAGCAAATCCGTCAAAATAAAGTTTCTGCGATGACCCAATTTTCAACGGATTTTGCCATGCGTTCTGAATCAGGGCCAACAGATTGGAGTGGACCGTGCTTTCAAGTTGGGAGTCACTCGCAAAAATCCTGGAAATCATCCCGTCAGCACCACCAGGCAGCTGTAGAACGGCCTGAATCCGTTTGTCTTTGAGGATAGCCTCACGAACTTGTGGAACGAGTACCTGTGGAAGTGAACCGTAAGTTTCAAGGGTTCTTGTCAGAACCCTGTGCGACCAGCGAGGAGCACATTCGCAATCCGAAACAGCCCACAGTAGTTCATCGTAATCCATGGCCTGAAATCGTTCGCGAACCGCGGAGCCTTTAAGGATATCAACGCCACTGAAAGTAACGCGGATTGAATCGTTTTCAAGAGGCAACGTGGCATCCTGAGCGATTCCCTGCCCATTGGATTCCAAGGATCCATTCTCATAAAGTTTCGGTAGATCGCTACTCGACCGGGGCGTGTCCTGTGCACCGTCCTCGGAACCCATAAAATTTCCAGGAAAAATCCACTGGCAACCCGACAAGGTCTGAGCGATCAGTAGAACGGCAACGATTTTAAATATTCGACGCATGGGTATCAACAACATGCCTCCAACATGGACGATGAGCAATTCGCACACCAAGCGTAACCCATTGTAATGCTGAAGGCTGTCGATAAATAAGACGACATAATCCAGCCAAATGTCAAAATATTCGACACTTTATCAAGCGCCCAAGACTGATCTGCCCTTTTCTAGACGAGAGATTCGGGACTTGCATCGCCAAAGCCTTGGTGGCTCGGGACTTGCAGAGTTTCCAGCAAACCCGGAGGAAAAAAATGAAACGTATACAGGCCATCAGCATGTCGACACCGAAGATCAAGTTGCCCATGCAGGCACTCGCCGCACTGGCCCTGCTCTCGATCAACATCGGGTGCGTTTCAAAGGCTCCAAGCGTCGATGTCGCGCCGGGGTCACAGCGGAACCCCAACGCCACAGGCACGATCCCAGGCAATGGATTTGATCAGACCATGGACACGGGTTCACTGAGCGCCGTACTCGATGAACGGATGCTAAAAGATCAGTTCAATATAAACACCGCAAACCTGAACTACAAATTTAGTTACCTCGGCAAGTCCGAATCAGGGGCTATTCGTTTTAGCTCTGGAAAATCACGAGTCAGCCTCTCCAAACTGAAATCGGGTCAGTCTGGAACCGTCTCTCTGGAAATTTCTGAAGGAGCTACGTTGCGCCTTAAAGGTGAACAAACCAACGTAACCCTGCGCCCGGGGCAAAATGAGATGTCCCTGAACCTTCGTAGCGTTAGCCCCCCGACCCCACCGCCAGGCACGAATCCGGGAACAGGTCCGGGAACAAACCCAGGGACGAATCCAGGCATAATTAACAACGGGATCACCCCGCCACAGGACACAAGCCTGTCGATCAATGTGACGATGGATGGAGCGACCCCGCCGCCAGCGCAGCCTAACGTTCAACCTAACGCGCAGCCCAACGTTCAGCCAAATATCCAGCCGAACGTGACGCCACAGACACAACCTCAGGCGTGGAATGGAGTCGGTGACCGCGGTAATGAAAATTGGAGCATTGAGTCAATAGAGTAAACTACCGTACGAGAATCGATCAGAAAAGGGACCCAAGATGGGTCCCTTTTTTTTTGCCCAACCCCGTAACAGATGAGCCGATTCCAGATTTATTATGTGAGGGCCAAAACCATACCAACCTCACACCCCCGCGTTCTTTGTCGATGGACAATCAGAACAGCCCTCAGACACGGGAGACCTTATGGTCGCGCAGGCTCAAACGATGCAAGGAAGTCGGAACGCCGAAGAAACGATTATTTCACCTCAAGTTTTCGAAAGCCTTAGGCTACTTCGAAAACAAATGGAACTTCTTGTCCCCGAAAAACCACTGGTGTCATCGGTTTCCCTTTGCGCGATTCTGGCACAGGCTCACGTCTTGCTCGAAGACGTCCCCGGAATTGGCAAAACAACCTTCATCAAATCCATCGCAAAAATGTTGGGACTGGACTTCAAGCGTGTTCAGTTCACCAATGACGTTCTACCGAGCGATGTGATTGGGGTTGAAGTTTACAACCAGGAGAAACATAAGTTTGAATTCCACAGGGGACCGATCTTCACCCACATCGTCCTGGCCGATGAACTGAACAGGGCATCACCACGCACCCAATCGGCTCTTCTCGAAGCGATGGGAGAAGGATCCGTTACCACCGAGGGTAAGTCACAGATGCTGCCCCGCCCCTTCATCGTCTTTGCCACACAGAACCCAAACGAAAGCATTGGAACCTATCCACTGCCAGAAAGCCAATTGGACCGATTCGCAGCCAAAATCAGGCTGGATTATCCATCCAAGGCCAAAGAAATAGAAATTCTGAGGGTTGCCACCCTTGATCCACTGTCGACAGTTCCAGAAAAACTACTCGCCATGGAAGACCTCTTTAAAACACAAGCAGCCCTAAACGGAGTTTTCGTTGCGGATCGGGTTTTATCTGTCGCTAAGCGTGTTATTGACGCATCCAGGCATGCTGAAAGCATCAAGCTCGGAATCTCAACACGAGGCGGAGTCTCATGGATCCGGATGGCAAAGGCCAGGGCATTACTCGAAGGCCGAGACTACGTGATCCCTGACGATCTCATTCATCTTGCGATCTCATGCCTTGCCCACAGGATTATCCCACGCGCAGGCCTTGATAACTCCGAGGCCATTAAAAACATTCTTGCGCAGGTGGAAGTCGATTGATGGCGTCCAGGCAGGACCGGAGCATAGAACGATGTATTACAAATCCGTAAACAGGGGGCTGTCCCTGACCACACCCGGTGTCTATGCCTTGGTGTTGGTCTTTGTGTCTGGACTAATCGCAGTAAACACGGGAACAAACGCGCTATTTCTCTTCCTGGCCTGCGGATTGAGCTTAATCCTCATCTCCGGAATTCTGTCGGAATCCGCGATAAAAAACTACGAAATCGACGGATATTTGCAGCATACTGCTGAAACAGGAAAACCATTTGAATTACTCATCATCGTTAAGAACCAGCATCGATACGCACCAATTTACGGATTCGAAAATTACGCCGTAAAGAAGATCCCAAACTCACTTATTCTGCCGGCCAAGCCAAAAGAGACCTACGGGCACGGCAACGTACTGAGCCTTCCTGCAAAGGCGTCAAAGACCATCGGAATGCAAATGGATTCGATGGACAGGGGTCAATATAGCTCCATCAAGTTTCTCCTTCGAACAAACTTTCCTTTTGGACTCATCGACAAATTCAAGATCACCGAAGCCAAAGGATTCCTCATCGTCCTTCCAAAAATAATTCCTGATCTCTATGAAAATCTAAAACGAGATTATCGCCGCCGCGTCGCCAACAGAGACGATGAACGAGAGTTTTTTTCTCACCGTCCCCACTCGACACAGGATTCAACCCGCCACGTCGATTGGAAAAAGAGTGCAGGAAAACCCACCAGACACTGGGTACAAAAGGAATACCGTTCCGAAGTTGCTGAGTTTGGGATTCTGTTACGGACGAACTGGAGCATCATGCTCCGGACATCGACCGCTGAAACATACGAACACATGATCAGTGTGCTGAGAACCGCCGCAGAGGTGGTAAAAGAGGCGTCGCGTGAGCTGGTCTTACTGCATCAGGACGGGACATACACGGTTGGTTACGACTCAATCAGTCAGCATCTGGCTTCGATACCGCAATTTGACGAGAAAAACACCAAGTGGCGACACCCCGAATCCAAGTCCGAACTAAAGGGCATTTTCCTTGAGCTTGAATTGTCTGCTGATGGATATGAATGGGGTGAATACATCAGCCCCGCATCCATCATGCCCTCAGGAAGCGCGACATGATCAAACGATCAATCCAGGCAATGGCAGAGCACCCAATCTGGCGCTACGCTATTATCAGCGCGCCGAATTACTATTTTTTATCGTGGCAATTGATGCTCATCGCAACGTTCACGATGGTTGCAATGAGCCACGCCGCAACGACCCCGCCACTAGTACTCTCGTGCATCCTCTGCATGGCTTCAGCTTTTCTCTACCGCCATTTTAATTCAAAGGTACTTGGACGAATGAGAATCGCAGGCTATGGGCTGTCAGTGGCAATCGCATTATGGGCCTTTTACGGAGATCGGCAGAACAAGGATATAGCAAGCATCGCGATGGAGCTTCTTCTTGCGATGTTGCCTGCTCTCCTTCAAAATATGGTGAACCAACGTCGAATCTTTGCAGCGCTTGCGGTCACAAATCTCTTGGCCATTGCAGGCATTCTCCTGGCTGACAACCTCGGCGCCTACGGAACCTTTCTTGTGTTCATTGTAACGATCGCCATGACCCTCAATGCTACCCGCATGTACTTCCTTTCCACCAAGGCCGGCGACGCTGGAGAGCGCCTTACAGTAACGTTTTTCTATCAATTATTGCGAACAGTCCCACTTGGACTGGTTTTTGGTTCTCTGATTTTTTACTGGTTTCCCCGGATGAGTGACTTGGCCGTTGATCTTAACCTATCAGGCATAAAATCAAAGACCGGGTTCAACAACGAGGTTTCCCTTACTGGCAAAGGAAGCATCGAAGAATCTAACCGCATCAACCTTTGGGTGTACTCAAAAAATGTAGACTGGCTTGCGGGACAAGCAGATATGATTTACCTGCGCGGAACCAGCCTCAGTTCGTTTGACGGGACAACCTGGCGCAACTCAGGAACGCTGAGTAAACTTGCCAGCCAAACCCCTGATTTCCGCGTCAACAAAGCCCAAAACCGTGGACAAATGGACCTAACATTCTTTCGCGAACCAACCTCTGTCCGCGAGGTTTTCCATCCCTACGGCCTTTGGAATCTAGATGTCCCGGCAAGGATTGCCCAGGAAATTTTTGTCGACAACTTCGGGAATATCGTTTTCGTCCGGGACGACGCCTCCCGTTATCAATACGATGTCCGCTTTGGCCCAATGAACCCTTCGGCATTCGACGGCATGAGCGCGCCCCTGGAAAAATATTTAGCCATGATCGCGCAGCTCCCGAAGGAAACACGTCGTTTTTATGAACTTTCTCGATCCGATGCTGCCCTGCTCCAGAGCGTTCCGGAAGGCATTGACAGCCAGCCATGGTTCAACGAATTCAGGGCGCAAGTTTCGAACCTGATGAAAGGGCCCGTCGAATCCATTCCAGTTGCAACGATCCTTCACAACACCCAGAAGTATTTCCGGCAGCAATATAAGGCCAGCCTTCGGGTTGAGTTCAAGGGCGACAGTAACTTGAAAGATTTTATGGGAGGAAAGAAGGAAGGTCATTGTGAGCTTTTCGCGACCGCAGCTGCCCTTTATTTGAGGAAACTTGGAATTCCAGTGAGACTGGTTTCAGGCTACATGGGCGGGCAATTCAATTTTGTATCGCACATGCTTGAGGTACCGGAGAGGAACGCACACGTATGGTTGGAAATTTTCCAGCCGGGCTCCGGATGGCTGCCATTTGATCCGACTCCAATGATTCTGAAAACTGGATCCAATTCAGTCTTGCAAGACGGCGCAATGGTCGTGTTCAATGCACTCCGGTTCTGGTTTACCAGGTATGTGATTGACTACGATGCCAAGGCTCAAAAAGAGCTTGTGGTCGCACTGAACCGGGTCGATATGTCCAAGCTCCTGGACTTCAAACAGGTGTCTTTCGACCGCGACACAGGAGAGCTTGGTGTACTAGCAGTGATGCTCGCGATAACGGCGTGGCTGTTATTTCGCGTTGTCACTAGAGATGACCGCTTGCCCGATGCTCCGGCATATTACAGGTCTATGGCTGCAAGATTGATGGCTGCTGGACTGGAAAAGAAAAAAAACGAATCGTACCTTGATTTTCATAAGCGCATGCTTGACGAGGGAATCAACCCGGAATTGATTTATAACGCGCACTTTGCCTTGGAACGTGACCTTTATGCGCCGGAATCCTTGTCAAAGGCCGAGCAAAGAAGCTTGCGCAAAAAACTGCGCAAGATGCCCATCTGGGCGAAGATCAAACCAGACCCGCAAACCGGTCCGTCGCAGCTGAAAGCGCACGTGTAATCCCCGGCTCACTTGCGGCGTGCCCAGCATCAGGTATCACGAAAAATTCGGCCTCTGGCCAAGCCTTGTACAAATCCCATGCGGACTGCATCGGGCAGCATACATCGTAGCGCCCCTGAACAATCACGCACGGGATGTGGCGGATCCGATCAATGTTTTTTAACAACTGCCCGTCCGAATCAAAGAATCCCTTGTTGAAAAAATAATGAGACTCGATGCGAGCAAATGCCAATGCGAAATCATCCGCACCAAACCTTTGGGTCACGGCGTCATCTGGAAAAAGCTTGCTTGTCGCGCCTTCCCACGTGCTCCATGCACGCGCAGCAGCAAGCTGAATGTCACGGTCAGGACTAGTGAGCCGCGTATGATAAGCCGTCAAAAAATCACCGCGTTCCGATTCAGGAATCGCCGCCTTGTATGATTCCCAGGCATCAGGAAAAATCGCGTTGGCACCGCTCTGATAGAACCAATCGATTTCTTTTTTTCTAACCAGAAAAATCCCACGCAGAACGAGTTCAGTAACCCGATCCGGGTGGGACTGAGCATAGGCCAAACTCAAAGTGCTTCCCCATGAACCGCCGAAAACCTGCCACTGGTCAATCCCCAGATGCTGACGCAGAAGTTCCATGTCCTGGACGAGATGCCACGTAGTATTGTCATCGATCGAGGCCCATGGCCGACTTTTTCCGCACCCACGCTGGTCGAAAAGAACGATCCGGTATTTTTCCGGGTTAAAAAACTGCCGGTGTTTCGGCTCCGTTCCCCCGCCTGGTCCGCCGTGGACAAAAACCACCGGTTTGCCTTTGGGGTTGCCAGAAACATCGTAATAGATCTCGTGACCAGACCCGACCTTCAGGTGGCCGCTTTGATGTGCCTCGACGGGGGGATACATCCAGCTATGGGGATCACGACGAAAGGATTTCATAATAAAAACTCCGTTGGTGCTGGCGATTATTTAGGCGTGGGTGCGCCGGTTTTGCACTGAGCCGAATCACCTGAAAAAAGTCCTTCGGCCTCGAGGCGGGCCACTGCATTGTGCCGTGCCCGGAAAGTCTTGAACGGATACTGTGCGGCGTCGCCCTTGGGGGAATACCCAATCCATTCTTTCATGAAAAACCCTCGCATTGGTTTTTCCAGGCTGACGAGAGCGTCTCTCGCAACAGCAGAAATTTCAAGATTGGCGCAATCAATGAGCAAATTCCACTTGGAATGCCACTGCATCAGATTGTTCATCAGTTTAGATTTCAAAATGGCAACTTGTTCGCCGGACTCCAGCAACACTGGCGTCGCAAAACTCAACTCGACTGTATGTTGACGAAAATGGTTTTGCAGTTGGATCGAAGACCGGAAGTCGCCGGGTGCTCCGCGGATAATACCTTCACGTAGCCCGACTTTATCTCGCGCCTCGTCCTCTGTTTCAGCGAACTCAAAGGGCAGCAGATCATGACCGCGAGCGGCATCAAACCCGAAGGCAACCGCCTTGCGGAGGAACAGCCCCTCAAGGAACCTCATCATCCTCGCAAGGGACTCGCGAACCTTGGCTTCATCTTCAGTTTTGATGCTGAGGTTTGCCAGATCAACCAGAGCCTTATACGGTGAGTGCCATGATTTCAAGGCCGCCATCCATTGGCTGCGCAGCTCCATCACATCTTTGTCTGACGCGATCAGGGTCGCTTCAGGGAATGTGACAACCATGACTTTTCGTTGAAAGTTGTTGTCGAAATTAATCTTCATTGTTGGGCTTCTATGAGAGCAGCATCGAAGACCTGGCTTAGCGCTGCGGCGCTACGGTCCCCGTCGTAACGCACGCCATTGATAAACAGACTTGGTGTGCCCGTGACACCAATCCTGTCTGCCACTGCGACATCGTCCTTCAATTTGTTTACGAGGTCTTGAGACTTGCGGCAGACTTCGATGGCATCGGAAGAGAGACCAACATCCTTGGCCCATTTAACGGCATTTTCGGCAGATGCCTCTGATTGTTTGGAAAAAGCCATGTCCGCGTATTCCCAAAATTTTCCGTATTGCCCCGCACAACGGGCCATGGTTGCGATCGCACAAGAATGTTCGTGCATGCGGCCATGAATATTTAGATTGCAGGATTGGTCCAGCGGGTAATTCCGAAAAACAAATAAAACTCTCGAACCGTACTTTGCTTTTAACCCTTTGATCGTAGCAGCCAAAACGGCGCAACCGGGACACTGAAAGTCAACAAATTCATGAATGATGACTTTCGCCTGTTCGTTTCCGTACCGGTAATCTTCTCCGGCGCCGGCGTATGCAGAGCGCGACAGCGGAATCACTTGGACTGACTGAGCGGTCTTTGGCGGCAGCTGGGATCCTGGTTGAACGATCGACTGGGCCGACAGGGGATTCAATGCCGCAGCGCGCGGGGAAATTGCACTTGAGAACTGGGTGTAGCTATAAGCGGAAACCGCAGTGATCATGAGGGCAAGCAAACCACCAATCGCAACCGCATCCTTTCGAAACGGTCGTGCGAGCTGGGCCCGGCCGTAATGCAACGAGGCGGCCAATAGAAGGCACACCAGGTAAATGCCAGCACACGCCAGGCAAAATGCTTTGACGACAGTCAATACTAGTGCACCGAGCACCACGGAAACAACAACACCAATGATCACCAAAACCGCGTGGGTTTGGGAAGCCATTCGTCCGGCAAATCCGCTGCGCGCAGAAGCAGCTCGCATCACATTGAACACGAGCAGCGAAATAAAAAAGGCAATCCCAAAAATCCCAAGGGGCACACCCCAGATTTCGCTGTAAGAACTCGCCGCAACGGCATCACAACTGATCGTTTCATTGACGTTACAAAATGCGTTGGTGGCACCGGTGGTTTTAAACGCAAGGTGGTGGCGCAGTGCGTACACAGAAAGTGAGAGCCCCAAAAGGCCCAAGGCAGCGTCAGCGAAAAGGCTTAAAGAAAACGAAAGTCCGCCAGATTCAGGCGCCAGGCGCTTGGATTGTGCGGAATGTCCGCTGGACCCGTGGCCCGATGAGGTGTGCATCGTCATGATTTTAAACCTCGTTATATCACCGAAAGCATTGATGAAACCGGGGGCTAAAGGTACGACCTTAGCCGGAGATTTAGCGGTTGACAAGCCAATGCCATTCCAGCAAATTCCCCGTCGGCCAACAGATGTGGGGCATTAGCTCAGTTGGTAGAGCGCTGCCATGGCATGGCAGAGGTCAACGGTTCGACCCCGTTATGCTCCACCACCTCCTCTGCTGGTCCGACCCAATCCGTCATTCTGAACCAAACGAAGCACAAAGCAATCCCGGCGGCTGTCTGCTGGATCTGTGCGGAAAATTTCCAAAGTAGACTTCAAACCAAGCCGAACACATGCAGAGACAAAATCCTGCAGGTAAGGACGTCCCGGATCGGTGATCGTCGCCCGGGTCGCCCCGGCGGTAAAGGCTTCGGCTAAAAATCCAGCGACCGCCTCGGCCTGACCCCGGTCGTAAAGAACATCGCTGGCCAGGATCCATTGGGGGCGCTCTGCCAGAACTTCGGCGGATCGAGTGCGCCAGTCCAGCGAGCGATAGGAAAATGCCGGGTGTCCGGACAAATTATTGGCAGAGAAATTTCTTTCCAGAAATCCAGGAACATCGGGATGCAAGTCCGTCGCAATGACCTTCCCTGCGCCCAATTTCAATAAAGTCATGGACGGGATCGCGAGGCCGCAGCCGATCTCCAAAAACGACTTGTTCGAGATGGCTGCCTGAGGCTCGGCCAACAGTTGGGCCGAAAGAGCCCGGGCAGAATCCCAAACGGTCCCGAAATAGGGACAAAGGTCCGTCAGCAAATCCTGCTCGCCCCGGGACTGCAACTCTGCAAACATGTCGTCAATGGCCCGGTTGAAATCAGCAATGACCTCAATCTGGAATTCCATGGCTCGTGAGCCGTGGCCAATTACAACGTTTTCGATTTTGGTGTCATAACGCATATGGACTCCACCCAGACTCAAATATCAGCCAGCAGCTGGTCTCGTCCACTGATCCGCGTCGCAAAAGACATGACCATTGATTCCGGACTTGTCTGCGCCCTGCTTGCAGCCGGAATGTTAGCCGGAAGAATTCCGGGCGGGCGGAGCCTGCCTCACCTGATGCGGCGGCTCGGCGAGATCGCCGGTTGGGCAGGATTGGCCTTGTTGATTGGTTTCAGTTCTCCCCTGACCTCAAACTTGCTGCGGGCACCGCTCCTGACTATGGGAGAACAACTGCGAGACGCCGGGGGCGGCTGCCCCATGCACCCCGGGCCAGTGGTGGTCTTAGGGGCAGGGGCAACGCCAGAAGGGCTGCCCGGCATTGAGAGCCTTGAGCGCATCAATGCCGCCAGCCTCTGGATTGCGAAAAATCACCCCGCTTCTGCCAGAAATCCATTGACGGTCCTTCTGAGTGGCGGCCCGTCGAGCCTGGATCGGCCCGACGCCCCCAGCGAGGCTGCCGTGATGGCCCGGTTTTTAAAGTTGCTCAACGGCTTGGACGGGAAAAAAATCGAATACCTGACGGAAAACCGTAGCCTGAACACCCACGACAATGCCGTTTTCAGCCGCGAGATACTGACAGCGCGCCTGCCCGCAGGGAACAGAAATTTGCCAATAAAAATAGTTCTCGTGACCTCTCAGGTCCACATGGCCCGTTCAGCGGCCACTTTTGCGAAATCCAACTTCGAAATCTGCGCCGTGATTGCCCCCGAACCCACACCGGTTTTTGGCCTGGTCACCGAAGCCGGATGGCTGAATTTCCCAACCGCACGAAAAACTAGCGCAACCCTAAACGAATGGTTCGGAATGCTCGGTTACCGGGTGCGCGGCTGGATCTGATCGACACTCTGAAACCCGCTTGTCACAAGCCCCAGAAACGACTAATCCTTTCAAAAATAAATCTATGTCAAGAATTTGTCTTAATTCCTGGAGCCAGGACCCCATGAAAATCCAGCAATTGACCCCGGAACAAGTCCATTCGATGACCCTTCGCGAAAAGGACGAGTGGTGGCTCAAAAACGTATACCAGGGCGACATGCCGCAATTGACCCTGCGCTCAGCCTTGACGGGCATGATTCTGGGATCGGTCCTCAGCCTCACAAATCTTTACGTCGGAATCAAAACTGGTTGGACTTTGGGGATCGGCATTACGTCTGTGATTCTTGCCTTCTCGTTTTTCAAATTGATGTCGAGTTTCAAGATGGGCAAGGAACTGACCATCCTTGAAAACAATGCGATGCAATCCATCGCGACCTCTGCCGGCTACATGACCGGCCCGCTGGTATCGTCCATCAGCGCCTACATGCTGATCACGAACAAGATGATCCCGATGTGGGACACGATGCTGTGGATCACGCTGCTGTCGCTACTCGGCGTGCTGTTCGCGTTTCCATTGAAAAAACGCTTTATCAACGATGAGCAACTGCCATTCCCCGAAGGGCGGGCTGCAGGCGTTGTTATGGCCAATTTGCATTCGGGTGATGGGCAGGACGGCATCTTTAAAGCCAAAATTCTGGGGATCGGCGCGCTTCTTTCCGCAGGAATGGAAACCTTGCGAAACCACACCATCATGAAGTGGCTACACGCAGAATTCCTTGCGATTCCCGAGCATTGGGATGATCTGATTTATAACATGAGCAGCCAAATCCAGCTCAAGATCATGGGAACACCCATCAAAGACCTGACGATTCGTTGGGAGACCTCGATCGTCATGCTGGCAACCGGCGGACTTATGGGGATTAAAACCGGCGCCTCGATAGTGATTGGTGGATTCCTCAACTACTTCATCCTGGTGCCGTATCTGTTAGACCAGGACATCATCATGTCACCAAAATTCAAGGACATCACGATGTGGGCCTTGTGGCCGGGCGTCGCCATGATGACAACGTCTTCGCTGTTTGCCTTTTTCTCGAAACCAAAAATGCTGCTGAGCGCCTTTGCCGTGCTCCTCCCAAACAAGAACGGAAAGAAAAAAGACGAAGATATTTTAAAGGACATTGAACTGCCAATGTGGGTTTTCGCCGCGGGCATTCCCATCCTTGGCCTGCTGACCGTCATCGTCGGACATGACTTGTTTGGCATCGAATACTGGCTTGGGGTAATTGCCATACCGATGGTTTTCATCTTCACGCTGATTGCCGTCAATTCGACTGGATTGACCAGCATCACGCCGACGGGTGCCCTTGGGAAACTAACCCAGCTCAGTTTCAGCATCTTGGCGCCGGGTAACATGCAAACCAACATCATGACCGCCGGCATCACGGGTGAGGTCGCAGGAAATGCCAGCAATCTTCTGATGGACATCAAGCCAGGCTACATGCTGGGCGGAAAGCCACGCCATCAAGCAATTGGACACGTTCTTGGAATTTTTGCCGGAGCCCTGGCGTCAGTTCCGGTTTTTTACATGATTTTGCAGAATGACCTCTCGAAGATCACATCAGAAGCCATGCCAATGCCTGGCGCACAAATATGGAAGGCCGTGGCGGAAGTCCTGACCAGGGGACTGTCGTCACTGCATCCAACGGCACAAGTTGCAGCTCTGATTGGCGGCGCACTTGGTATTCTGATCGAATTCATGAATATCAGGATGAAGGGCAAGTTCCCGATTTCCGCCATGGGCTTGGGCCTGGCCTGCGTGCTTCGTTTCAGCGACTGTTGGGCGATGGCCTTCGGCGCATTCTTGTTCTGGGCACTTCACAAAAAATATGAAGTCGTAAAGGTTACTGGTGTTGGTCGCGGCTTTGCAAAAACGATGCGCAAGATCTTCGTCGACAATCAAGAAACCGTCTGCGCAGGGATCATTGCAGGTGGCTCTATTATCGGAATCATCCTGACCATCATCGAGAATGTCTTTCTGTAACGGATGCACATGGGCCGCAACAGCATCAACTACGTTGTGAGCGGCGGGCACTATTTGGCCCGCACGTTTGCCTATTGGATTGCTGTCTTTGCAGCCTTTCGCCTTATTTTTGTTCTGGTTAATTTCAGAGCCTTTTCTAATTTGAAATTGCCTGCGCAAGGAATGCTTGAAGCCTTACCCTTGGATTTTTCGATGGCAGCTTGGTTTTGCCTGCTGTCATGGATGCTTCTTTTGGCAGGCACACTGCTTCCACTCAGCATGCTCGCCGTCCACCGGATCCTGATCACTAGCCTGACCTTGCTCTATGGTTTGATTGCAGTGGGCGAGGCCGCTGCCTATTCTGAATGGAAATCGAAATTAAATTTCAAAGTGATGTCGGTTCTGACGCACCCTTCCGAACTCCTCTCGATTGCACCTTTATCGGACGTGCTTTTGATGTCGTTGCTTTGGCTTCTTCCAGTTGCCGCAGCCACAGCCTTCTTCTACCCACGCGTGGTCGAACCCGCCTTCACCAACCCTTGGATAAAAGGTAAACGACAACTCGGCCAACAAGTCGCCGCATTTGCGCTGACACTGACCCTGTTTGTACCGCTTGCCGGACTTGCAAGGGGCAGCGTCGGCAGCGTTCCAATCAGCATGAGCCGTGTCTATTTCACCAGCCATCAGGCGGCAAACGATCTGGCCGTAAATCCAGGCTGGAACATGTTCTTTCAGATCGTGAATTTCTCGAGCGTCTTTGCCAAAGGCAATCCATTTGAATTCATGCCACTTGCTGACGCCCAGCAGATCGTCCGACGGATACGCGGAAGTTATGCAGCCGGTGACCGCGAGCCGCCGCAGAAAATCATCGACAACCCGAAGCCAAACATCGTCCTCCTGATCCTTGAAAGCTGGTCAGGAGACATGATTTCCAGCATCCAGAATACCTCAGAGGAGTTTACCCCTGAATTCCATGAGCTGGAAAAATCGGGAGTGTTGTTTACCGCATTTCAGGCAAACGGAAACAGGTCACAGCAGGGAATCACTTCCATACTGACCGGCTTTCCTGCTCTTGGCCTTGTTGCTGCAGCAGACGACCTGGGATTCATCTCGCGCCTTCCCGGGTTGGGACATCGTTTGACCAAGTCTGGATATTCTTCAGCCTTTGTTTATGGCGGGCAATTGGAATACGGGAATATCAAGGCTGTCGTCAGCAGCGGTGGTTTTCAGCGGATTCATTCTGGTGAGTCAAACTTCCCGGGCCACCTGCGCCGCGGAGCCATGGGGGTCCATGATGGCGAGATCATCGACGACGTGATCTCAGAAGGAGACCGGCTTCAAGAACCATTTTTTCTGACGCAATTTACTTTGAGTTCACATTCCCCGTACGACTTCCCGGGGGCGGAAAAAATCACGAAGACACACCGTATGGAAGAGCCATATTCGAATTCAATCCGGTATACGGACGAGGCCCTCGGGAAATTTTTTGCACGCGCGCGAACCCGTCCCTGGTTTAAAAATACTTTGTTTGTCTTGGTCTCTGACCACGGTCACAACACCTGGCGAGACCTTCCGATCTGGCATCCTGAATACCGCAGGATTCCACTGCTGCTTACAGGCCCCGTGATTAAAAATGAATTTCGTGGATCACGCCGCAGTACGGTCGGATCTCAAATCGATATTCCAGCAACGCTACTTGGGCAACTCGATGAGCCCAGAGATGACTTTGAATGGTCCAATGACCTGTTTAGCAAAAACCAAAACCGGTTTGCCCACTATGAATTGAACTATGGTTTTGGCTTTATCACGACTGACGGAGCCGTCGTGTACGACAAGGCGGCTGACAAAACCATTTTCGCAACCCTTCCGGACAAGAAAGTTGCTGATGCCATTTTGACGGGCAAGGCCTACACCCAGTGCAGCATGCAGACCTTTATTGACGGCACCTGGTGCGGCGTTAAAAATACACTTGGGGCCAATAATTGATCGTTCCTCGTCATCCTGGGCTACCCCGTCATTCTGAGGCCGCACCCCGTCATTCTGAGGCCGCACCCCGTCATTCTGAGGCCGAAGGCCGAAGAATCCTTTCCTCAACGCGGAAGAAAGGATCCTTCGCTCCGCTCAGGATGACGAAATAAGAAAGGATCCTTCGCTCCGCTCAGGATGACGAAATAAGAAAAGATCCTTCGCTCCACTCAGGATGACGGAGCGGCTCAGGATGACGAGAAAGAGAGAAACAAGGAGGCTTTAGCCTTCCTTGTTTCCAAAGAGGGCCTTAAACATTTTCTTGACCAAACCAACCACCGACGCCTCTTGTTGCGGCTTGGCGACAACAGCTGGACGAGCGTTCAGGTTGCGGTCCTGACGCTGCGGCTGCCGATCGGGTCCCCGACCTTGACGGTCGTGAATCGGGCGCTGACGATCTGGTCCACGACCATGACCTTCATGACGCGGGCCTTGGCCACTGCCTGGCCGGCGAGGTCCACGGTCGGACTGGGTTTGACGTGGCTGCTGATTTTGTTGGCCACTGCGATCCTGATGCCGTGGGCCATCTGAACGAGGACCATCGCGCCTTGGACCATCCGGACGAGGGCCATCGCGCCGAGGACCATCGAAACGGGATCCGCCGGGACGCGGCCCGCGGTCTCCTGGGCGCGGCGAACTGGAGCGCCCACCCGAGAAACGGGACGCCTTTGCTTCCTTCCACGCCTTGATGCGTTCTTCGAAGGGATTGCCCGAAGCATCCACGATGCTATCAAAAGCCAGGTCATACCACTTGGCCTTGACTGGGAACTGCTCGCCCAAGAGTTCTTTGATCCCGGCCAGGTTCTCGCCGTAGTCATCACAAACCAGCGAAAACGAACTTCCCTTGGCACCCGCGCGAGCGGTCCGCCCAATCCGGTGCACGTAGTTGGCGGGTTCTTGAGGCAAATCGAAGTTGTAAACGTGCGTGATGCGCGAAATATGCAATCCGCGACTCGCGACATCCGTCGCGATGAGTGCCTTGACCTTGCCGTCCTTGATCTTGTGGATCAACTGGATGCGCTTGCTCTGGGGCAAGTCGCCTGTGATCAAGTCCACATCGATACCGTTGCGGGAAAGTTTGAAATGCAACCATTCCGCGGTCAGTTTCGTGTTGGTAAAAATGATGCAACATTCAGGATTGTGCTCACGAAGCATGCCGAGCATGACCCTCAACTTGTTCGGGGCATCAACAATGACTGCATGCTGCTCAATATTTTCAGGCGTCAGTGTTTCCGGATTGACCGAAATGTAGGCCGGCTTGTCGAGGTACTCAAAAGCGAGTTCCTTGACTTCAGCGTTGGTCGTCGCGGAAAACAACAATTTCTGCACGTCTTCCGGGAGTTTGCTTAGGAAAAACTCGACGTCATCAATGAAACCCATGTCGAACATGCGATCGGCTTCGTCGCAAACGAAAATCTTGCACTGGTCGAGGCGGATCAGCTTCTTCTCGAAGTAGTCTTTGAGACGGCCCGGGGTTGCGATGATGACATCAACGCCTTCCCGAAGGCGTTTGGCCTGCTTGTCGTAATCAATTCCACCAAAAACAGCGATCGAACTAATGCCCAGGCGACCGAATACGGTCTGTGCGTCCTGCTCAATCTGCATGGCCAGTTCACGCGTCGGCGCCAGAACCAAGGCCAAAGGACGCGCGGCACTGCCGGAATCGTCCGCCACGGCTGCCGTCGATGCCCGATGCTCGAGAATCCTCTGGGCAGCTGTGATTAAGAAGACACCGGTCTTGCCGGTGCCAGTTTGGGCAAATCCGGCAACGTCCCGACCCACAAGGGTCAAAGGCAAGCACATGCCCTGGACGGGGGTTGGCTGATTCCAGCCTAAATCAGCAATCGCCTGACGAAGTGCCTCCGAAAGTGGGGCATCCGCGAAGGACGTCAAATTTTCTGACGCACCTTCGTCGGCAGCGACCAGTCTAGATTCGTCTTCGAAATCGTCTCCAGGCCGGACAATCTCCGGTTTTTCTTCAGGAATATGGTCTTCGCGGGGTTTCAGGTCTTCTTGCAGATTTTCCGTCATTTTTATTTACTTTTCTCTTTGCTTTCAGTTACTTACGTCGATTTCGACGAAGCATTTGATGGGGTCTTGATTGCCCCGGCCTTCAGCTTATTCAGCAGCCTGCCGATTTTACCTGTCGTAGCGCTGTATTTTTTGAACACAAGCCTGAGGCACATTTGTCATGGCCGACGAAGCCAAAACCCCGTCAGCAGAAACTTCAGCAACTCTGGCTGCTGATCCCACTCAAACCCAGCCGGCGCCAGATAGTCCGAATGCCCCACACCATACAGAAGGAACCCCTGCGGCGCAAGGCACGGAGGCAGTTTCAAAGGCCCAGAGAGATTTTTTAGCGCTGCTTAATGCCCGCATGACCACAGTCGAAGGCCTTGCCCTGCTTGCCCTGGATTTCCCAGCCTCCAAAGCCGCAGCCACCCAGTCCTACAGCCGCAAGTGGCAACAGGATGCCCGGCGCTGCTTTACCGTGGTCGCCCGCCTCAAACGCCGCATGCCTCCATTGCCGATAACCTGATCCTTGTGGTTAAAATAGGTAAGCGCCGAATCCGACTGGATTTAGCTTTGCCATTTTCCCATGCCTTGAACGCTTCCAAGGGAGTTCGTCGATGACGCCTGGATTTAATATCACCAATTCATGCCTTCGCTTTGCATCGCGGACTTTCATTCCGCTGCTGTTGATCTCGGGATGCTTTACACCCGCCAAAGAACGTCAGTTGCGTGACGAAATTTTCGGACTGCAAACCCGCGTCATGCAACTTGAAGGCGCGCTCATGGATGAAAATACTCCAGCTGGCGAGGCCGCCAAGCGACGCCTCGCATCAACCGCGGCCGATATCGAAAAAATATCCAATGAAATGAGCCGCATCAAAGGTGAACTTGATGCATTAAAACTGGGTGTTTCGACTGGGTTCATGCCAGGCGTCGAAGGTGACCAGAGTAACTCGCTTGGGGGTAAGATCCGCTCCTTGAGCGAAAGGATGGCCAATCTGGAAGCCACGCAAGGTGACGTGGTGGCTTCATTGGAAAAGCAGGGGGTTAACCTCAAATCCCCTGAAAGAATGGGCGATAAATCTGCTGATAAATCGAAGACTTCCCGCGCAGGTGAGCGGACCTCCGACCTTTCCGGGGAGCGCTCCCAAGACAAACAATCGGACAAGTTTTCTGAAAAGGGCGACAACGAAAAGCCCGCCAGTGCGGAGGAGCCGCACAGGTCGGATAAATCCCTGGGCACTCTGAAGCAGTTTCGGGATGCCTATGGGAAACGCCAGTTCAAGCGGGTCATTGAAGATGCTCCAGCCGCAATCAAACTGCTCACGAAGGCAAAAGATCGCGAAGAAGTCGCTTTTCTCCATGCAGAGGCCCTTTATAAACTTGGCCAAATGCGCGAGGCCGCCCTGCAATTTAACGAGTTCATCGACAGCAAACCCGCGGCAAAATACCTGCCCCAAGCCCGCCTGCGCATGGGCGATGCCTTCCGCAATCTGGGCGACCCGGCAACCGCAAAAATTTATTATCAAGAGTTGATCACCAAGCATCCGAAGAGCCCGGAGGCAATCAAGGCTAAAGACCGGTTGAAAGAGCTTGGCAAATCGGCCCGGGCAGGCCATTAACCGTATCGATGCTGATCATCGGTATTGAATCCAGTTGTGACGAAACCGCGATCGCCGTCCTCAGGGACGGACGCCAGGTTCTTGCGTCCAAAATTTCATCCCAAATCGCCCGGCACGCACCTTTCGGTGGGGTTGTCCCTGAAATTGCGGCCCGCGAGCATCTGAATTCCATTCAACCTCTTTTCGACGCGGCAATGGAAGAAGCTGGTGCCGGTTACCCCGGAATCACTTTGTCTGACATTGATGCCGTCGCTGTAACTCAGGGCCCAGGATTGGTCGGCGCCTTGTTGGTTGGAGTTTCCTTTGCCAAAGGCCTCGCCTTGGCGAACAACAAGCCACTGATTCCAGTTGATCATGTTCATGCCCACATCCACGGGGCCCTTCTGGGACTTTCTGACAAAGTCGCTGAAGCCGCCCTGCCCTGCCTGGCACTGGTCGTATCGGGCGGCCATACCAATCTTTATCTTGTTGAAAATCCACTGGACTTCAAATTGATCGCCCATACCGTCGATGATGCCTGCGGCGAGTGTTTGGACAAGGTTGGAAAACTGCTCGGCCTGCCTTATCCAGGCGGACCTTGGATTGAACGAAACGCGGCCAAGGGTAATCCCGACAAAATTGCGATGCCGCGTACGGTGGAAAAAAAATCACAGATGGAATTCAGCTACTCAGGCTTGAAGACCCACATGGCTCAAATGATATCGCGACTGCCGCAACCAATTCCCGAGGATCAAGTCGCGGACATGTGCGCAGCCTTCCAACGAGAAGCCTTTCAGCAACTCATTCGCAAACTTGAAATCGCACGGGGAAAATTCCCCCACGTGCGAAGCATCGTTGTCGCCGGCGGAGTGGCTGCCAACAAGACCTTCCGCAGCATGGCGGAGGGGTCGTTCAAAATTCCGTGTCATTTTCCGGATCCAGCCTACTGCTCGGACAACGCTGCCATGATCGCGGCCCTTGGCTGGCACATGCTTAATGATCGGGGCCCAGATGCCTTCAAGGCGACCGACTGGGATGTGTATCCGCGATACCCATTTGAAAATTACAAGTTCGACAGCACCGGGGCCCATTCGTGAAGTACAACCACAAAAAAAGCGATCCGAATCAACACCAGAGAAACAGTGGCCAACCGAGGCAGAAAAAGTCGATGGGCCAGGTTTTTCTGCATGACGAGTGGCCCGTGCGCCGCGTCGTGGAAATTGCACAAGACTGGCTGGCCGTTGAAGTCATCGAAATCGGCCCGGGTGGGGCAATCCTGACCAAGGCCCTGTCCAACGCAGGCATCCAAACCACGGCCATTGAAAAAGACGATCGCTTTGCCGAACGCTTGATTGAGTCCGCCCTTCCAGGGGTCGACGTGGTGAATCAAGACATACTTGAATTTGACCTGGGCGCTTGGATTGATCGCGTTGAAAAATCAGGGAAAAGAGCAGCGGTGCTGGGAAACATTCCCTACAACATCTCGTCTCCAATTGTGATGTGGGTGCTGCCACATCTGCATCGCCTGGCCGGCGCAACTTTTTTAGTGCAACTGGAATTCGCCAAGCGCCTTGCGGCAAAGCCAAACACAAAGGACTACGGCAGCCTGACGGTTTTTACGCAGATGAGGGCCGACGTACGTATGGACTGCGAAGTCGGACGGGAATTTTTCACCCCCGTACCAAAAGTCGACAGTGCCATTGTCGTTATGGAAGCCCGCAAGGAGCCCTTGCCACTAGAGGTCATGAAAAAAATCGAAACCATCGCGCGCCAGGCATTTCATCAGAGGCGAAAAAAACTACGCAACGCAGTCAAACCATTTCTTGCGGGCCGTAGCGAATCCGACTGCCCCGTCGACTTGAACCGCCGCCCGGAAAACCTCACCCTCGAGGAATTTGCCCAGCTGGCGGCGTTTTTGACCTAGAAGAATCTAAGGAATCCAGACGCTGCCCGATCCGGGCGATGTCACACCGAGCGATTTTTTTGCGCCAGGAAAAATATCCTGAATTAACCGAGTATCGGATTCTTCACCCAACGACTTCAAAATCAATCGCCCGCGCAACGGTAACGACAAATCCAGAAATGGCTCATTCTGGATCAAATCTGGTCCCCAATAAATTTTCGACGAATCAACGAAACAAATCTGCGTCTGTTCTTCAGGCAGACAAGGCAGCAGGGCAAGGCGCTCCGCAACAAAGCCGGAAATCTGACCAATGCGAAGGGGCAATAAAAGCGCCAACGACAAAGATGCCGAAACCATCAACCACGTCACTACCCGCGATGATGGCCCCTCTCGCACCACACGAGAAAGGCCCAAAATCAAGATAAATCCAAGCGCTGGATGCAGGTAGCGATAACCCCAACCATGACCCTGGTTCAGAGGAAACATAAAATAAAATCCAACCGCCCCAGCCAACACAAGGGCAGAAAGTTGAAGGGCAGAAAGTTGGATGACACGGACTTCATTTTCTGCCGGCGCATCCGCTTCTGATTGATCTTGATGGTGCCTATTTTTGGACACAATGGACAGAAGCCCCAAACCTGCAAGACCAACGAGTCCAGGAACTGCCCACAACGCAAAACGCAGCAGGCTCATACTATCCTGAAGAAACTGCCGAAAGGTCGGCCACTTCAAGTGCTCACCGAGCCAAGCCAACTCTGTCGCCGCCGCACCCAGACCAGATGCAGCCTCCTGACGATGAACGTGGGACACATCCTGAACCAATCCCGTCCAACCAAACGAAAGGGCAGCAATGAATGGCAAGTAGGGCAAGGCCAGACAGGCCGCGTCACGAAATCTGCGGACCCGAATCAAAAGAAAAAAAGCCGGCAGTGCTACAAGCAATTGCGGGATTTGATTGCCCGTGTGCAGGGCAATGCCACCAGCAATACCGGCGGCCACCATCGACCAAGGGGTTCCGCGAATAAAAAAGAACAAAAATAACAGATGAAGAAGCAGTAAAAAATTTGTGGCAAACGATCCCATCCCGAAGCCCGCCACAGAAACACAACTACCCATGAGCAACACAGAAAGCCCAGCGAGCCAAGCCTGTCGCCAGAGCCGCCATGCTGAAAAACCGGCAAGCAGTACAATTCCTGCGGCGATAAGGGGATTTACTAAAAATCGAAGTCCAGCACGTTCGAAGGGTGCTGCGAAAAAAGCAAATGCCGGTTGATAGCTGGTAATGATCCGACCGCTGCCATCGTCAGCGACGAGAATCCTGTTGGCAAGTTCGGCTGGTGCCATCCGGGTGGCTAACGCCGGAGGCCAGATGCCAAAAAAAGTTCCGCGCGAAAACACCTTTGTTTGAATCACGTTGGCATATTCATCGCCAGAAATCGCGGCCATGCGGTAAACATTCAGGCTGCCAATGGTACACACTAGAAATACAGCACCGGCAACCAGCCAACGCCTGGACCATAAGGCCTCGAGCGCGCCCTGCTGTTCATCAATCGCAACCCGACGCGCAAAGTAAAACGCGACAATGGCGATGATCCCGGCCATCAACGCAGCCACCGGCTCCTGAGAAACGAATTGAAAATCAAAAATATCGAGTAACAACGGGGACGGGACCTGGGACTCGCGCCAAAGGGCAATCCCGGCAGACACACCAGAAATTGCGAGCACCGTCCCGGTCAACCACCACAGGGTTTTTGACACTGAATCAGACATCTTCAAAATCGATATTATTGGCTGGATCGTAAGAGTCTTGAAAATCCAGATCGATCGCGACCTGGCCATCAACGATTCTGGTTCTGCAAGACATTCGAACCGATCCATCGACGGGAAGCTTTAGACGCTGCAACATTGCAAGCTCGTCTGGTGCCGGCTCACTCAATGTGCCCCTTGAGGCGTCAACTTTTACGCCACAAGTGCCGCACCTCAAAGAGGCGCACATAAACCGGATGGGCACACCGCCCTGACGCGCAGCAACCAGGATCTTGGTTCCGGAATCAACTTCAACCCGCGTCCCAGCCGGCATGAAAATCACCACAGGCTTTTTTGACTGAGGGTTCATACAGAAAGAGCAAACTCGCGAAGGGTGTCGTTTAGCGATGTCTTCAGGTCGGTAGAGGGCTTTCGCTCGCCGATGATATAGGCGCAGGACGTGTAAATCTTGCCGCCCGGCATTTCTTTTTCCTTGGTGCCCGGCACGACGACACAACGCGCTGGAACATAGCCTTTTATCTCCGGCATGCCAGGCTTGCGAGTATCGATGATCGGAGTCGAAGCTGTCAGGGTAGTGTTGGCGGCGAGAACTGCCTCGCGTCCGATCCTGACCCCTTCGACAACAATGCAGCGGGAGCCTAAAAATGCGCCGTCTTCCACAATCACAGGTGTGGCGGATGGTGGCTCGAGAACGCCACCAATACCCACCCCGCCGGACAAATGAACATTTGCACCAATCTGGGCGCACGAGCCAACGGTTGCCCATGTATCAACCATGGTACCCGCGCCGATCCAAGCCCCGATATTTACATACGAAGGCATCAAAATAACCCCAGGCTCCATGAATGAGCCGTAGCGGGCAACAGCAGGTGGAACCACCCGGACTTTCAGTTCCCGGTAATTGCTCTTGAGGGGAATCTTGTCGTGATAGACAAACGGACCAACATCAATCTGCGCCATCGGGGAATATTTGAAATAAAGCAGGATAGCCTGTTTGATCCATGCGTGGGTCGTCCAAGATCCCTTGGGATCACCTGCAGTGCCATCAACATCGTGGCCAGCAACGGGAGACGCCACCCGCAGCTCGCCGCGATCAAGGCGGCCAATCACAGATTCCACCGCCGCGCGCAATCTAATGTCGGCGTCTGAGCCTGGATTCGGCGGTGACTTTGCACCAACCTCAATGGCTTCGCGCAGTTGATTCAACGGTTCATTCATTTCAGATACTCCCGCAGAAGGTTCATTGCCTGCTGCATCGCAGCTTCTTCCGGGACCAGAGCAAAGCGAACGTGTCCGCGAATGCCCTCGCTGAGCCACTGGGATGGCGAAGCAATCACGCCGATCCGCGCCAAGTTCAGCACAAAGGCAACATCGTCATCGCCGAATTTTTCTGGAATCTTCGCCCACAAGTAAAATGTGGTTGATGGAATTTTGTCGATCATCCCGAGATTTTGCAGAAGCAGCCCGAAGGTCGCCAGACGTTTGGTAAAGATCCGGCGTCGTTCAATGACGTGCGCATCATCACCCCACGCCACGGCAGCAGCATGCTGGATAAAGTCGGGTGAGCCGACTCCAAAATTTGCGCGCGCATTCAAAAACGGTTTTACAATGCGAGGATCCCCAGCCACGAGCCCTGCACGATATCCCGTCAATCCAGAGCGCTTCGACAAACTCATGAAAGACAAGACTCGATCGGTAGAAAGCTGAAGCGGATTGACTGGACGAGGATCCACGTCGACCGAAGGCAACGCGCCGGTGGGCACGAGGGCATCAATAGCAGAATCAAAAATATCGACATAGCAGTCATCAGAAAGCAGGATCGTATCGGTTTTGTGGCACCAGTCGATGACACGCCGCCAATATTCCAAAGGCGCCGTTGCACCAGTCGGGTTATGGGGATGGTTGATCCAAATTGCAGCCGCATTTTTTTGCACTTCTGCAGGCAGATTCCACGGCTCCAAAAGGTAACCGTTCTGTCCAGTGACGCGGACTGGATACGGAATTCCGCCCGCATACAATGTGGAACTGCGGTAAACGGGATAACCCGGATCGGGGTAGATGATGTGTTTTTTCCCGCCAGCACGACCAACCAGGCAGAGAGCAATGTTGAAGATGGCCTCTTTGCTGCCCTGGCTTGGAATCACAGCGAGGTCATTGCCCACCTGCAAGCCAAAGCGACGCTTCAAGTAACCGGCCTGTTCCGCTGCCAAGCGCTCAACACCTTTGACGCTCGGGTATTGGCTGATTTCAGGAAGGGCCTTGATCAAGGCTTCACGAACTGGCGGCCATGTCGCAATCCGTGGATCACCTGTCCCGAAATCGAAGACGGCCTTGCCCTCTTTGACGAGGCCAGCCTTGATCCGGCTCAACTCTTCCATCGGATAGGGTTTGAGCCCCGCCGTCACTTCATTGACAAAGGAATTAACGGATAAAAGTGTCATGAATCAGCCCCAATCAGAGGAGCCAAGATCGCTTCTCAGCTGCCATAATTCTGGAAAGAATCGTTTTGAAAGTGTTTTGGTCAAATACTCAACGCCACTGGATCCTCCAGTTCCGCGTTTAAAGCCAATCATGCGCTCGACCATGGCGACGTGACGATAACGCCACAGCATGAATGACTCATCAAGATCCATCAATGCTTCAAGGGCGTGATACAGATCGAGGTGCGAATCCGGATCGCGGTAAACTGCAAGAAACAAATTCTTTACGCCCTCATCCGGCTCCCAAGGCTTTGCCGGATCGCGCTCAAGGACGTGCTTTGGCACTGAAAATCCTTTGCGCGAAAGAAAATGCAGAAACACCTCATAAAGCGACGGACGCTCCATGGCATCCTTCAACTGCTGCATGTGTGCTGGCGTTGAACGAAAAAACTTGAGATAGCCTGCGTCTTTTAGACCAATCCGGAATTCAACGATGCGAAATTGGTGCGACTGAAACCCACTGGCCGGATTGATGCGATTGCGGAACCGGTTGAATTCGGTTGGAGTCATCGTTTCCAGAACGGCAACCTGGTCCACCAGAATCTTCTGGATCGCATGAACGCGTTTTAATGTCCTGAGAAGCTCGGTCAGTGAGTCAGCTTTCAAAGCGCGTTCGGCTTTATCCAACTCATGCAAGACCTGCTTGAACCACAGTTCGTAAACCTGATGGATGATGATGAACAGGGTTTCGTCGTGTTCCGGCGGATCAGACTGAGTCACCTGCAGTGCCAGCAGGTCATCCACATGGAGGTAACGGTCGTACGTCAGGGACGTCCCCGTTGGTTCAATTAGTGTACCGGGAAGATTTCCGGATTTGTTTTGCTTGTCACGACTGTCGTCCACACACCACCCCCGTTACGAGGTCATTACCGCCAACCACTCAAGATTGTCAGTATGCGCGAACATGTCGAAGGCTTCAACTTGTCTCAAGCGGAAACCTGCCTTGCGCAGAACGGCAAGGTCACGGGCGAGGGTCTCGACCTCGCAGGAAACGTAAATAAACCGGGTTTCCGGATTCTGACGAAGGACGTGGGCAAGGTGGGTCCGGGCCGTTTCATGGAGGCCACGACGGGACGGATTGACCACAATAACTTCAGGCTTCTGGGCCCATGCTGGAAGGGCGGTTTCCGAATCCTCGACCCGCGCCGCCAGAAATTCAGCCTTGGTCTCAAGCTCATTGCGTTTGGCATTGAGGGCCGCATCGGCCACTGCCGCGGCGTTCTCCTCGATTCCAAAAACGCGATAACCTTGGCGGGCCATAATCAGGGACATTTGCCCAATACCACAATAAAAGTCCCAGGCAACACCGCCGGGAGCAGCCCGTCCCGCAAGCTGTTCAACCCGACGATACATGACAGATGCTTGCCAGGGATTGACTTGAAAAAAAGCGGTCGGCCCGATCTCAAAATTAAGATCACAAATCCGCTCGCGCAAACGATCGTTACCAGTCAAACGAACCGTTTCAGCACCAAAAATGGCGTTGCCGGTTTCGCTGTTGATATTCATCTGGGTTGAAGCCAACTTGTGGTCTTCGCGTTTCAATCGCGAAATGATCCGCTGCAAATGAACTTTGGCAGCTGGATCACGCACGACAAACGTCAGCATGAGTTCGTTGGTCACATGGGATGATCTTGCGACCAGGTAACGAAGGTCGCCGGATCCAGTCGACTCATCCCATGGTTGGAGTGGCGATTCATTGAGGGCGGGGCGCATATCGCGAAGCAGGGCCCGCAAAGCTGGCGCGTGGATCGGGCAGTGCTCCACTTCATCCATGACGGAGTGGGTTCCCGGTTCAAACAGACCGATCGCGAACCGGTCCTTTGCAGAAATCTCCCCGCGGTACAATTTCGGGCGGACTGCAAGTTTTATGAGGGTCCGGTAACCAAGGCGACGGGGCGCTTCATTTACGCCCAAAACTTGAGCCGTATCCAGCAACTTGGCTGCCTCAAGAAACTTCAGTCCCTTGTGAAACTTTGCCTGCAAGGAAGGCTCGTAGGACGTGTTGACAAGAACGCAGGAACCGCAACCGCCGCCCCTTACACGGCATGCACCGTCCGTCTCAGGCAACGGGCGGGGACGCTTTTTTTCTTGTGTTTTGATCGGGGGCATAAAGGTCACTTGGCCAAAAAAGGCACAGCAAATGTGGGCTCATTAAGCATGGGCTCAATACATCCAATCGTCTAACGACTTAGGAGGTCGGCTTGTAGCACTCTTGAGGGGTTTACGGAAGACTTTTGCCCCCAGGGTTCCCCCGCCGGCCGCGACATGCTTTTCCCACGCCCTCCATTCTGACCGCAACGTACTAACAAGATAAGGTGAATTCGGGCTTTTGGACCCCTTGGAATAGACAAAATCATTGAACATAAATGTCGTGGCATGCTTGATCCAGCGGTAAGAAATATCCTGATCAGACGGGGTCTTGCCTGAGGCTGGCAGCTGGAAAAAGACTATCATGTCGCCAAACTTAAGGGGTGATCTGGCCGGATCAATTTCGTAGAACGAGCTTTGCAAAACCCGCCACAATTCATCGTTATTAATCATGACATCATGGTGATCTTGCTCGGTGCGGATGTTCACAAGCTGGCTGCGAACCATTTTTGGATACTGGAAGGCCAACGCCGTCATGAAGCAGTTTGGACCACGATAAAGTTCAAAGGTTTTAACCGCACGCCGGGCCCCCACAGGCAACAGATCCTCGTCAAGCTCGAGGGGTAGCGCCTGTCGCATCTTTTCCGCGACCTTACGCAGCTCCATCGCACCCGAAAACGGCGCCAATTGAATCAGCAACTCTGTCCTGACCTCCGGCTTGTCGAGTAGATCAGATGAATCAATGCTGACATGCAGATGCGTCCGCTGCAATTTTGATGTCACCGCATCTGGCGCCATCAGACGAAGCAATTCCGGACGCACCCGAACCCTTACTTGCTTGACGCGATCGTCACCGGCAACCGGATTTACTACGTTGTTTTGATTTCCGGTGACCACTGACTGGAGCGCAGGCACCGCAGCCGGCACCGCGGCGGAGTCGACCATTCCCTCGGGTTTGGTGATTTCCTGATCCAACCTGGCCATCAACTGACGGTAGTTTTTTGGACGTGCAAGTTTCAAAGCAAATGCGGCCCGTTCATCGTCATCTTTGGGAACCGAAAGGTAGAGTGGTTCAACCCGGGGATCCAACTCTGCTGCCTGAACACGACGTTCAATCTGCGAAAAATTCGGGGCGATCAACTCGTCGCGGACTTTCACCGGTAATTCAATCGCTGGTTTGAGTGCAGCAAGGCGCACGGTAAACGGACGTGCAAAGGCAGGAACACTACAGATCCACATGCTAACGGGAAGAGCAACGGCCCACCGAACCACGCCGGTGGCATGTGG
>Ga0214919_10000205_pt1 | contig 102611 bp, 149 predicted proteins | sample LL1503_MetaG_FD_177994 | JGI IMG/M metagenome (GOLD analysis project Ga0214919, IMG submission 177994) | Freshwater microbial communities from Lake Lanier, Atlanta, Georgia, United States - LL-1503 | ecosystem: Environmental > Aquatic > Freshwater > Lake | place: USA: Georgia | collected...
GCAAGGCTTAAGAGAGTGGAGTAGTAAGAGAGTAACCAATATCTCAAGGAGTGATTAGTCTAACTAATCGGTATTAAGAATTAGTAATCAAAAGTTACTGGATATGAGGGGAATAAAAATAATCCTTTTAAAGATTCTTACAAATACGTTTAATCTCAGCGTTTTTTAATTTACCTGTCCTCGTGATGGGTTTTTTTATGCCTATACACTATTTATATAGAAACAATTATTATGGAAAGAGAATTTATAAATGAACTGAGTAGAATGAAAGACCTTTTTGGTTATAAAAAGGGACAAGTAATATCGGAACAGATAATTACTGAAGCAATAACACCAAAACAACAAGAAGCTTTAAATGCTGGTTGGGGTCCTGTTACTGATGAAACCGCAAAATCATTAAAAGTTGGTCCTGATGGTAAAATATTACCAAAGAATGTTAATACACCATCTTCATCTGATGATGTACCTTACGGCAGAGGTACCGGGGCCGGTTCAATATATGATGGTAAATATCATTTTACTAAATATCCTTGTTTAAATTCAGATTGGAAACAATCTCCACAATATAATAACCAAAAAACAACGAACGGAGGAACAACTATGTTTCTTCAAGGTCAGGGAAATGATAAAGATAAAATTGGTAATAAATTATCTGAAATTTTATTTGCAGAAAACGGAGAATATTATGTAAGAGGACAGCAAGCTGGTAAGTTTTCTTGTGGTACAAAAGGTGAAATATTATTGAATGGATTCCCAATGATAAAGGTGGTACAACCAATAGTTAAACCTAAAGTAATAATTCCAATACCTAAAGAATTAAAGAATGTTAAAGAGTTCCAAGATTGCTTAGATAGATTACATGCTGGATGGCTTAAAGGTTCAAGCTTAAATAAGGGACCTGGATATGGTAAATTCGGGCCAAGTACAAGTGCTGCTTGGAACATATATAAGAAGGATTATTTAACAGGTGCTTGTTCTAAACCAACAGACAATACCAATTATCCTGTTAATAAAATGATGACGGGAACTAAAGATTTTCCTGGAGCATTTAATACAGGTGGTATAGGTGTTCCTAATGAAGAAGACGGAGAATTATAAACAACAACAAAATAATAATTATGTCAAAACAATTTATAAATGAAGTAAGTAGAATGAAAGACCTTTTTGGTTATAAAAAGGGACAAGTAATATCTGAACAAGTAAATACATTTAACCCTGCACAACAATATGGGGTTAAAGGAACTAAAGTTGAAGAATATCCTGAATGTATTAGAAATTTTGGGAATCCTAGAGAATCACAATCCGGAAAAGAATATAGTATTGTTGGTACTGGTGAATACAAAGGATATTATTTTTATGCAAATACTGGAGATAATGTGAATCCAAAGGGAAGAGTTATGAAATCAGATGGTACTATGGGTGATTACACTTGTTTTAATAATAGACTTGTTATAGATGGTAACTATTTTAATACAACACCAACAACAAAACCAACAACACCAACAACAAAACCAACAACTGACGTAACAAAACAACCAACTCAATGGACAGCAGAACCGGCAACATTAGATGATGATAAGAATACATTAAAAAAACAAATGACAGGTGAAAAAGTAAAACAATTACAAACAGGATTAGATATTAAAGGTAGAGGTGGTAAATCGTTAGTGACTGGTAAATTTTGGACATTAACAGATACAAAACTTAAACAATTATATCCTACCGAATATACAACACAAAAAGGTGTTACAAAAACTTTATTTGATAAGATTGTTAATCAAAAATCTACCGCAAAAGATGCGGGAACTGCGGCACCTGTGGCAACTACGGCTGATGCGGGAACTGCGGCACCTGTGGCAACTACGGCTGATGTGGTAACTGCGGGAACTGCGGGACTTGTAGCTCCTGTAGCACCGGCAACAACAACTCCAGCAGCTTATTATAAAACTTTATATGATGCGGGATTAATTCAAGGTGAACCATCAGAAGGTGGTGATAGAAGAATTAGATATAAAGGACCTGAACTTAATGCGGAACAACAAGACTCATTAACAAAGGCTATGGAGAATATGGGTTATGAGTTTGCTAGAAAAGGTAATGACAATAGATTAGTTTATAGGAAAAAATAATTAATAAAATTAAAACCCACTTTTAGAGTGGGTTTTTTAATCCCTGTTTCTATTAATCATTGGAGTATAAAATCCTTTCTCTTTCATTTCCTCAAAATATTCTGAAATGGTTTTGGCTCTTTCTCTACCTTCTTCAAAGATAAGATGAGTATAAATAAAATGTGGATTTATTTCAGACAAACTTGATTTTTCAAGTTCATTTACAAGGTGATTCAATAAGACTTCAACATACGACTCTGTATAATGTAAGTCAATAAGAATATTTTTTAATATTTCAAAATCTTTTTTCATAGTCTATATAAATATTATGTTGTTTGATATAATTTTAGTATATTTGTAGAAACAAATCAAGAAATATGTTTGATAAATTAATAGATGTTATAATTCACTTCATTGCGGACATTTTACCTTTTGGTGTTGTAAATCAATGGGAAGGGGGTGTTTACTTAAGGCTTGGCAAATATAGGAAAGTTGTTAAACCTGGTATCATATTTAAAATTCCTTTTATGGATAAGATTTGGACTACTGAGGTTATTACTCAGACGGTTCATTTGCAACCCCAAACTTTAACAACTTTGGATGAGAAGGGTATTGTATTAAAATCAATTGTCAGGTATCACGTAAATGATGTTAAGAAGTTCTTATTACACGTAATGCATGCTTCTGATGCACTTGTGGACACCACTCAGGGGATTATCAGGGATACTGTAGAGGGAATCAACTGGGAGGACTTATATGAGGTTAATGAACACCTAAAGGACAAGGTATCTGAAATTGTTAATGATTGGGGTATTACCATTGAAAAGGTTACATTAACTGATTTGGGTATTGTAAGAACATATAGAATTATGTCTGATATACAAAAAAATAATAATTCAACACCAATTAATGGAGAATAATTTTGGTAGTATCAAAATAATGATTATCTTTACAAAAAATAAGTTATGACAACATCACACAATGTTAAGATTCAACACGAAAAGTTCGGGATATTATTGGATGAAACCTTTGTTAATCCAATTCAGTTTAAGTTATTCTTGAAATTGGTTCAGGGTTGTGTTGAGATGAAACAAGACATCACATTCTTTAATGGTGTTGATTTCTTTCTTCACGTTCCGTTCAAGTATTTGGTAGATTCAATTATAACAACAAAGGTGGATGTGTATACAATTACTGACCACCTTATCAGTAAATCAAAATTAGAAGCGTTAGAAACAAAATAAATTTTATGATAACATATCAAGACATACTAAAAAAAGCTGAAACTCATCCTATGGGTGAGGGTAAAATGGTTAGATACGAGACACCCCAACTGATAATCTCTATTGTCGGCGGTAGACGGGGGTTATATGGTGATTTTAAAAAAACATTTGAGATGGCGTTGATTGACAAAGAAAGTAAAAATTTTGTGTCAAACTATTTTTATCCTGAATATTCTGATGGGGGTGAAATTATGTCTTGGGTATCAAGGGAAGATATGTTGAAAATTGTCAATGAGTTGGTAAGGGAATAGGTTCCAACTCCTTAAGTTGGATGGTGGAGAATTGACCCTAATCGGTTAGTCCTAAATTAAGGGATACTTCGGTATCTCTTTTTTATTCAAACCAAATACCGAAGCCACAATTTTCACGTATAAAGGTATAACATTCATTTCTGATTGAATCTATAAAATCGTGATATTCGTTCATTCCACCCATATCCACTTCGCTTGATATATCCTCAATAGTTGTTTCAAAGCCATCGGGATTGATTATTTTACTATCACCCCAGCTATGGTTAATTAACACATCGCTGGGTTCTTCATCCAAGACTATATCAAAATGATTTATGATTAAATAAATCCAAGAACCTTTTTCTGCTGTATATCTTAAAGGTATTTTAATTGAAATCTCTGAATGAATGCCGGAGGATAACTTATTAAATGTTTTGTTAACAAAATCCATTGTTTCTTCTTTCCCTATCTCGTCAACCAAATCGCCCAAGAAATTCTCTGAGTTATAACTCATATAAATCATTGTCTTTAAAACTTCAGGGCCTGGATATTGATTTTTTGCAAAGTATTTTAATAATCTTTTTATTTCCATTATATTAATTTTTTATATAAAAACTAGTAGGTTGAAAGCCTGTTGATAATCCCATTCTTTTAGTAAATAACAAGGATGTTTCAGAAACGCTACTCTCAAATTCAAAACAATATAACATATTGTTTGTAAGTGAAAAATTGAATTCATTTTCTTCTTCAGAGCTGTTTAATAAGATAAAATTTTTTCTTAGTCCGTTAAATGCATCTTCAGATATGACAGGTGTGGTTGTGTCTTCCCTTAATTCACATCTATCTTTTAAATTTTTGTTCCACGAACAGATTGTATATATTTGATAAACAAGATATTCAGTTTGCACCTCACCGGAGCCATCACAAATATAACAATTTTGTTCTCCTTTGCCACCACAGGATTGACAACTCACATTTGTATCTCCGTTACAAGCATAACATTCAACTTCTCCTCCACCTTGGCATGTATTACATACACTTCCACCTTCTTCCTCACTACTATATATCTCACCGGCACCATCACAATCAGGACAAAGTTCTTTTCCTGTTCCATTACAATTATTACATTCTACCTCACCGGTACCATCACAATCTTCACATGGAATTGCTCCGTTACCACCACAATCATTACAAGATTGTTCAAAAAATTCATTTTCTGTTACTATAAAATTGGCAAGGAAAACCTTATCCAATATTTTTGGTGCTAAATTATAATCATTAGTTTTTTTTAATGAGTAAATGTAAAATACTAATTTAAGTATAAAAGATGGGGATTGCATTTGAAAATAATCCTTTTGGCGTTCCATTAAAGGAACTAAATGGTTATAAACCCCTTGTGGTGAATCAACTTCTGGAATTAAATCTACTAATCTTTTTGATAATCCCCTTAATTTTTTTTCTACTTTGTCGTCCATATTAATATAAATATACTTTGTTTTGTTGTTTTTTTAAATTAATATTATAAAAACGCTCAAAATGGAATTTAAACTTTTTATTACTGAAGAAGACATACTAACAAATACCAATGATTATGATTTAGGTAAAATAATTAGGGAAAAATTTTGGAATTTAAAAGAAGAAGCACTATATTTGAGTGAAGTTGAATATGAGCATTGTATAATTTGCGGTAAGTTGTCTCCATATACTATTAACACACCTAATGAAGACAGAATAGGATATGTGGAGGGCTCAGGTCAAAGTTGTTATCAGTCAAACAAATGCGACAAAATATGATTTATATAATATATTTTATAACAATAGTGATATTATCTGCTGTTATTATGCACTTTTCAAAAGTAGATAAAAATCCAAAATCCCACAAAATAAAAAGAAATAAACACTAACTCTATGAAACATTTACTCTATGTGGCTATTTTAATTTTAGCCTCCTGTTCTAAAAAAGAACAACTAACTGAAACTAACTCTAAAACAATTTTCTACAAAATCCAAGAGGTGGATAATGATGGAAAGACATTTGAAAGTCCAATCAAAAGAATTGATTTGGAACTCATTGAAAGTGCAATTAGTGATAATGGGCATAATCACGAAGATGACGATGATGATGACGATAATCCAGTACCAATTAAAATAGAAACAATAAGTTTGACTAAAAATGGTTCAAATTCTGTTAAAATCTATTGGGAAGCTGAAAATGAAGATAATGTTAATTATTATTCAATTGAAAGGAGTTTTGACTTAACTAATTGGAAATCAATAGGAATTGAAGAAAAATCAGGTGGGAAATACGCACATATAGACAAATTATAACATATTAAGGGAAAAATAATTAAAAAAAGTTTTGGTGGTATTGTATTAATCCGTATCTTTGTATTCACAAAACAATCAAATATATGACAACAACTACCATTACCAAAGTTCGTGATTATCAAGGAAACAATTCTTTCGTTATTAAAATGAAAGACGCATTAGCAAAATACAACAACTTAACCCCAAACCAATTATCTGCGGTTGAGAGATGTTTAAGTTCAGAAGTTAACAAAGTTGATTTAAACAATCTTGTGGGTGAGTTCAAAAAAATTATGGACTACACTGGTGAGAACAAATTTGTTCTTGACATCAGAGAGAAGTTCGTAAAGAATGGTGGATTGAGTCAAAAACAAATTGACACCGCTGTTAAACAAATCCAAAAGGAAGAGGAAGAGAATAAAGTGTTTATGGTTAAATGGGGAACTCCAGGTGAAACTATTGAATTGGGTAGAGCAATCGGACAAAAACTTAAAGAAGACTATAGCCTTCAGTTTAACCCAATTCTTATAGACATCACAAAGATAGTAGGGATATCTGCAAAGGCAATCAAATTCGCAGGTAAGATGACTATCAAGAGAGGTGATTCGTGTATGTGTTGTAATAGAACTTTGACTGATGAATTCAGTATGTTGACGAAACTTGGTAAGACTTGTGCAAAGCATATGAAACTTGAGTATATCACAGACGCATCACAAGCAGAAAGATTGAGAAATGATTACCTAAAGAGAGTTGACGAAATTGGTGTAATGGAATTTATTGTTCCAAAAAAACAAATAAAGAAATGGGAAGGTGGAAGTGTTACGCAAAAAATGGTTGAGAGTATGTTTTAACCAACAATCCCCCTTTAAGTAGGGGGATTTTTAATTTACTTATTATGACAAATGCATCACCATATGTGGTTAGAAAAAAAATGATTAAGGAAATCCTTGAACAATTTGACTTTGAAAAATGTCAAAAGGTTATGACATTACTTAATTGGTATTGGTATGGTATAGGTGTTCCAACCATTGAGAGGATGAAGGAATCCGCTGAGAATAGATTAGAGAACGCCGCTGACGGGGTTTTAAACAGGGAACGGAGGGTTAACTCTAATACACCATTTAGTGTCTCCAGTGGGGGATTTAAAGCTACAGCATACAAAAATAGATATGGGTATTTAGATTTTCTTAAATTGGAGTTTATTGTTTCCGAATGGGAAACAGATAATGATATGTAGATATTTATATCTATGAAAGTTTGTTTTAAAAATTTAACCAAATCATTTAACCCAGAACAAATTAAGGTTATTAAAAAGTTTCTCTTGTTTCTTCAGGAAGAAATTCCATTAAATAAAGATATTCAAATTAGTTTTCTTGAAAAAAGAAGAAATGGTATGACAACAGGAGAAAGAGGGAGTTATCATATTATTAATATTCTTGCACATAAAAGATTACTCATAGATATTTTAAGAACATTGTCTCACGAAATGGTTCACGAATTTCAGCATCAAAAATTAGGTTTAAAAGAAAAGATAAAGATAAAAGATATTGGTGGCCCAGAAGAAAATATGTGCAATATATTGTCAGGAATCTTTATGAAGAAATTTCAAAAAAAATATCCAAAATTTGATAAAATTCTTTATGATGAAGAATAATTCCTTATCTTTGTAGAAATTAAAAACTATGTCAAAGGTAATATTAGTATTGTTTGTTATATTCTTATCTAGTTGTTTTGCTCCGAGATATAGATACCCGAGCTACTACAAAAAACCAACAAGGAGGGAAATAAACAAGGCAATGAAATATTCTGACTGGAGATTTTCAAATATTAAAAAGGGACAATAGATGATTACCAAATTAATAAAAACTATTTATAAAAAAAATAAGGATATAATTACTATCCTTATTTTTTATTTTATGCTCTTATTTATTATGTGTTTGTTTTCTTAAACATCTAAAAACTTTTTCCAAATTCTTAATGATTTACATAAATACTTTTCAAAAGATATATAATTTCTTAAAACAAACTTACTAGGATTTTTAATTACCTCATCAATTTTTTCTGTAATCATTGGAATATCATTTGGGTTTGCTTTTGAACAATCAGCAATCCATTCTGTATCATACCCAACAATTATTGGTTTCTCGCAGTGAACAAAATCTGCGGTTACAATATTAAAAGATTCTGTAAAAGAAACCTGTAATCCCATATCCATTTTCTTAACTACGTGTAAGAAGTCGTGATGGTCTAACCATGTATGTTCAATTAGTTCGTGTTTAGTTCCTTTAAATAGTTCTCTTAAATTTTTAAGGACGCTCTCACCTCTTTGTTCAATTCTTGTTCCGTTAATATGAAAATGTAATATTTTATTCTCATTATCTGCATATGATATTGCAGCAAATGCCTGAGACAACTGATTTTTCAAAGGGCGAATGGCACCAAAACAACCAATATTAACCATTGTTTTATTTTTACCACATCCAAACAACCTACAGAATTTTTCCTTCATTGATTGTAAGAAGTATTGAATATATGTAAATCTTGATAATTGTGGGTATAGGTTAGGTAAATATACTGAATTAATCCCTACATTATTAAAGTCCTCATTTGTTTGTTTGTTGTTAAAAGACACAATTGTGTTTTTGGTTTTATCATATTCTTTTATCCACTCAATGGCGATTCCTTCATTTGCGAGGAATGGTATTTTAGAGTGAACTCTAATAACAAAAGAAACTTTCGGCCAAAGTTTAGCCAATTCTTTCATCTTATAGGGGGGAACCCAAATTGCTTCTATAATACAAATGTTAGGTTTAAATAGAAAAATTTCTCTATCTATTTGGTTAGCATCTGTGCATAGTTTTAATTCACAATCTATGTGAAATTTTTTCTCAAGAATTTTCTTAAGAAAATTTGCGGAGTTTGATAATCCTGCTTTTGAAGTAAACTTGCCGGCAGACTCATTGTGCTTCTTTAACAGAATTAAAATTTTTGTTTTTTTCATGTTGTTTGAGATTTTTTGGGTTAAAATATAACTATATATAAATAGTGTTATTTATATGTTTACTATCAGTTTTTAATAAATAAATTATAAAAAATAAAGTAATTAAACAAAAACAAAAAATGAAAAAAATCTTTCTAATTACTATGCTGACTATGATGACATTGTTCTCATCGGCTAGAAAATTTTACTTCAGTGCATCAGGAAGTGATACTTACACAATAACACAAGCACAAAACCAATCAACTCCTTGGCAAACATTAAGAAAGTTAACATCATTAACAACTAATGGTACTATCTGTTTTACCGCTGGTGATACTATTGCATTTAAAAGAGGTGATGTGTTCTACGGCAATCCAAATGATACTTATTGTGCAGCTTTTTATTGGAATGATGGAGGAACTTATTTTACCGCACCAAGTGGTACACCAACTAACCCAATTGTAATAACAAACTATGGTGACCCAGCATTATCACTTCCTAATTGGCTTCACCCTAGAGCATACTATCCTGTATCAAGTTGGCCTTATTATAGAGAAGGTAGAGGTATAATTGAATTTGCGGGAGTACACGACATAATAATTGATGGTATTCAAAGTAATGACTTCAGAGTACCTGAAGTTGATAAAATAAATCCTGGTTATTCAGGAGGTTGGATTATAGGCGAATGGACAAGGGGTACTAGCGGTGGTTTAAGAAATAGTTATATGGATAGTACACGTAGAAAATATATGGTAACTCGTTTTGTTATTAGGAATTGTAAATTTAATAATTTAATATATGGTATACATAATTTAGCTGCAATTGATTCTAAAATAACTAATTGCACATTTACCAATTTTAAATCATCGGCAGATACGGCGGGTATAAATGATGTAATGGCTGCGGCATTTGAAGGTATATATGGTATTAGAGTTGAGATTAGTCATAACTATATTAAAGGGGCTTGGGCTAAATCGGGGCGTATAGGCTCGTGTAGTGGATTAGGAGGAGTTGCATTTGATGTGTTTGGGCTATACAATTCTAAAATTTGTTATAACACAATTATAGATTGCAACGGGATGATGGAACTTGGTAATCTGGATAATTATGATTCAACAGGAGGTTCAGCCTATGATACAATAGCATTTAATAAGGTAATTAATTGTGAAGAAATGGCGTATTTTCACGGGTCATCGGGTGATATATTTGCGGGTAATAATCACCATATGTCTTTTTGGAATAATGTTGTTATATCAAATAATAAAGATAGGAATATTGGATGGGGATTTGGTAAAGATGTTTATGGGGACGGACAAGGTTTTGCACCCGGAACTACCAATCCTTGGTGGTTTTGTAAGAATCCATACAGCACATGGAATCAATCCCCATTAAGACCCACTACAACAACAACCGCAGGTTCTAATATTGTAAATGTAAGTAGTGTAACGGGCATTGTAGTTGGAACGGTCGCTTTTATTGGGAATGATTCTTTGCTTGGTAAATTATATCAGACAGTAACAGTAACAAATATATCGGGTAATCAACTTACACTAAGTGTTCCTGCGACTCAAACTAGAACAACAACAAATATTGAGTATCATTTACCAGTTGCTGACCAAACATGGAGTGCTCCATTTAATTCTTCATTCGCAAATTACGGAGGTAAAAGACTAACAATTCAATATGCTAGCGATAATACTCGGTATGGTTCCTATATTGACACAATGTTTGATTGTAGGAATAATATCTTTTATTGGACTACTGGTATTCAAGGTGTTTATGATAGAACTCGTTTTAAAAGAAATAATAATATATATGTACCACTTGGTGGATGTAGATATACTTCAACATTAGGTGGTGCATTACAAAATGGAGAAAAAATAATTACAACTAAAATATTTAATGATACAACTGCTATGTTCCCTGAAAATTGGGATTTACATTTAGTTGATACAAGTTATGGCATTGGACACGGAGTACCAACACCAGGATTTGATAGAGACTTTGATGGTAATTTAATAGGTAGTGTACCATCAATTGGATTATATCAGCAATATAATGTGGTGTCTTTACCTTGCACTTCATTTACATATGGTGATTGGACTATTTGTAATAATGGTGCCCAAACAAGAGATTATACCGCAAGTCCTACAGGATGTAGTGGAACACCACCTTTAGATAGCACACAAAGAACTTGTATTGTTCCTCCAACACCTTGTACCTTTACATACAGTAGTTGGACAACTTGTACAAACAATATTCAAAGAAGAAGTTATACCGCTTCACCATCAGGTTGTAATGGTACACCGCCGACAGATAGCACACAAAGAACCTGTACAGTTCCAACAACAAGTAATTTTTACTATGATGGAACAAGAACAAGTATATACATAAAGTATAATAGAGATGGTAGAATTAGAATTACTAATCTATTAGGACAGACAGTTGCAAATATAAGATATTCAAGGGTTAGAGATGGAAAATATATAAGTGTATTTTTTTTATCACCAGGAACTTATATCGCGTCCACATACTCAATGTCAATAATTTTTACAAGATAAAACTTTATAAAAATTAAAATAACCCTCACAAAAAAGTGGGGGTTTATTTTTTCTGTATATTTATTAATTAAAAGTCTATGCCTTGTTACAAATATGTTTTAACAAATACGGGTAGTACATTAGCAAATTTTACTTATAGAAGGTGTGATGATGCTATGTGGCAATACCAAGTACCGATTGAACCAAGTCAAGTGAAAAATATTTGGTTATATGAAGAAACATATTCAACTGGGTTTTATACAATTGTTATAAATGATATGTCAGGAATTTTTCCTCCAACACCATCTAACACAAGAACTCCAATGCCAACCCCAACCCCAACAACAACACATACCCCAACAAAGACAAGCACACCAACACCGACACCTACAAAGACAAGTACGCCGACTAATACTCAAACACCAACTAATACAACAACACAAACTCCAACTAATACTGAAACGCCAACTACTACCCCAACACCTACAAATACAGAAACACCAACACAAACACCGACAAATACTCCAACTAATACAACTACACAAACTCAAACACAATCAGGACAACAAGTCAGTCCAACCCCAACCCCGACAACAACACATACCCCAACAAAGACAAGTACAGCAACACCGACACCTACGCAGACACCAACACATACAACAACACCAACTAATACTTCAACCCCAACTCAGACACCAACAACACCTTTACAACAATTTAAATTAGCTTTAACTAATAATACATCGGTTCAATTTACTAAAATTGTTTCAACAACAAATTCATTTAGGATTGATTGGGGTGATGGTAATATTATTGATTATGGTGTTGGAACATTTAATAATATATCTCACACATACTCACCAGCAAAAACAGGTTATGCAATAATTGAGTCTTTACATTTAAATACTATTTCAGAATTTATCACCAGTATTAGTGCCCCCTCATTGGTTAAAGTATCATTTACAACAACAGAATTGAGTAATTTTTCAGATTTGAATGTTTTTTCAATGCCAAGCTCAGGATATTTTAATATTGATGGTAATGTTAATTTATTACCAAGAAAATTAACATATTTAAATACAAACTCAAACACTTTGAGTGGTAATTTAACAGGGTTACCGACAGGTTTAACGTATTGTTATGTTAGTGGTAGCAATAGTTTATTGGGTGACGTAGTAGGATTACCAAATACATTGACAGCATGTACAATAGTGGGTAATACAACAATTAATGGAAACGTATCAAACCTACCAAATTTATTAAATATTTTAGATATTGAAGGAACAAATACTTTAACAGGCAATGTTGTAAATTTACCATCAGGATTAACAACTTGCACCATAACAGGAAATAATACTTTAACGGGTAATATTGCTGACGTTCCATCAGGAGTAACCACGTTAAATATTCAGGGTGGCAGTACCCCTGGAAATACTATAAGTGGAAATACTGTGGATATTAATAGGAATGTTGTGAGTTTTACTTTATATGGAGCTAATAAAATAATTGGTGATGTAATAGATTTACCGCAAACCGCATCCACAATTGTTATTCAAGGAAATAATACAATAAGTGGTAATACAAATGACATACCAAAATATACGACAAGATTAACTATTTCCAGTCTCGGACAATTATCAGGAAGTGCACCAACTGTGAGTGGATGGGTGGGTGATTTATCTTCAAACTTGATAAATTTAACTTTAGGTGGGAGATGTGTAATAACGGGTAATACAAATGATTTTCCAAGTAATCTTAATTATGTTAATATTAGTGGGTTTAATACAATAGGCGGTGATATATCAGGTTTACCAAGTGGTTTAACAACAGGGTGCGTTATTTATGGTTATAACGTAATTAGCGGTAATACATCAATATTTAATTCAGGATTTTTGTCAGGTATGACATCACAATTCGCAATTGGTGGTGATAATACAATAACAGGAGATATTTCAGATTTCCCAAGTAAATTTACAAATATTCAAATAAACGGATATAACACAATTGGTGGTGATATTGGAACATTAAAAACAACAAATTTAAATTATTTTGACATTACTGGTAATAATACTATATATGGTGATTTAAGTACCATCCCACCACTTGTTACTTTTATAAATGTTGATGGAAATAATTCAATTACAGGATATACTTCGGGTAGAGTTTGGAGAAATAATATGAATAAAGTTTATATCAATTCTTCTTTAGTTGGTACAGGATTTACAAACACAGATATTGACAATATACTTATTGATTTAAGTGGTGTAACATCGTGGGTAGGATATAAAACAATAACATTAAAAGGAATTGACACACCAAAAAGAACATCAGCAAGTGATTCATCATTTAATTCACTAACAGGTAAAAGTGTATCAATAACATTATTATAAAAATATTTTAATTAATAAATGGAATTCTTCATAAAGAAAAATGCGACGTTACCAGTCTTAAAAATGAAGTTGGTAAATGATGGGAGAGGAAGTTATAAAAATTTGACAGAACTTTTGGAAGTTGCAACCATTTATTTTACAATGGTTAATACTGAAAATGGTATACCCAAAATAACTTCAGCACCTGCATACATTGTTCCTATTATATTACCTGAAGGTTCTGACCCAGAATATTATATATGTTATGCTTTCACAGCAAAGAATGTAAATAAAGTTGGAAGATATCAGGGAGAATTTTTAATAAAATACGGAACAGATAATTTAATTCTACCGATAAGAGAAGAACTTTTTATTAATGTTCAGGAAAGTATAACTGATGAACCTATTCCAAATCTTTATGGTTTTAAAGTTCCAATAAAATATTTGGGACAACCACCATTTACATTAACTCCTCCTATTAGTAATAGTAATGGCCCATTTACATACTTTAGTAGTAATGATAGTATTGTTAGTGTTGTTGGTAATGTTGTAACTATCAATGGAATTGGACGAACAACTATAACGGCTATACAACAACCAACTAGTGAATTTGGAACGGCAACAATTACTGCAATATCAATTGTAATATATGCACCAACACCATCAAATACAAGAACTCCGACAAAAACGCCAACACAAACGCCAAGTCAGACTCAAACACAGACACCTACTCAAACACAGACACCTACAAATACAGAAACACCCACACAAACCCAAACCCAAACACCAACTAATACAGAAACACCAACACAAACTCAAACACCTACAAACACAGAAACACAAACTCAGACACCAACACCTACTAATACAGAAACTCCTACTAATACACAAACCCCTACTAATACAGAAACTCCAACTCAGACACAAACGCCAACAAATACAGAAACTCCAACACAAACCCCTACTAATACAGAAACTCCGACAAATACTCCATCAGAAACACCAACAATGACACCGACACCAACTACATTCCCACCTGTTGTTAGATATTTTAGTGCTTGTTGTGAATCAGATTTTGTGTTTAGGGTTTATAGTATACCTTTTTCTAGAGTACCAATAATAGATGACACTTATTATGTTGTTACAGATAGTTTTGTTGGTTGTGCTGTTAATGTGGTGGAACCTATTTATTCTGTTACAGATAGTTGGGGTTATTTGGGGTTAATCCACCAATCATCTTGTGATAGTTGTACTTCAATATTTATTTGTCCTACCCCTACACCGACAATGACTCAAACACAGACACCTACGCCAACAAATACTGAAACGCCAACACAGACACCGACACAAACACCAACAAATACTGCAACAAATACTGCAACAAATACTCCAACAAATACTGAAACACCGACACAAACATCTACACAAACATCTACACAGACACCTACACAAACACCAACAAATACCACAACTCAAACACCAACAAATACTCAAACACCAACAAATACTCAAACACCAACAAATACCCCTACAAATACTGCAACACAAACTCCAACAAATACTGCGACTAAAACTAGTACTCAGACTCCAACACAAACACCCACTAATACCCCAACAAATACAAGTACATCAACACAGACACCTACTAATACTCAAACACAAACACCAACAAAAACTAGCACACAAACACCGACTAATACTGCGACAAATACCCCAACAAATACTATTACACAAACACCAACAAATACTGCGACAAATACTCCAAGTAATACTGCAACACAAACACCGACACAAACATCTACTCAAACTCAGACTCAGACACCTACAAATACTGCTACACAAACATCTACACAAACTAGTACACAAACTCCAACAAATACCCAAACACCGACAAATACACCTACAAATACTGCAACACAAACTCCGACAAATACACCTACTAATACAGCAACAAATACACCTACTAATACATCTACACAAACTAGTACACAAACTCCAACAAATACTGAAACACCAACACAAACTAGTACACAAACACCAACTAATACCGCAACTAATACCCCAACAAATACTGCAACACAAACCCAAACATCAACACCAACAAATACACAAACACCAACAAATACTGCAACACAAACTAAAACACCAACACCAACAAATACTGCAACAAACACTCCAACAAATACTACAACACAAACTCCAACAGCGACAACTTATCCACCTGTAGTTGCATTTTTCCAATCTTGTTGTGATTCTAATTTTAATATTAGAGTTTATTCAATACCTGGTTCAAGTGCAATAACAATTGGTGAATTCTATTATATTAGTGGAACTACTTTTGAAGGTTGTGGTAATGTAATTAGCGAACCGGCAATTATTGGAACAAGTTCGGCTTTCTTAGACTTAATTAATTTTTCAAGTTGTACAGAATGTGTAACAACTTATATTTGTCCTACACCAACACCGACAATGACATCAACTCAAACTCCTACACCAACTCAAACTCAGACTCAGACACCAACTAATACTGCGACACAAACATCAACACAAACTCCAACTCAAACTCAAACACCAACTAATACTGCGACACAAACATCAACACAAACACCTACAAATACTCCTACACAAACTCCAACAAATACTGGTACACAAACTCCAACAAATACACAAACTAGCACACAAACCCCGACTAATACTGCAACACAAACTCCAACAAATACTGCAACACAAACTCCAACAAATACACAAACACCGACAACAACACCAACAAATACACAAACACCGACAACAACACCAACAAAGACTAGTACACAAACTCCGACAAACACACCAACAAATACCGCAACTCAGACACCTACAAAAACCCCAACTCAAACTCCTACAAATACTACAACACAAACACCAACAAATACACAAACACCGACAACAACACAAACACCAACACAAACATCTACCAATACCCAAACACCAACACAAACACAAACACCAAGTACAACAGCAAAACCAACACCATTACCAACACAAACACCGACAACAACACAAACACCTACAAAAACCCCAACACAAACGCCAACACAAACTCCTACTAATACCGCAACTCAAACTCAGACTCAGACACCAACAAAAACTAGTACTCAGACACCAACTAATACACGAACTCAGACACCAACAAATACACAAACACCAACAAATACAAAAACTCAAACACCAACAAATACAAGTACTCCGACTAATACACCAACAAATACACAAACACCAACTAACACAAAAACTCAGACACCAACTCGCGGATATGGTCAATTATATTTCAGTGGTTGTTGTTTTGGTGAAGTGTTTAGATTAAGTCAGGTACCGGGTAGTATTGTATTAGGGGCAACATATTATCTTGAGGTTACTACAAATGGTACTAATCCTGGTTTTACAGGGTGTACAATTGCGGGTGCTGGTGCTGGAAGTAGACCAACATATCCATATGCGAATGCAACAACAATATTGCAATACACAGATTGTAATGATTGTATTGTTGTTAACGGACATCCTTGTCCTACCCCAACGCCAACACCAACAAATACTCAGACTCCGACAAATACTGCAACAAATACACAGACACCAACAAATACTAAAACCCCTACACAGACACCAACAAATACGCAGACACAAACCCAAACAAATACGCAGACACAAACACCTACAAAAACCCCTACTCAAACCTCTACTCAAACACCAACGACGACACAATATCCACCTGAATTTAGATACTTCACATCTTGTTGTTATCCTTATGATATTTTCAGGGTATATGGTATTCCTTTTTTAGATGCTCAAAACATTCAATTAGGGCATATATATTATGTGGAAACACCATCATTTAGTGGATGTGGAACTTGTATTTTGACACAACCATTTGTAGGAAATTATGCTTGGGGTTCAGTAACAGAAGATATTGGCGGATGTGGTGGCTCAATATGTACATTACAAGCGCCACCTTGTCCAACTCATACTCCAACACAAACAAATACACCAACACAAACCCCTACACAAACACAAACAAGTACACAAACACAAACCCCTACAAGTACACCTACAAATACTGCAACCCAAACATCAACACAAACGCCTACTAATACTCCAACTAACACAGCAACACAAACACAAACACAAACATCAACACAGACACCTACTAATACACCTACAAATACTGCGACACAAACTCAGACATCAACACAGACACAAACTCCAACTAACACAGCAACACAAACTCCAACAAATACTACAACTAATACTCAAACTCAGACACCAAGTAAAACAAGTACACAAACACCAACACAAACACCTACAAATACTCCAACCAATACCACAACACAGACACCAACCAAAACTAGCACTCCTACAAATACACCAACAAATACACAAACTCCAACAAATACTGCAACACAAACTCCGACAAATACTGCAACTAAAACACAAACCCCAACAACCACAACAACCCCAACCCCAACTGAGACTTATTTACCTCCGATAATTTCTTATTTTGAACTTTGTTGTCCTCCTAATGATATCATTAGAGTTCATTCAATACCACAACTTTCTCAACCAACACCAAGTTTAATATATTACATTGAAACAACAACATTTAGTGGCTGCGGAATTAATCTTGCTGACACAACAGTACCAGCATTTATATCAACTTATCAATATCAAGCTTTAACTAATGTATCAGGAAATTGTGATACTTGTCTTACAAATTATACTTTAGTTTGTCCAACACAAACTCCGACACAAACTCCAACACAAACTCCAACACAAACACCAACAAACACTTCAACACAGACACCAACTAATACGCCTACAAATACTGCAACACAGACAGCAACACAAACACCAACTAAGACAGCAACACAAACACCTACAAATACTGCAACACAAACACCAACACAAACATCAACTCAGACTCAGACACCAACTAAGACAGCGACACAAACACCTACAAATACTGCAACTCAAACACAAACACCGACTCAAACTGCAACACAAACACCAACTAATACCGCAACACAAACACAAACACAAACTAATACTCCAACAAAAACCAGTACACAAACACCGACAAATACTGCAACACAAACACTTACTCAAACACCAACAAAAACTAGCACACAGACTCCAACCAATACCGCAACAAATACAATGACACCTACTAATACATCAACACCAACACCGAGCACAACTCCACCAACAATTCAAACACTCACATTGAGATATCACGGAGCGAATGCGGGATTACTTATTTTTAATGCTCTTAACGCTCCATTCAAGATGGTTATAAACTGGGGTGATGGTAATATAATAACATATAATGGGGTGGGAACTTATGATGTATTGTATACTTATCCTGATTCAAATGATTATACAGCGACAGTAAGTATATATAACGCAGCTGGTACCATTCAAATATTGGATATATTTGATACAACTTTATTTGATATTTCAGGGGTTGAAAAATTAACGGGATTATTGGAGTTATATTTGGAAAGTAATGAGCTAACAACTTTTAATCCGTTGGTTGCATTACCAAGTACATTAAAATCTTTATGGGTTGACCAAAATTTATTAATAACTTTTAATCCATCTATTGCATTACCAAGTACATTAATAGAATTGTATTTAAATAACAATCAAATAACATCATTTGCTCCAACAATACCATTACCAAACACGTTAGAATCTTTAGAGTTAAGTACAAACCAATTATCAACAAATGAAATTACCAATACATTAGTTTATTTATCAGGAATTATTTGGACATCAAATTTAAATATTAATTTAGTCAATCAACCAGGATGTTTTATTAATTCAGGAATTGCTCTCACTGCTTATAATAATTTGATATCTCAAGGTTGTAATGTGTTAATTGATGTTTGTCCAACACCAACGCCAACGCAAACACAAACGCAAACAAAAACACCAACACAAACACCGGCACCTGCTTGTGATTTAAATTATGATTTTATAACGCCAACACCAACACAAACTCCAACACAAACACCAACAACAACTGTAACAAGTACTCAAACACCGACTTTAACATCGACTTTAACATCAACACCAACTTTAACCCCAACTCCAACACTAACCCCGACATTTTATCCTTCAACAGAATTTGTTAGTATATGGAAAACAACTGGAATAAATGAATCAATTACCTTACCGTACACTCCTTCAGGTGTTTATAATGGAACAATTTATTGGGGAGATGGAAATATATCCGCAAATAGTTATTTTAACAGTACACATACTTATTTAAATCCTGGTAGTTATACTATAATTGTTGATGGATTAATCTCAGGATTTTCATTTACAAATACAGGTATTTCAGACACTAAATTAAAAATATTTGAAATAGTTCAATGGGGTAGCAATTTTTATTTTGGTAAAATTAATAATTCTAATGGAATATTTGATGGATGTAGTAATTTAAAATTAAATAATGTTAGGGATATTCCTAATTTATCAGATGTAAATTCTTTTAAAAATTGCTTTAAAAATTGCACCTCAATTGATACCATAAATAATGTAAATTTATGGAATACCTCTAGTATTACCGATATGTCTTATATGTTTTATTTTGCTTCATCATTTAATGATAATATTGGTAATTGGAATGTTTCAAATGTTACCAATACAAATAATATGTTTAGGTATGCCACATTATTTAACAACGGTTCTAATTCATCAATAAATAATTGGAATGTTTCTGCTGTAACAGATATGTCTTATATGTTTGCTTATACAAATGTGTTTAACCAACCAATAGGTAATTGGAATGTTTCAAAAGTTAAAGATATTAGTTTAATGTTTTTTGCGAATCCCTCATTTAACCAACCATTAAATAGTTGGAACGTATCAGGTGTTACCGCAATGACCAGCGTGTTTAGTGCTTCACGATATAATCAACCACTAAGTGGTTGGAATGTATCTAAAGTTGTAACTTTATCTGCAATTTTTCAAGATAATCAGTTTTTTAATCAACCAATAGGAAATTGGGATGTTTCTAATGTTACTAATATGCAACAAATGTTTGCAACATTTACTAATCAAAATTCGTTTAACCAACCAATAGGTAATTGGAATGTATCTGCGGTAACTAATTTTAATGACTTTATGCGGGGAAAAACACCTTCTACATTCTCGGCGACTAATTTAACCGATATATATACAGGATGGACATCTAATGGTAAAACAGTAAATAGTGGTTTAAATATAAATTTTGGAAGTGCAAATTATACAACCGCAGGACAATCAGGTAGAAATATATTAACTGGTATTTATGGATGGACAATAATAGATGGAGGACCAATTTAAAACTATTTATAAAAAATGCCAACAGTACAACTATACGATAATAACCACGCCGGATTAAATGCCGACATAACATTTAGTGCGTATACCGGAGGTACATATTCGTTAGGATTACAAACAATTCCATATGTTTTTGTTTCTGATTATCCTTATGGGTATTATGATTTAACATATTCACAATGGAACCAAGTTTGTTCTTTATTTATAGTACCACCAATTCTTTTTTTAAAATTGGATACGACATATGGTTTAGGTGCTAATTTTACGATAAATGGTGATAATCCTTTTGATATGACAATTAATTGGGGAGATGGAAATACAACAACATATAATGGTAGTAACTATTATACTCCAACATATACATATTCCACACCAAATACAGAATATAATGTTACAATAGAATTTAATGATAATAGCATCATAACTTATATTGTTATTGCTGGTGGTCTTTGTACCAGTATTGATAATCTTAAAATTTTAACAAATTTAAATAATTTAATATTAGAGAATAATAAGTTAACAACGTTGGATTTAACAAATAATTCACAACTTATTTATTTATTATGTGCCTCAAATCAATTAACAACATTAGATTTAAGTAATAATCCATCAATTAATATTTTAGATTTACAAAATAATCAATTAACAACATTAAATTTAACGGGGTTTAATAATTTAAATCAGTTATATTTACAAAATAATCAATTATCAAGTACAACAATTAATAATGTTTTAATAGGATTAGCAGGAAATTCATTAAATGGTGGGTATGCTTACCTTTATAATCAAACACCTGCAGCTTGTCCAACATCATTAGGATTAAGTGCTGCGGCAACTTTACAATCAAGAAGTTGGTCAGTGACATATGATATTACTTGTCCTCCATATTTTGAATTTGTAATTGATACCTCATATAACAACTCTTTTGGTGTTGGTGTTCTTGCAAACAATATCATATCTTTAGCTGTAGATTGGAATGATGGAAGTAGTATAGAATATTTTAATAACGATAGTACTTATAACCCAACGCACTATTATGGAGGTAGTAGTATTTACAACATTAAGTTATATTGTTCAGATTGGACTTTAATTTATGGTTTGGATACAGCATTTAATGGTAATTACAATGTGACAGATTTAATTGGAATAAATATATTACCAAATTTAAACTACCTTTCTTCAGGATATAATGTTATACCTGTTTCAAATATTAATAATATTTTAATTGAATTATCAGGTACTTCATTAACCGGTGGTTATGTTGATTTAAGTTATCAAACACCACCAGCTTGTCCGACAGGAGATGGAATAATTGCACAAAATCATTTGGTAAATGACTTAAGTTGGACAGTTACAGTTGATACAGGATGTCCTTAAAAAAATATTTTAACCAATTCAAAATTAGTGGGTATTTATCATTAAAGCTCAAATGAATTGTAAAAAATATACGTTAACAAATACGGGAGAAACTTCGGTTAATTTTACTTATAGAAGATGTGATGATACAATGTGGCAATATCAGGTTCCCCTTGAACCAGGCCAAACAAAAAATATATTTTCACTTGAAGATTCATTCTCATCCGCATTTAGCAATTCAATTATTTTAACAGATGAAGGAAAGTTTCCACCAGATTCAAATTTGATTTCGTTAAACTTATCATCAGGTTTTTTTCCTGGCTCAATAGGGGCAGCATTTCTATTAGAAGTTTCTAGAGCTTTAGATTATGAATTACAACTTTTTTTTACAACTCTTTTAGGTGTTAAAACAGGAAGCACAATATCATTTAATTATTCTGTAACAATATTACAAGGACAAACAAAAGGATATTCTCAAGTTGTTTTTGACGCCGACTATACTAATTTAGATGGAACAAGTAAAACAAGTAATTTTGATGTTGTAACATCAATCCCAACGGATAATGTGTTTACACCAATTCCTGATGCAGCACCAATAACAATGAGTTATTGGGTGGTTGATTCTATTTGTAATAGTAATCCATATATTTGTGTATTACCAAGTAATTCTGTTTCAGGACAAATAATTGCTGCAACAACTAATAACGGATTAACATATACTTGTTATAAAATAAATGCACCATTAACTGGTTTACCAACACAATATCCACAGGTTGTTTGGGATGGAAATCCGTCAGTAACGGCAGTTTCTGATTGTACAACAAGAAATCCTTGTACCCCAACAACATTACCATTCAAACTTTTATCTTGTTGTGATAATCTAACCGTAAAATATGCGATATTACCTGATAACGCAAGAAATTTTTTAGGATATACTGTTGCTTGTTATGACAGAACTAATCCTGCAAGTTGCTATCAAATTATTAGTGTTGCGGATGCGATTGCTAATGTCACTTGGGATAATATAAATTTTTATAATGATTGTGGAACGTGTGCTGGTATTATTCCATGCCCTTCGGTTCCATTAACTTGTGGTGGAGGAAAAGTTAAATATGGTGCAACTTATAGTTATTGGGATTGTTGTAATCCTCCAAACTATTATCATAATTTATTTTCGTCAAACGCTGCAGGTACATTAGTACCTTGTATTAATTATCCTTTATATAATTTAAATCCTGATACAGGAATTATTTTATCAAATACTATTACTGCAGAATGTGGATGTCCACCAGCAGCAAGAGGATGTGTTAGTGGTTATACAATACCAGGACAAACTTATTATTATAATGATTGTTGTAATAGTGAATTACCAACTTATCACGGAATTGGACCGGCAGTTCCAATATTTGTTTTTTATGACACATCATTACCATACGGAGGAGTTTCAAATCAAGGATTATATTCAATTCCTTGTCCATCTCAAACTCCAACTCCGACACAAACACCAACACAAACACCAACACATACCCCTACACCAACGCATACCCCTACAAATACACAAACACCAACAAAAACTGCAACACAAACACCTACACCTACAAAAACACCATCAGGATGTGATTGTTATTATTTTAATGTAACAATTTCTCAAACTGATTTAAATAATGCAATAAATAATAATGGCTCAACCTTACCATACAATAATAAAGTTGTTTTGTTTAACTTTAAAAATTGTGATGGCTTCAATGTTAATTATGTTTACGATACTGCGGGAAGATACCAACTTTGCGGACGAAGTAATCAAAATATAGCATCCATAGGATACTATACAAACAGCGTTTTTGTTTCAGGACAAAGCAATTTTACGATAACCAATGTTAATTGTTGTTTTCTGCCAACACCTACACCTACAAAAACACCAACCCCTACAAATACACAAACACCTACAAAAACTGCCACTCCTACAAAAACACCAACTCCTACAAAAACACCAACCCCTACAAATACACAAACACCTACAAATACACAAACACCTACAAAAACACCAACCCCTACAAATACACAAACACCTACAAAAACACAAACTCCTACAAAAACCGCAACACCTACTCCTACAAAAACTGCGACACCAACACCGACAAAAACTTCTACACAGACTCCAACCCCGACAAAAACTCAAACTCAAACGCCAACAAATACATCTACACCAACTAAAACACCAACACCGACAACAACTTCAACTCCAACACCAACAAATTTAATACCTGTCGTTGGATATTTTAGTGGTTGTTGTTATCCTTATGATGTTTTTGCATTACAGGCAATACCTGGAGCACAAACACCAAATGTGGGAAATGTTTATTATGTTGTTAGTAATAATTTTACAGGATGTGCTACTTGTATTAATAGTACCACAACAACAATAGGAACTTGTACTTACAATGGTACACCTTTAAGTCATATTGAGGAAGGTGGATGTTCTAATTGTCAAGGTTCTCATCCTTGTCCAACACATACACCAACACAAACACCAACACAGACACCAACACAAACAATGACATCAACTCAGACATCTACACAAACACCAACACAGACACCAACACAAACTAGAACACAAACACCAAGTAATACAAGAACACCAAATCCGACAAAAACTCCAACACCAACTCAGACTCCAACACCTACTCAAACTCAGACTCAAACACCGACAAATACTGCAACACAGACACCAACACAAACTAGAACACAAACACCAAGTAATACAAGAACACCAAATCCGACAAAAACACCAACAACAACACCTACAAATACAACAACACCTACAAAAACGCCAACAACAACACCAACACCAACACAAACACCATCACCTCTACCTGTAACGGGATTAGATTGGTTTACAAGTACAAATACATCTGGAATTACAGGATGCGAAACGGCGGGTTGGACAATTTCTTCAAATAATTTAATAATAACTTATAATATTGCTAATGATGTATTTTGTGGAGGTACTTGTGATATTATACAAGATGGCCAAGCACTTGCGTTTATTGTGGTTGGAGCTGCGGATACTAATTTAGCAATTAATATAGTAGGAATTGCAGAACTGCAAGACACTGGGTTTGAACTTTGTGATTTCGTGTTAGATGGTATTACTGTAGTTCAGGCAACATCCCAAGGAGGAAATTTAGGGTGTGATATGGGGCCTATCGTTCAAAACGTCATTGTACCTGGACCATATCCTTTATTAGCGGGAACAACACATACTTTACAAATTGTATTTACAACTGGAGATAATCTGTATCATGTTGGATGTTATTATCAAGTTAATTTATCATTTGTTTAAAAAAATAATATAAAAACTAAAAATTCGTTTTTTTATATAAAGTTTTCTTTTACAAAAAACATTTACTATACTTGTAATATAAAACTTAAAATATGAAAAAAATCTTCTTAACATTGGTACTTGCCATCTCAAGTATTCTTTTATTTGCTCAAGAGCCGGTAAAGTTAATAACTTATAAAAATTGTGTTGGTTATTTTAATAAAACCGCTCAAAAATATGAGTTTGAACCTTATGTTTATTCTGGTATTACATTTTCTTTTTATAGTGATTACATTTCGGTAAATGATGTTAATCATTCAGTTTATAGAATAACAGAAAATTTAGAGTCAGAAGAAAAAACTGATTGTCGTATTGCAAAATCTAAATGTTTAGATGAGGGTAATAATGAATGTATCTTTTATCTTGTAACATCCAAAAATTGTGATAATTCATATATGGAAATATTTTACAAAGATAAGGCGTTTATGTATATACTTGATAAGTAAAAACTTTTTAAAATGATAAATAAAGAAGATTTAATTGCTCAGGGGTGGAATTATAAGCATGGTTCAGGTGAAAGAATAGTCCTTGAAAAGGGTGATGTTTGGCACGGAGACGGGATTATATTAGAGTTTGAGAATGATAAAAATAATTTAGTTATCATTGATTCACATTCCAACGACAATAGTTTTGGCCCAATACGCTCAACAAAGTATAATGGAATGTGTAATGATATGGAAATGTTTGAAATGATTTGCAAGTTAATAAGAATAGATGACTATATTAACTAATCTAAAATACCGAATCATCAAAATATTTCATTCCATTTCATTCCATTTGTATTAATTGTTTTAACGGATAAGTTAAAGTTTTTGGTGAACCATTTTTTAAATGGTTCTTTCCATTTGTCTCCGAAATAACCATCAAAAGTTCTCACATAAGGTTGGGAAATTTCAACTATTGGCGCGATATCATATAAAGCTTTTGATACTGTGGATGCATCTGGATAAACGTAATGTTGTTTATCAAACCAATGAAAAATATAATTGGTTTCAAAACTATCATAATCTCCTAAATAAAAATCAATGGCGTTTTCATCTTCACCTTCTTCACCTGTCTCGTCATTATAGGTATACGGGTAAGACCAATTAATGTTTGATACATCAAATGTTGTATTAAAGTATTCTGTAATTGCTTCTTCCAACCGGCTTTCAGTTATTATATATTTCATTAATATAAATATAAGAAAAAAATAGTTTTGTAAATCCAAATATTATGTTTATCTTTGTACTAAACACATAAGTTATGAAGGTAGATAGAAAAGAATTAAAATGGTTTTTGGATAATATCGGGCGCAAAGCCGAAAGTGATAAAGTGGAAGTTACCAATGAGTATTTAGCTGATGAACTCTCAAATTATATGGAAGTTAATCCAGGTTGTGTTAATATGGATGAGAGTAATCGTTCAGGTAGGTATTATTATTCTACCGTAGGGTATGGTGTGTTTAGTTTACTTGGTGAGAGATATAGAATGGGTAGGGTAGAGATATTTGATAAGCAGAATGATAGTGGTTATCAGGTGGATGAAGGTGTATATTGTATGCCATTTGAAGCTGCCAACCAATTTGAGCAGTTTATAAAGAATATACAAACTGACTTACCAATCAATATAGAGATGGGGACTATGGGTCAATGTCGTGCGGCAGTTTCTGAAGAGCTTGGAATACCTGAAGACAAGTTAAATGATACCGAAACCAAAAAGGAGTTCTATAAAAAGAAGAATGATGAAGAGGCTCAGAAACTTGGATACAAAGATTTTGATGACCAACTTGCTAATAGTAGTTTGGGTGATTTAAGACTAAAAAAAGATTAATATGTTAAGAAATTTTTTGACTATTATTGCGGGATTAGTTATCTTTGTTATTATTGACATAATAAGAGTATATAGAAATGAAAAATAAATTAAGAAAAGTTCAGTTTAAGTTTTTGGATTACGTATTTGAGAATATGTGCTCCGTCAAATCAAAATATTATCCTGACTCTACCTTTTTCAAAAAAGATGATAAGGTGATATTAGAATTGGAAAAATCTGGTACATTGTGGGTATTATATTCAGTTTGGAGTAGTATTTCTAATATGTTATCCTATGAATACAATGAAACCCAACAACTTATTAAGGAGTGGATGGAAGAACAATTAAAAAAAGAGGTAATTACACCATATTTTTTTAATTATCACGCAATTCAAATGATGGAAGAACAATTAAAAAAAGAGGTAATTACACCTGGATTTCATTTCCTTGAAAAGTTCATTCTGATGGAAGAACAATTAAAAAAAGAGGTAATTACACCACAGACTGGACTACCATTGCCCAGGGCGTTGATGGAAGAACAATTAAAAAAAGAGGTAATTACACCACTGAATAAACTCTTTATTCCCTCCTCTTTGATGGAAGAACAATTAAAAAAGGAGGTAATTACACCGAATACTTTTGATGAAACGATAAAGGAAGTGATGGAAGAACAATTAAAAAAAGAGGTAATTACACCCATCAGATTCCGAAGACAAACAGGGAATTGGATGGAAGAACAATTAAAAAAAGAGGTAATTACACCTTTGGATGCTGGCAGCAACTACCTTCCATTTATGGAAAAACAAATAAAACAGGAGGAAGTAAAACCAGAGAAAACAACTTGTTTCATTGATTCAGTTCGGTGGAAAAAAATGAATAATTAAATTAATAAAAATGAAAAGAAATAATTGGGATATAATTGTGGTTTATGTTTCGCTTATGGTTGGAGCAATAACTATGGCGATTTTAACTATAAAATTAATTTTAGATATTTTAAATTAAATAATATGGAAAACGTAAACAGTTGCGCATATGTCGCAAAAATAGATGAAATAAAAGAAATAGTTGGTGCTGATAAGATAGAACAAGCCCGCATCGGTGGATGGAATTGCATCATACAAAAAGGACAATATAATGTTGGTGATATGGTTGTTGTTGCAACCACCGATGCGGTTATACCTGTAACTTTATCTGATGCGATGGAAGTTACCAACTACCTCCGTAAAGGGCAAAGGGTTAGAACTGTAAAGTTGAGAGGTGTGTATAGTGAGTGTTTGATAATACCATTCAAATTTGCTGAAAAATTAACACATCCTAAATCAAAATGGGCTGAGGGTACAGATATGATGGAATTGTTAGGTATCGTCAAGTATGAACCACCAGTTAAACAAATAACTCTTGGTTCAGGTAGAAAAATAAGATATCAAGATAATCCAAATTTCCTTGTATACTACAAATTCCCTAATCAAAAGAACGTTCCTGAAATGTTTAATGAGGAAGACATCGTCCAAATAACAAGGAAGATACACGGAACAAATGCGAGATTTGCAGTGGTTAAAAAAGTAAAATTATCATTTTGGGATAAAGTTAAAAAGTTTTTTAGAGTTGCTGATAAGTGGATAGATTATGATTTTTGCTATGGTTCCCATAATGTTGAGAAAGGTTCTGATTCGCAAGGGTTTTATGATACTAATGTTTGGTATGAAATCGCAGATAAGTATGAAATAAAAAAGAAGTTATGGAATTTTGTTAAACTTAATTCATTGGAAGATACTGGTTCGGGTATAACTTTATATGGTGAAATCTATGGTGCAGGAATACAGAAAGGATATGATTATGGTATGAAGGATATAGAATTCGTTGGATTTGATATAATGATAGATGGTAAATACTTGGATACACTTAATACTAAATTGATATTAACAGACTTATTAAGATTACCCCACGTAGAAGAATTATATGTTGGTAAATGGAGTAAAGAGGTTCAGGATAAGTTTGTGGTTAATAATTTCATACCAGGAACCAAAGTGCCACACGAAGGTATAGTAGTTAAAAGTATAAGTGGTGAAAGAAGTAAAGTTAGTAAAGTGATAAATCCTGATTACACAATATTTTCAGAAAAACACAATGTAGAAGATTCGCATTAAAAATTAAAATATATGAAATACAAAGTTATTTTAGGAGGAAGAGGTGCTGAAGTTTGGGTTCACAAACTCAATGAGCAACAAAAACAACAATTAACAGAAGGTAATGTTGAGGATGGAGAAATGGAATCAATAGATATTGAGAAATTATTAGAGATTGATTGTCTAGACCAAAGTGATGAAGTCTACACAGGTGCTTATATACAGAATACAAGTTTTGTTATTGATGTTTACAATGAAAGTAATGAAATAGTTTGGGACTCAACGTCAAACCCTGAATGGGATTTTGATGATGAACTAATGATGGAATATGATAACTATTCTAGTGTTGCGGATGCTGAAAATGTATTGATTGTTGAGGACTATCAAAAGGGTAATTATTATGAATACATCTTGGACATTGAAGAAGAGTTTGACCCAAATAAAATCACACCAGTCATTACTGAAATTGGGGACAGATTTGAACTTATCACAGGAATTTGTTATAATGGTATAGTGATGGAAATTGAGGAGTATGGAGATACTTGGAGTAAAGGGTTATCATTTTATTTAAATTAATTTTTATGAAAGGAAACATCAAAAATACTGAAGATGGTTGGGTTATGGTATATAAAGTTTGGGATGATGAGAAAACATATATACTACCTATACATCGCGAAGAGTTTAATATTAATAAAAGATTTGAGGGTATGGTTGAATTAAAGGATGGAAAGATGTGGGATTTTGATAAGATTGTAATACCCAATCAACAGACACTTATCACAGAATATTGGGCGAAATTAAAACAACCCCCATATGTATCAGATGATTTTACAATTGGGCTAAACGGGGCTTACGAAGATAACACAGAATGAAAGATTTAAAATATAAAGGATGAAAAAATTAATAATGATGTTATGTTTAACATCAATTGGGTTTATTGCGAATGCTCAGGTATCGGTTGATGATGATTATTTTCCTGCGTTTGTTGTTGCCCAAAATGCGGTAAAACACGAACAAGATAGTATTAATTTGTCAAAAAATGTTAAACCTAAAATAATAAATAAAGTTATAGAAGTTGCTGTTGCTAAGGTTGAAGAACCAAAGAAAGTCATAAAAGTAATTGAGCCAAATGTTATTCAGGTTGAAGTACCAAAGAAAGTTGTACAAGTAGTTGCACCGAAAGTAATTCAGGTTGAATCTCCTCCCGTTGTTCAAGTCATTGAGACACCAAAGAAGAGTGAACCAAAAAAAGAAACATATTTACCTGAAGACTATGCTGATGGTGGGATATCCATATTTTCTGAGGGACAATTGGTTGGGATTAAATTTACATCATTAAAGAGGGATAAAAAGTATTTTTTGGTTAAATTTGTAAAAAAGAATACGGCAATATCAAATCTTACTAAAAATGGTGATTACTTCACAGGTTCTTATTTAGTTCCTAGTGCTTGGTGGAATATGAATATAGATTCAAGTCCAACTTATGAGCAATTAGAATATATAAAAGATAACTTTAAAATTTATGAATAAATTGACTATATTAAATAAATTGACTATGTTAAATAAAATCTGTGAGTTTTGTGAAGAACCCATAGGTGATTGGGAATCATCAACAGGTATGATATGTAAAAAATGTTTGGAAGCATTGAAGAAAGTTGTTTTAGATGAAAGAAATAAATAATAATAAAAATAATATAAATAAAAATAAAAATATGGAACAAAATATCCCAACCAAACTAATCATAATAACATATAAAGATAAAACAATAGAAAGTTATGAATAAAGAACAACAACATATTATTGATGAGGCGTATGAGAATTACTGTACCACTTTAATAGGTTCAATTACTTTTAGTGAGAGGGGTAAACATTTCAAATCAGATGGACTTGAATTTAATAGCGGGTATCCTAATTATGTTCATTACACAAAAGAAGAGTTCATCAACAAATGTAAAACTGAAGATGCACTATCCATAAAGTGGATAGAAGAATATGGAAACCTAAAATATGGTTCCAAAGAAGAAATAGAACATTTAAGCAAACACTATAAAACATATCCAGAGTTCAGTGAAAGGTGGGGATTAAAGATTGAGGAAAGGGAGTTGAGTTTGGAAGAGAGACAAGATTTATATTTTAAGTTAAACCCTGAATTTAGATTGATGCATGAAAGTATGATAGAACATATGATTAAACATAACATCCCAACCAAACTAATCACAGTAACTAGAGAGTTGAGTGAAGACGAAGTATGGGATTACATTCATAAAAATAAAATTGAAATCCTACATCAGCATGCTGTACTATATGGTCACGAAGTTGGAAGTGAATATAGAAAATCATTTATACCAACACTAAAAGAAAATTATAACATCCCAACCAACGAAACAATAGAAAGTTATGAATAAAAGAGTTTATAAAGAATGGGAAGACATTTATCCATTAACCTTAGTTAACTTACGTTTTGGTGGGTATGTGGCGTTTAACGCTGAAGGGGACGCAAGTTTCGTAAAAGAAGTAAATACTGAAGAAGTATCATATCAACTTGACGAGTGGTTAGAAAAGAAAGTAGACCCATGTCCATATGGTGTAGGTGAGACCATTATGGAAGCAATGAATAATTTATTAGAAAAAATGAATAGTTATGAATAACGAACAACAACAGATTATTGATGAGGCGTATAATAATTACTTAAACAAAGCTAAGAATTATACAACTGAAGATTTGTTCTATAATAAATTGTCAGGAATGGGTGATGTTATTGAGGGTATGTTAAGCGCACATACTAGAGATTTTATACCATACTCACAAGAAGAGTTCATCAACAAATGTAAAACCGATACAGAGTTCAGTGAAAGGTGGGGATTAAAGATTGAGGAAAGGGAGTTGAGTGAAGGTGAGAGAGGATTATTGCTACAACCCTACGGATTAGACCCTTTAACAAAAGAAGGTAGAGATAGAGTATGGAAAGAAAATAACCTACCAACCAAACTAATCACAATAATATACACAGAAAAAATAGAAAGTTATGTCTAAAAAAATAGAAAAACAAAATATAATTCAAATAGATTTGAGTGGTTGTAAAAATTTGAAAATTACAAATATAAAAATTAATTATGAAAAAATATATAACAGCTTTCTTAGTAGTATCAATGAGTATTTGTTTAATTATACTGCTTGAAGAAAACCAAAAAAACAAAGAAATGTTGGATAAGATACAACCAACACAAAAATACTTAGATTCAATTGTAGATGAAAACTATATAATAACTATTGAGTTAAGTAGATATCAAAATATTATTGAAAGGGCTGCAAGTGAAATGAATCCCGATTGCAAAAGTAAGTTAGATTCTCTATTTAATGAGACAGAATAAGATTTGTTTATTTCAAATTATTTGACTATCTTTGTTAAATGAATAAGATAATCTTTTTGGATATTGATGGACCATTAGCTTGGGGAACTTGGATGGAAGGTAGAATTAAGATTAATGATAATCTTACAATACCTTATCCATGGGTTAAAGAGGATTGTGATGCGCTCATATCAATATTGCAACAAACTGATGCCAAGATTGTATTAAGTTCAGATTGGAGGATGCACTATTCATTTAGAGATATGAGAAATATCTTGGAGTTCTACGGAATACATCCAGCATATTTGTTTGATTATACTGCGATGAATACTATAAAAGTTAAGATGAGTTCAACACAGGGAATGGATAGGGCAAATGATATCATCAAATGGTTGAAAAGTAATAAGATTAAAAAGAATTGGGTTGCGATAGATGATTTGGATTTATCATTTAAAAACTTTAAGTATCCAAAGTATAGACACGTTCAGGTTGATGGCGACCACGGATATGGTGGTAAGTTAAGGGATAAGGTTGAATTAATTGTTAAAATATTAAATAAGTAATAATGAATAAAGAATTAAAAACATTAGATGAACATAATTCGCAGGCGACGACATTTCAAACGAATATGTACCAAAATAAACCTCAACCAAATGGAATTTCTTGTCCAAGTTGTGGAGAAGAATTAATGGATACAAACCCAATGATAACATTGACATCATTTCCTGCCAAGAAGGATGTTAATTGTTCTAAATGTAATTATACTGGCTACCGAGTAGCATAAATTAAAATAAAAAATAAAATATGAAAAAAATAGAAAAAATCTGTATGGCAATTGCATTTTTATGTGCCTTAATCTCATTTGTTCTTAGTATTATTACTGGAACATCTTGGGCGTGGCAAATTGCAACAATGGCGTGGGTATCAATTTCCTATAGTAAACAAAAATTGGTTGATAGATATGAAAATTTAATTAAAAACATTAATCAAGATACAATATGAAAAAATTATTATCAATTGCTGCAATTCTTATGTTGACTAGTTGTACACAATCACTTTTAACTTCAACGAGTAGTTCAACAACCTATGTAATTAAAAAGAATGGAATATCATATAGGGCGACAAGAACTAGCTTTTATAAAGTAGACACATTATTAAATAAATAATTATGAATTTAGGTTTTACGCCTCACGGCACAATCTCAGAGAAGAAAAAAATTTATTGGGAAGGACAATTCCTCGCCTTCATCAGAGATTTCAAAGATGGAATAACATTCTTTAAGTTCAGAGTTAATCTTGACTTATACAAAGATAGTCATTCACCGGCATTTCAGATTGAGTTAACCATACTTAATTGTTATAATCATTTTTGGGTTTATCAAAATAATTATGATGTTAAATCGGATGAGTGGGACTACTGAGAATATTTATAGATATGAAATCAAGATTATATTTTATTGTTTTATTTTTGTTGTTAAATGGTGCTGTTAAGGCACAATGTCGTGATACAATCACAGAAAAATTCGGAACATCATTACCAACTCAGGGAGGAACTTGGGTGGCAAATAGTATTGCGTTTGGGGATTCTGTAAGATGTGGTAGTCCTACAATAATTTGTGCTTACTCAAAACAATACTACATAGAATTCAATGGGTTTGGCGATTACATTAGAACACCATTGATTCCTAATCCGTCCATTTTTTCCTTTTGGTATAGAAGAAGTGGAACTACCTCAACAACCCACAGATTTGTGGTTGAAACTTCTCCTGATAATATAACTTGGACAACACAATCAACAATAACAACATTCACAACAACATATGTTAAAGTCAGTTTGGCAATAAACAATGTTTATGTTAGGATAAGAGATAATAGAACTTTAGCAACAGATACAAAGGTATGGTATTTGGATGATATTTCTTGGAATTGGGAGAATCACGTTGGTGTTTGGACGGGAAGTGTTAGTGGTGATTGGAACACGGCATCTAATTGGTGCAAGGGACAAATACCCACAGCATCTGATGATGTATTAGTACCGACAGGAACTCCATATGGTTGCACACTTTATCCTGGTATAGGATATTGTAAGAACTTGACAATATACAATGGTTCTTCTGTAACACTCAAGGGCGGATTACTAAAGATAAATGGAACAATAACTAATTCATATAATTTATCTGCCTTCAACGGAACAATAGAATTAGATGGAACAACGCCTCAAGTCATTAAAGGTAGTAATATGATGGTTAAATTGATTGGTAATTTAATCATTAGTAATCCTTCGGGAGTATCATTTGGAACAAGTTCTACTGACTCATTAAAATTACTTAATTCTTTAACATTCACCACAACAAATGCAACATTAACAACAGGAGGAGCATTAACATTATGTTCTTCAGATACAATGACTGCAAGGATTGGGGAACTTGGTTCAAATAGAATAATAGGTAATGTTGTTGTTGAGAGATACATACCCAATCATACAAAGGCTTGGCAGTTATTATCTATTCCGACTATGGGACAAACAATCAATGCATCTTTACAAGAAGGTAATGTTGCATTAGGTAATACCAAGTTAGGTTATGGAACAATAATAACGGGAACAGGGACAGGATTTGACATAACCACAGCATTACCAAGCATGAAGACATATAACCCAACCACAGGGTTATGGGATGGTATTACAAGTACATCATCATTAGTTAACACTAACAAAGGATATATGATTTTTGTTAGAGGAGATAGAAATGTTACGGCATATAATCAATCAGCCACATCAACAAAGTTAAGAACTACAGGAATACTTTACACACCAATGGACAATCCCCCACCAACAATAAATGTATTGGCTGACAAGTATGAGTCAGTTAATAATTTCTATGCATCATCAATTGATTTCTCAAAGTTAGGAAGAACAGGTGGAGTTCAGAATGCTTATTATATTTGGGACCCAAAGTTAACAAATAGTTCTGTATCGGCATATGGATATGGTGGTTATCAGACATTTGTATGGAATGGGTTGGGATATGATGTTGTTCCTGGTGGTGGAAGTTATGTAAATGGTAATACAAATATAGAATCAGGTCAGGCATTTTTTGTTAAGACATTTGGTTCAAGTGGAACAATAAGTTTTTCAGAGAGTGCTAAATCAACTACAAGTAGTTTGGTTACCAGAAATAGTAATAATGATATGTCAATAACAACTAATCTATCTGTTGTTTCAGGTGGTAATACAATTCTAATTGATGGTGTAATGTCTAAATTTGGTAGTAGATACTCAAACTCAATAGATGTATTAGACATACGTAAGATAAGTAATACAGAGGGGATAGGACTTATTAGAGATGGTATAAAACTAACCGCTGAGTATAGAAAAAATATTAGCAGAGTTGATACTATATTCTTTAATCTTACTCAGTTAAGGGTTCAGACATATCAGTTAGATTTTCGTTCACAGAATATGGTTAATATAATGGCAACATTAATTGATAACTTTTTGGGAACAGAGACATCATTATATTTAATTGGTGGTTCAGAAATATTGTTTAATGTTACGTCTGACCCAGCATCATTTGCTTCAAATAGATTTTATCTTATAGTTGGACACGAAAGAACTGGGGCGTTAAAGGAAACCAATATAAATTCAGGAATAATTACCGCATCACCCAATCCTGTTATGGGTAGTAATGTTTCAATAAAGTTAAATGGATTTAATACTGGCAAATATACAATAAAGATTATGGATGTGATGGGAAATATTGTATTAAGCAAAGATGTTTTTCATTTAAATGAAACATCAATACATACATTGGAAATTGGTAAAGATTATAGTGGAATATATGAATTAATACTCACCTCACCAACTATTGAACCACAATCTCTCACACTAATAATTAAATAGATAATATCCTAATATTTATATGTAATGAAATACATTATAACTGAAGGACAATATCAGGAATTTCGCAAATTAGTTGTTAATAGACTCATAAGAAGAGTTGGACAAAGAATTGATGAAATTGTTGATGATATTATTAACCATACGTTAGAATGGATTACTAGATACGAACGCGAAGAAACATTGAGAGAATTGGGTCAAGAGGGGTTCATTGAAAAAGTTATTGAAGGTGTGTGGGAATATATTTATGAAAGCTATTTTGAAGAAGAAGTTGTGTTTAGTGATGAAGAACAGGATATTTGTAAAGATTATTTATACAATAGGTATCGTGAAACCATAGGACAGGCATATAGGTTATCAACAGAAGGTTCTCCTTTAAGTGAATCAACGCTCCCAATACAAATCAAACGTAGAATAGATTATCATAATGACTTTGACAATATTAAACAATTTGTTAAGGATGAAATGTTTTATAATAATAGGGATTATGAATCACCCGAAAGATTTTTAGGTTTTGTTTTGAATAATTGGGTTTATGATTTTATTGGAAAACATAAAAAAGATTTACCTGAATTCTCTAGTGAGAAGAGTATAAAGTTATTATATAATACACTTTATACTTATTTTGAGGATAAGTTTGGTGAACAGATAAAGACAATGTATCGTGAATACGAATATAATATAAATGAATCACAAGAACCTGAAGGTAATAAGAAGGAAAAATTCTTCCAAGAACTAATTGATAATACTTTAAATTATATTGTAAAAGGATGTGATAAATCTTATGATGAAATTCCTAATGATATAAGTTTTAATGCTTGTGAATATCCAGAATTCATTGAAAACATTAAAATATTAGATATTATTAGAAATAAAAATGGTGGGTATAGAATTAATCTGAGGGTAAAATATAACTTTATGAGGGATATAGATTTTGATGGCTTATTATATAATATTGAGGTGATTATGAGTAAAAAAACAGCAATTCCTTTTCAGTTGTTTGATGAAGAGAATATTAATTCAAATACAAATCCAGAGTGGTAAAATTATGAAATATATTATAACAGAAGAACAATTAAGTAAGTTTATTAAGGGCAATCCAAACATAGATAAACTCATAGTTAAATATATGAATGGATATATGAATGGCGCCAAAAGAAAAGTAATACCAAAGTCAAGAAACTATGGTGATTTAACTGAAATTTGGTGTAAAAATAACTTTCAGATTTTAGTTGCAAGATATAGTTTCGGTATTCAAAATTCAATAAAAGAAAAAATAAATGATGACTTTCAAAAAGGGTATTTAAGTATTAATAAAGATATAATTACTACTTTATCAAAGTTATTTAGCGTTAGGAAAAATTTTATATTTAATTCAATTATTGAGTGGTACGATGAAACATATACTCAAAAGTTTGCACAAGAAATGAATGAACCATATTTACATATTGATGATGCGGAGGATGAGGAAAGAATAATGCCTTGTCCTAATGAAATTATTATTCCTAAAGATATAACTAACGAGGAAATGATTGATTACATTGCTAAAAACACTTTATATACTGAAGATGAAATTATTAAAATAATAAACAATGGTGAAGAAGAACTAAAAGATATGTATCTGCAGGTACGTGAGATAAAAGATAGAAATGACTGATAATATACTAAAAAATAGGATAACAAAATTACTTAATTCAGGAATGATTCAAAAAATTTATCCAATGGTTAAAGATATTAAAGTGGATAGTGTAGATGAAGATGTGTTGAGTAGTTATATGCATCTAACAATCTTGGTAGATGATGACATTACATATGACAATATGTATGAAAAAGAGTTTGACCCCCATTATTTGGTAGAACATCATGTTAAAAAATTAATACCTTATATTAGTGTAAAAGTTAATTACATAGGTTGGGATGTTTATACAACGGATGGGAAATATGTTGCAGGGTATGACTTAGTTGGAGGTGGTGTGTTTAATCCGAGAGATAAATATTATATGCCAGATAAAGACGGAAATAAAAGCTAATTATGAAATACATTATAACAGAAGAACAACTTGGCAGAGCTGAACAATATCAAAAAAAATGGAAGAGATTTGATATGTTTATGAAAAGAAGGGATGATGAAATCAAAGATGATATTATAAAATATTGTAATAAGTATAGGGATGAATTGGAGACAGTAGAGGCAAAGTTTGTGATAGAAGCGATTAAAGATGAAATAATAGAAAATTTATTAATGAAAAATGGTGTGAGTGATGAACAAATAGTGGATTGGATTTCTTTTTATATAGATGATAATTACACAGAGTATATTGAAAAAAACTTAGGATTATGAAATACATTATAACAGAAGAACAATCAAGATTATTGTTTGAATCAGACTATTTGATGTGGGTTAGTAGAAGGGCGAATAAAGAAGCTCTTAGTCCATATATTAGGGAATCCGAACAATACTTTCCAACATTATGTCAGGAGTTTGATTATGCTTATGAATATATGGATGCTGTAATTATGTATGGAGTGAATGATTTTTTAGAAACACAAGATGAAATAGTTTCGGATAAACAGCTTGATGAAGTTAATGACATAATTATGGGTATGTGTGAAAAATGGTTTGGTGATGAACTTAAAGAAGTATATAGAATGACTTGTGAGGAATATAACAAATAATTATAAAAGATGAAATACATTATAACTGAAGAACAAAGAGATAGATTAATGGTAATAAGGAGATTACCTGAACTGAAAAGATTAATTCATCATCAATATCCTTTTCAATATCCTTGTGATTTTGATTCATTGGAGACATATATGATAGCAATGAAAGTTGAAATGTTTCAGACATTGACTCTTGATTGGTTTGAAGATGTTGATAATGATGTAATTTGGGATATTGTTACGGATTTATATAATAACGATATGGTTGAAAACTATATTTCTAAGTGTGGAAAAACCCATTAAAATAATAACAATGAAATACCTTATAACTGAAGAACAAAATATTAAATTAAAGGCGTTAAGAAGATTGGAAGCTGTGGATGAACTTGTGGAATTAAGATTGAGAAATCCATTCACATTTGATATTTGTCATTTTAGTAGAGAAATGCTTTTAGACCATGTAATAGAATGGGTTACTGAAGCTATGTATTATGATTATTTTTCAGATATTGATGACAATACTAAGGAGTGGCATAAAATATGGAATATATATTATGAGTATATAACAATTGCATATTCCAAAAAGATTTTTGATTTTTATGATAAAAAATGTGGCAAACAATAAAATATGAAATACATTATAACAGAAGAACAAAATATTAGATTATTTGTTAAAAGAAGAATTCAGGAGATTATGAAATATGTTCGTAATACCACAATATACAGAAGTCCTTGTAGAGCCGATAATATTACTAATTATTCAATTTTATTAAAAAAAGTGTTTTTTGAATCTGTCCCATTTCATTTCTATGTTGCAATGGATATGATAAGTAATAAAGAACTTGTTTGGGATATGATAATGAACATATATGGTGATGAGATTATAGATAATTATAATCAAAAATGTGATTAATTATGAAATACATTATAACAGAGTCAAAATTAGATAAAATCATTGATGATTTTATTACCGAACAATTTAGCGGTTTGAAACTTGTTATTGAAGATAAACACAGAGTATCTTGGGTTGGACGTGAAGGTCAACCTGTTATTATTATTTTAAGTGATGACAAGTATTTTGATATACTTATTTTAGATGATGTTTACAGCTCAGCGGTTAATATGTTCTCAATAAAAGAATTTAAAGAGATTCAGAGGCATTTAATTAGATGGTTTAATAAACATATGGGAATAGAGGTTGATGAAGTTAAAACTTTTGATAATAAAGAATTTTATTAATTATGAAATACATTATAACAGAATCGCAATATAAAATACTATCAGAAATGATTAAACTTGACATCAAAGTAGGTGATACCATTCTTGGAGGAAAATTCAAGAACAAAAAGGTTATTGTTAAAACAATAGGTAAGAATGAGAAGGGTGATATAACAATAAATGGTAAACCTCTATTAAGATTTAGAACAATAAAATAATGAACATAAAACAAACCATAAAGAAAGTATTAAGCGAATCACTTAGAGATAGAATTATTGACCTTATCAATGATACTGGAGTTATTAATGCAATAAAATTTGTTGGGGGTTATGATGAGTTAAAAAAACATTGTGAAGTACCTGTAGAAGAAAAGATTAAAACAATAAAAAAATATACAAATGTGGGTGATATGTATGGAGGTTTTTATTTAACAGAATTGAATGAAGACCCAATCTCCTATGATGAAGATAGTGAAGGATATCATCAAATAGAATATATTGGTATGAATAAAGTAAAAGTTGTGGTTTATGGTGGATATAAAAATAATACTGAGATGTTTGATTATAACGTTGCGTATGAAGATTTACCTGAAAAAACTATTGAAGATATATTTGAAATGGTTATAAACCAAATAATATAATATGAACATACAAGAAACCATAATAAGAATATTAAGTGAAGAAGAAAAAAAGAAAGACTTATCAGTTCCAGTAAAAAAACTGATAGAATATTTCTTAATGCAAAGTAAAAATAAGGAATATATTTGTGATTATAAGTTAGAGTTGGGGAAATTTGCAACAAAACATTCAGGGGAGAGATATCAAAGGCTCAAAGTTACGCTTTATTTTGATTCAGGACACGGCTCAAAAAATTGGCCTATGACTATGGCGGTTAGAGATAGAGAAGAAAGAATTATGAATGAACTTCAAGATTTGATACTTAAACTTGTTGGAATAATTGTAGATATGTATAGTAGTTCAACTCCAAATTGTAAAAAAATGAATGAACCAATATTAAGTGAAGATAGTCAATTACCTGTTTTTATTAGAAGAAATAATTCATTTAGTGAAGAAGATATAATATATTATCTTAAAAAGTTTGCAATTAAAAGTTTTGAATCAGGAAAAAAAATAGAGGTGATTATTAGTAAGGCATGTGCTAACACCGCATATGAAATACTTGCGGCAATAAGTTCAAACATAGATGATAAAACTTTTCGTGATGCAGAAAAAAAACTAAGAAGTTATTTAGCAGAAAAGTATGGTGATGATATTGTTGGATATATCAAAGATTTTTATAATGAAAGTGGTGATGAACAAGGTACGATATATCAGTTCAGAAAACATGCTGAAAGAAATGGTGGGAATGGTTTTACAGATTCATTTCATACTTGGAATCAGTTATTAAAAGCATATGCAGATTGGTTTCCTAATTTGAATTGGAAGGAACTTAAAGATAAGTTGGATTCAATGAAGGATAAGCAACCATTACTTATAGCGAAACCTGAAGATAAGTTTAACTCTATGAATTATTATTTTTCATTATTAAAGATGGACAAAAAGGGTGGTTCAAACTTAAATGAAAACATAACAAAAGTATTGAAGGAAGAACTTTCACCATATTATAGGAGAAGGTGGAATATGATTAAGAGTGTATACCGAACAACATCTTATTATATGATGGATAAATTTAAACTAGAGGGTGGATATGAAATGGAGGAATTTACTGAAATGTTCTTCTTTTATTTTATGGATGAAATGATGGAGATAAATAAATCAAATCCGAATAGCTATGATGATATTTTAAAAGTTCTTAAAGATGCATTTACAAAAAATGTACAAGAAATGTGGAAAGCACTAAAAGACATCTTTCCCAAATAACTATGAAAGGAAAACTTATAAAAGCAGAGAACGGGTGGAATATAACCGAAGAAAATATACCAGTACATCCAAGTTATAGTTTTTGGTTAACAATGTTTGCATACAATGGTATGGAAATTGATTTTGTATTGGATAATGAATATGCTATTTTGAAGGCTAATGGGCCTGATACACATATTTATTCACAAGACTAAATATTTATAATAATATGAACCTACAAGAGAACATACAGAGAATAAAACAAGTTATTAACCTTATATGTGAGGAAAAATTGCCTGCGACACCAAATGACTTAATTAGGACTTTACCTGAGGAATTAAAGAGTTTGTTATTTAAGCAATGGGGAGCAAAGCAAAACCCAAAGTGGCATCCTGAAGGTAATAGTTTGAAACATATACTTGTTGTTATAAAGAGGGCATATCATCACTACCCTGATGATGTCAATATGATTATGGCTGCACTCTTCCACGACTTGGGGAAGATGGATACATATGGTATTAATCCCAAAACAGGGGAACCAACAGCATACGGACATGAGAACAAATCTACGGATTATGTGGAACAATTTAAGGATTGGATATTAACATTTGAGGGGACGGATATTGAGCAGATAAAGTATTTGGTTCAGAATCATATGAAGGTTAAACCGAGCACGTGGGATGCGATGAGAGACACCAAGAAGGAACCAATATCGTCACACCCAGCATTTAATAAGTTAATGGGATTCACCGATAAATTAGATGGTGGGGGAAATAATATAGATAAATAATATGAACTTACAAGAGAACATACAGAGAATACAAGAAGTAATGGGGATAAATGAATCAACCAAATCATATATAAATTCAGAAATGGATGAAATTGAAAGGGCTGTTCAGGATTTATCAAGGGATGAAGATATTGATATTTCAGTTAAGCAAGTTAAAGAAAAATTTAAAAATGCTGAACCAAAGAAACTAACAAAGTCAATATGGTCCAAGTTAGAAAATACCGAATCAAATGAAATAGAAAAGGGGGATATAAAATCGGTGGAGAAAATTGCAAAGAAATATAATAAAACAAACCCAAGCAAATTAAAAAATAGTTTGGAATCAGGTGACTATAATCCACCTATGATAATTCAATTTGGAAACAGATACCATTTGGTTGCTGGTAACACAAGATTATGTACAGCGGCAGCAATTGGAATATCGCCTAATGTGTTAATTGTTAATATATGAATCTACAAGAAACCATAAGAAAAGTATTAAGGGAAGATTCCAATAAGGATATTAAATCATATCTTCTCAGGAGGGTAAGTTGGGATAAAATATTTGATGCGCTTAATTATGGTATTGAATGGGCGGAAATAAGGTATACTAAGTATACTGGGAAAAACAATTTAATAAATATTAATAAATATAGTTCTATGGTTATGGGGGTTTTAATGGAACGCATATATAATGATTTAATAGGCCATAATGAAGGTAATATAATATATTATAGTGCGGTGGAAAATTACCTATCTAAGGTCTTCTCAGACGTAATACAGAAGTCATACAACAAAATCGCAGACTAACATACTATTTGTAATAAAAAAGCTTAAAAGCTTTCTAGATTAAATATTTTTTACTATCTTTGTAAAGAATAAATAAATAGATATGAACATTAAACAGCTAATTAAAAGAGGGGACAGAAAAGAAATCATTAATTATCTTTTAACTATAATGGATGATAATCCTAAAACCTACAAATCAAGTATTACATTAAAGTTTAAAGCATTAGGTAAGTCATATGATAGTAGAAAATCCATAGACAACTATGTGAACTTCATTACTGATTTATCCAACATACATAGATATGAAATGTTTGAACCCATTATGAAGAGCTTCATCGCAAAGACTCAAGATGATTTCTCAAATGACCACAAACCTCACGCAATCAAAATTAATGATAATTTCTATCTAAGCAAAAAGGTAGGGAACATTATTAAAGAAAAGCACATTAATAAGATATCAGAAACATTCAATATACCTATAATCAAATTATAATTATGATACAATCAAGAGTAGGTGCGGGAAAGGCGATGGAATTAATTGCACTTAAAGATGGGTGGATAAAAGCATCAACCAAACCAAAACTTAAATGGAGGGTACAAGGAAAAAATAATATAGATAAGATTATTAAATCTAACTACAACCCAAAAGAATTTTCAATATTAGAGAACATAACTCTAAATAAATATGATATATATAATCCCAAGACAAAGAAACAAAGGGAAGTGAAATCATATTATATGTCAGAAGTAAATAAATGGACACTATACTCCGAACCCTATTTTAAGGTAGCTACGAGAGGTCAACTAAATAATATAACACCAGAGGTCTACAATGATTTCCTACAGAGATTCTATAACCACGCAAACATCACAGGACTACTAAAGTTTATACAAGAACAAATGATAAGTTCAAATGAAGGTATTGTATTCAAAGATGGTTTTACACCAAAAGAACAATTAGAATTCAGAACCATATTGGTAGACAAACAATGGAAAGGTTATAATAGAATACAGATACAATTTAGAATAAACAATTAACTTACTCACTCGGACAACAAATCCCCCATTCCTGCGGATGGGGTTGTCCTCATTCATAAGTTCATTCTTTATTCCCCTCATTATATGTAATGACATATAAAAGACCTGATTTGGTTAATTTTATATGTGATAACATATAGTTTACAGATTTATAGTCCCCCACTTTACACTTTTATAATAACATAATGAGGTGGGGATATGGTATGTAAAATTATAAGACATATAAGGGAATAAATCCGATTAAGGTCTTAATTTCTTACATGTATTGTGAGTTATGTTTTATATACCTCATGTAAGGTTTCACCTGACTATTATGATATGAATAATAACTCCCACAAATTACCACAACATTATATGTTACATAGTGGGGGTAATATTTCCCATATTATGTAACATTATGGTTCATTAAAGTGTTGTCCTAAGACACTTATTGGTTGGAATAAATGGGATTTCCGTTGAAGATATACTCTCTAAAGTTCACATACGTTCACCCCACCGCATTTTATTATACCTTTCCTTTTTTTGCTGGATATTGTATGTAGTAAAAAAGTGGTCTTCCTGATATCTACAGAGGGAGAAAAGTGGTGTTTACACTATAACCAGCAACATATCGGTGGGAAAAAGTGGGAGAATATGTTTATTTATGTTATACCAATATGGGGGAAAGGGATTGTCCCCGTTGTAACGTGTCCCTGACATAATGACATTTCCAAATATTTTTGAAGAAAGTTATCCCCATTGTCATATTGTCAGGTGTGGATAAGTATGTGGATAAGTTTATTTATTTATCCACATTTATATATTATATTAGGGGTATGGACACTCATACTTCGTGGGGGAATACTCCCAACAAATTGACATATGACATAACCTCAATGGCTGAGAACAGGGTGAGGGTAATTGTTAACATAAAGGACATAGAGTTAGGGGTATTATATTTTGAGAGACCCAAGATGGGGTGGTTAAGGAAACCTATTATGCCGACGAAGTGGGTATGTGTGGATGCGAAGATAGAGGGGTTATATACATATGGCGGGAATGATATAACCCCCAAGGAGATTGTTGCTTTGTGTCAGGAGTTAATAGAGGAGAGGGGATATTGAGCGCCAAGCTTTCTTATAGTATTTCTTCTCATTACCGAATGCGGCAACTTCAAAGGGGTTATTATAATAACCATATAGTTTATCAAAGAATTTATAGTATTTGCGTATAGGTTGCAGGTAGTGGGTATATTCGTGAATGGTGGTTTGCACTAGGTCCCTAATATCATCATTATTGTTGTGGAATATAATCAACTTATTTTTGCTTGGGTTAAAGACACCCATAGCTTGGGCATTAATTTTTTTAACTTCAGCGGGGGATTGCTTCTTAACGGAATAAGAAAAGGTATTTGCACGTCTATGGTTCTCACCCATATTCTCCTTGCACCAATTAATTGTGCAAGATACCACACGTCTAATTTGCGTGGGGGTTAATGTGCTTATGTTTGTATGTAATTTCATAATGTAAAGGTACGGAATAATTCTGAATCAGCCATATATATTTTTTTATAATATATAAGGGTAAGCCGCCCCTGATTTAGCTCCAAGTGTTGTTAGCACCAGCCCTTCCTACTCCTTATCAGTCGGGGGATAAATCCCTACTTTCTTTCAGACTCTGCTAAGATACATCAGTTCCATCAGAATTCCAAACAATCTTTTTAATGGTAAGGTGATGCTGATAACAAAGGAATATCCCCAAGTACTTAAGCCTATCCATTAATGGTTGCTGAACACATCTTCTCATTGCCTTGTTTCTCTCAATCTTGCTCCACCACTTCTTATACCAAGTACGATGCACACTACCATCCTTTATCTCACCATTGGGTCCCATAACATATCCCCAATTCCACATAGTACCCACATACTCAATGTCCACCTCACACTTAGATTGAATGACACCCGAAGATGTAACATAGTCATAACTACTGACCCTCGTTATCTTAAGGACACCAGCACCTGTCTTATCACCCGGCATACCAAAACTCATATCATTCATATCTATAACACCATACTTCTTTATTAACTTGCCATACTTTATCTTACTCATAGAATACAAAGGTATGCAATGCCAAGCAACATTACTAATATACTTATCCACATTATTGTATGGCACTTTGGGGATAACAAAATCACCCTGTCATTATGTCTGTGGATAAGCATTGTCCCACGAACTTATGAGTGTGGATAACTTTATTTATACCCATAGGGAGTGGGGATAACTTGTTAACATCTACTCCCCCCATATACCCCCCTTGGCACGGGGTACCATACCCCCCCTCCCCCGTATCCCCCCTTACTATATGACAAAATGTCAAAAAGGGGGGGACAATCCCCTATGTTAATCAAAAAAAATTTTGGGGAAAAATGACCCCCTTCTTAAAATAGTCCCCTGTATATAGAAAAAAAATTTTTGGAAATTTTTGGTATTTATGGTATATGAAATATATTATAACAGAAAGTCAGTATGAAAAGTTATTATTGGAAAGTAATCATATGAATTTTTACAATAACTTTGATAGTATCTTAGAGGAGTTATTATTAATTCCTGAATTTCGTGAAGATTTAAAAGAGCATTCATATAATAAAAATATGTATACTCATTGGTGGAAACGGGATAAGGAAGATATGGAGGATTTAATTCGTGATAAATATTGTAAATTATTTAAACCCTTGGCTAAGAAATATAAGTTTGTTATTCAAGATAATTCATATGGGGAAAGGTATATATGTTTACAATATGGTCGTATGTTTGGTGAGGCATATTTCCATAAGTTAAGAGGAAATAAATATCAGGGAGACGATGCTCCGATAAGTGATAAAGGTTATTGGTATGAGGGACCACCTTGGGTATCTGAATATTTTATGAAAACATTTTATGGTAAATAATATTAACCCTCCTCAAATTAATGAGGGGTTTTTTATTTATACAGGTATTTATTAATTATGAAAAAAATTATAAGATTAACTGAATCGGATTTAGATAGGATTGTTAGAAGAGTTATTAGTGAGTCAATGGATGATGAAGAATTGGATAATAATTTAAATAGTTTAAGTGATAAGGATAAAATTAAGTTTGCAAAAGAAATTGAGAGTTTAAGGCAAAAGAGGGAGAAACTAAAAGAACTTGAAAGGGTTCATGGAAAAGATATTGAAGCATTAACATATATTCAGAAATTAAAAGACGATAAGGAAAGTAGGGAGAACCCCAAAGTCTATTTGGGTGTTGGAAAACATGCGGTAACAAAACTTCCTTATATTATTGGAAGAAGTGTATGGAGAAAAGGTGTTAATGATTTTGATAATAAAAGTGTTTATGTTGGTTCATTATCTAAATTTGACGGAAATAAAGACCACCCTGAGGCTATGAAAATTGCAATTGACAAAATGAAAAAGAAAATTGCTAAAGATTATCCCATTGAAGAACCAAATTGGGAACTTCTTAAACACATTAAAGATAATATGTTAAATTAACTTATCCCCCCCCTTTCCAATTAATAAGATGGGGTTTTTTTGTTTTATGTGATATTTATAATAAAACAAATATATTATGGCAAGAATAACAAGATTAACAGAAAATGATTTAACAAGATTAGTTAGAAGAGTAATTAAGGAACAATCAATTCCTATGGATGGAAAACCTCACGTTGCGGGAAAAGGTATGCCTCAAAATGGATTACCTGAATGTAGTTCTAAAATGACAAACACCGACACAAACGGACGTGCAGGTGGTGGGAGTGTATTGAAAGGGAATTTTAATATGATTACTTCCAATGGTTCAGTTGCCCCTCAATATCAAGGATATACAATTTACCAAAATGGAACACCATTTTGTATTATCAAAAAAAATAGGTTTACTGAGACTTATTAATTAAAATTATTATTAAACAACAATCCCCCCATTCATAAGATGGGGTTTTTTATTTATAGGGGATATTTATATATAAAATAATATGGCAAGAATCATAAGATTAACTGAATCAGATTTAACAAGATTGGTTAGAAGAATGATTAATGAAATTGATTATGAACCGCATAAGGATAAGAATATAGAAATAATTGATAGATTTGCTATTACGATAAACCCGGGTAGTGATGATGTTATTGAAATGGAGGGTATCTTGGCAAGACATATTAATAGTGGAAACCTTATATTCAAACAATTGGAAGAAGTTAAAATATTTTCAAGTAGTAATTCTAGAGAATTAATAAAAGATGAGGAGATTAGTATAAGTCAGGCGGATGATATTACACAAAACACTGCGGAATTTTTAAATAACCTTGTTGGACAATGGACGAGAATTGTATCTGAGGGAGAACCTTTTCGTTATGAAATACCTGTTGGTGAGAACATAAATGTTTCGGGTATGGGTACCAATTTTATTGGAAGTTTAAGGTGTATATTTAATAACATAAAGTTTGAAAAAATTTAAGATATAAAATGAAAAAGATTATAAGATTAACGGAAACAGATTTAAATAGGATTATAAGAAGGGTTGTATTGAAGGAATATTATATGGGTTCTGACAAAGTTGTTTTAAAAACAGATATTAAAACTGAAGGACTTATGTCAATTGTAAAAACCATAAAATCTATATTTGATAATTATGATATTAATTTAAAAGTTGATATTCAAAAACCTGTAGATAAACTTTATGATAAAAACAAATTATATAATAACAGAGGTATTCTCCATCCTGAACTTTCAAATCTTACTGAAGAAGAATCCGATATAACTGCGGTTCTTGAAATTCAGGAACCTAATAATCAAAACGAAGGTTTGAAATTATTCCTAAGCTGCGAGAGAACAGATGAAAGTAAAGAATTATTTAAAGAGATATATGATGCCTTAGTTGATATAAAAGAAAAGTCTGATATATTTTTAAGTGGAATTGCTTCAGATTTAAGTTTAAAATAAAATAATATGGAAGTTATTATACCTGAGGATAGGCTTTATAATGTCATGTTAAAGTATGTTAAGCAGTTTTATCCCATATTAATGGAACCATTGATTAAAAAAACAATCAATAGTATTGGAAATAGTGGGTATGGTTCAGGTTTGGATGACTATTACAAAATCACAACACTATATAAAGATGATGAGGGTTTTACTTGGTTTATAGAATATGATGATAGAGATATTAATGTAGATACCAAGTGGGTAGTTAATTTGGATTTGGAAGGTTTATATAATATGTTTGGTGAAGAAGCCTTTGAAATGTTTTTTAAGAAGTTTCTTAAAATTGATTTACATAATAAAGGAAATAAAAAAAATAATTGGATGCTTTCTTAATATTTATTGTTATGAACAAAAGATTTAAACAATTATTGGAGGCTGAATTAGGTAATGTAAAACCATTAATTGGCGAAGATTTGGAAGAAATGTCTCCGAATGAAATAACAATAAAGATTCATCATTCTCATCCTTTTGAAAATTTCGTTTCAACAGAAAATCAAAACACTAATTTTACTTATCATTCACATGGTATAGGTGAAGGAAATTGGAAAAAATTATATAATGATGGATTAAAATTAAAGAATGGTAAGTACTATCCTATTTTATGTGATGTTTATGATGTGAAAAAATTTAAGGAATCTAAATTAAAAGAAGGTGCTAATTGGGTATATTTAATTTATTCAAAAGATAATAATGAAATTAATGTTGTACAATCTGATGAACATATATCTTCTTCAATTACAAATCAGGAAGGACCAGATTTTTTTAATAGTTTAAACGTTAAAAGAAATATTTTTGCTCATTTTACAAACGGAGTTAAAGTTGGTGAAGTTGACGATAGAGGATGGTTTAAAATAGTCGAAGCTTAAATAAAATAATATGAAAATTATAATATCTGAAAGACAATATAAAATACTTAGTGAGATGGGACCTGGAGATTTGCATTATAAAAATATTCTTGACCATTATAAGAGTGGAAGTCCCGCCAAGAAGGCAAAAATATATGCGGCAATAAAAAAGGAATCCCAATCCAAACATAAGAAAGTAACAATTGACCTAATTGAAAAAGATTTGTTAGGATTATCTCACCCTGAAATTGAACGGGTTGAAAAAGATTTGGGCATTTATAATTTATAAAGTACATTTGCGTTATGAAAAAAACTATAAGATTAACTGAATCTGATTTAACAAGACTTGTTAAAAGTGTTATTAAAGAACAAGAAACCAATGTTAATACGTGGTTTAAACGAAGGTCTAGTGAATTTGTGGCACAATTGGAGGAACAAATTAGAGATGAAGACCCCTGTACATTTGGAGATGAATTTGAATATGCTCAAACTATTATAAATTGGACAATGGAATCTTCATTTGATTATGAAGAATATGAAAACTTTGAAGACGAATTAAAGGATTTTTTAAAAGAAGAATTTGGAGAACAATTATTTGATGTATATAACGACGCAAATTGTTAAAATTTATTAACCCTCCTTAAAAAAGAGGGTTTTTTTCTGCTTATATGTTGGGCCGCCGAAACCAACTCACTCCGTTCGGTGTATTCCCCCCGCCCCCTTTTTTTTTGATGATTTAATATATTTATCTTATATGAAAATTATTATTTCGGAATCTCAACTTTTAAGATTAATAAAAGAGGATAAATATAAAATATCCAAAGATGATAGGGTTGTAATTTCTGATACTCCTAATTTCAAACAGATTATTCCATTAACTCAGGTTGCTGCTTGTAAATATGGGGGAGGAACAAAATGGTGTGTATCAGGAGAGAAAGATAATAAGTATCAATTTTATAAAGATATGTCCTGGGATGTAAGTATGGTTATGATAAAAAATCCTGAAATTCAAGAGTTATTTAAAACGAAAAAGTTTGCATTTAATATCTATCAAGGTCATATTGAACTCCATAATGATTTGAACCAACCATTTTATTTGAAAAAATTAAGTGAGGAAGCAGGAGTTTATGATGAGGTAAAATCTCTCTTGGATGATTATATTAATTTTATGGTTTCTGAACGAGGACTTGAAAAAGTTAAAACTACTCCCCTCTCTTAATGAGGGGTTTTTCTTGGTTAATTCATAAGATATCCTTATCTTTGTAAAAAGATATATTATGGAACATTTAAAAAAGGTTATTTATAAATTTCTTGATGGTTATGTTGGTGATGGCGTTAATGTTAAAAATATTTCCACCCCTGTTTATGACCTTTATGGACAAACTTGGAAAATAAAGAAGGACACATATAACCTTTATTCCAATAAAGGTATTTTGATATTAACATTTAAAGTTTGCAAAAATGATTCCATTTCAATATTTCGTGGGCTTGAATTATGTAATATGATTTGCCGATATTTTTCCCTTGGTGATGATGATGCGATGAAATATGTCAAGAATTGGTTTGCCGATAAACATAATATGAAAAAGGTTTCCGATTTGCTTAAATTTATTCCTGAACCCTTATCATGTGCGTAATGGACTATTTTAATGAGTTTAAGGAATGTCTATATGAATATTATATGGATGAATTTCGCCCTTATTTTCATGATGAGGATGAATTAAACCAAATTGTTGATTGTTATATTGTTATGTTGTATAGAAGCGAAATTGAATTGACAAATGAGGATGTTCATATCATTTCCAACTAACAAGGAATTCTTGACAATTCCAATCTATTCGGTATTTATTATTATGGATTATATATTATCTGAAGAACAACTGGATAAAGTAATGAAACATTATTTTGACTACAAGTTTGAAAATGCTGTTCTTAAAAAAGAAAAAATTAATATTGATGTCGCTATTCCTTGGTATGGGTTTTGGGTTAATGATAATATAATCTTGGGTTATCCTGTTGAATCAACAGATGTGTCGTATACTTGGTTTTCAGACGGCCCTTATTTTCAATCAGCATGGGACCTTTTTGGACTTACCCCACCAGAATTTCATAACACTATGATAAGATATTTAAATAAAAAATATCCCAAATTAATTTTTAATAAAGTATTTTAATTATATATGAAATATCTAATAACGGAAAATAGGGTTAAAGAATTAATTAAAAAATATTTTAATTTAGATTTAACTGGTAAAATACATATGGTGACGAACAAGTGGGAACTACCATTTGAGTTTGATAATTTTATGAGTGAAGCACAATTGAATCGTTCTTTAAACAAGTATGGCCCAATGTATATTATTCAAACAGATAATAGGATTATAGGAAAAAGTAATTTATTTTTGTGTCAAAATAGAGATAAAGGGTGGGAAGTTGTTGATAGTAATGATGAGGTATATTCTGAATTTGAACTAATGAAAGAATTAAGAATACATCCTCTTGCATTATCTATTGATGACTTAATAAACGCATATTTTAAGGATTAATCTTACAAGTATATTTATTATTATGCCAAGAGAATTTAAAACAAATAATTATTCTAGACTAATCTATGACGAAAATGAGATGCCAGTTAATGCAAAACGTTTTATTAGGGAAGTTAAGAGCGCGGGATATCCGGATATAATCTTTAATGAGTATTCTGTTACAACATCATCCGAAGATGATGGGACTGGAGTTGATACGCAAACTGATTTAGATTTAAGTATTTCTGTGGATGCCGAAAGATATTGTAAAAATGAATATCCTGAGTTAATTGATACAAATTATTTTGATGCCCTTGCAAAGGTGTTATCAATAGACAGATACTATATCTTTGTTAAATTCACAGGTAAAGATGCGTTTGCTAAAAAATTTCTTATAAATTTTAAAAAATATATAAAGGGGACAAAATATCGTGAGATTGTTCATTCAGTTACTTTTGATTTAAAAAATCTTAGAGATATGGAAATTAAAATTGTTTTAAAGAAAGAATCTTACCGACCGGCAAGTACCAGTATATGGGAAATGAAAATTGACTTTAAAGGATACTTGGCATCACTTGGATATCATAATATTCGTATATTCACTCCATAAAAATTTTTTATTGTTTAATTTATATTTATTGATATGATGACAGAAGAAGAAGTAATGAACCATCCTGAATTCAAAATGGTTAGAAAAATTATGAAGAGGGAATTTAAATGGATTAAAGATGTTATATTAGACGGAGACCCGGCAAGATACAGCACATTAATTTTTTTGGAAGTTATAATGGACCCTTGGGAATGTGCGGAAATTGAAGGTCTTAACGTTGCATCTTATATGAAAAAAAATGATAAATATTGGAACTCTATGAGTTTTTCAACAATGTTTAAAGAAGATTATGGAACTCCAATAGTGACAAAAATTAAAGATGAACTTGAAAATATTTGTACCTCAGTTCACAGAAGCCCTGCATTCCCTAAAGAATTTAAAATGGAAAACCATAAATTTTCTATTGGAACTTTTTCAAGTGTCGGTACAAATTAAAATATTTAATATATTATGAAAAAATTTATAATTACAGAATCAGAAAAAAACGATATCCGTAGAATGTATGGGTTGATTGTTGAACAAGCGGAAACTCCCGTATGTAATGATGCTGGTTGTTCCGGAACTTATAAGGGTCCTGAATTTGATAATAATGGTGATGTTGCACATCAATATTCTAATACAATGGCAAATGCGGTTGGAATCAAATTAAAAGAACTTTATGATGCTGGAACATATGTTAAAGTTAATATGGAGGCAATAATAATGTCAGCAACATCAGTTCATAATGGTGAAAACTCAAATCCTACCGTAGTTACCATAACAATTCCCTTTGTTAAGGTAACTGACAAATGTGAGGCTTATACGTCATTTGACCACGTAGGTGGTTGGGGACATACTCCAGAATTGGAAAGACGAAAAACTGAATTGAAATCATTATTAATTCCTGGTGAAACATTTGACATTAGTAAAGAAAAAAGTACTAATCCAAATAGTCCTAATTTTCCTGATGGTAGTTTAAATGAATATTGGATACAATGGAAAGAAAAAACAAGACAAAGTAATTGTGTAGGTACAACAAACAAAAATCAACCTAATCCAAAACCTAATCCAAAACCACAACCTAACCAACAAACAGGGACTATTAGTGCAACAGGTAGTGATTTAAATAGTTTTAAAGATAATATAAAATCAACAACATCAGGGAAAACTTTAGATTTATCAACCATAAAATTGGACATGGATAATTTAACATTTTCAGTTCAACCTGGAAATACTCAGATATATGTTTTAGCTTTAAGATTTAATATGACTACTGATATAAGGAAAAATAATGCTGGAGAAGAGGAATCGTATTGTCCTGCTTGTGAAAATACAATAAGTAAAAATAAAGATTATGGTGCGAAAAGTATAAAGAGTGGTAATTTTGAAAATGATACGAGAATGTATAGTTTAATCGCTTTATATCCAAAACAATAATTTATGGGAAAATTTGATATTTATAGTAAAAATATATTATGAAAAAACTTATAATAACAGAATCAGAAATAAAGTCAATTAAAAGAATGTATGGGTTATTAAAAGAATCTGTAGATACTGAATTATTAAGTTATGGTAATAATTACATTGATAATAATAATTGTAACAAAATTTATAATGATTTAGTTAAATTTCAATCTGCTGTCGAATCGGGACAAGTTCAAATGTCTAGTGATGATAAGTCAGAACTTGATAGTAATTTGAAACAAATGAATATGGCTAAAGGAATGTTTTGTGAAACGATAAAATCAAAAATGAAAAAAGAATTTGCTAAACAATCCGAACAAAATCCTGAAAAATTAAAAAGTTCCATGTGTTGGTTTGCAGCAAATATTAGTAAACCACAAACACCATTAACCTCTTGTTCTTCTAAACCGGATGTTGTAACACCAACCACAACTAACACCACAATACAAACTCAAACACAAAGTCAGACATCAATACCTGTAACAACCACAACATCGGATAATGAAGGGCCTGCAGATGATGAAGTACCAGTAGATAATACAAAACCAGTAGATAATACAAAACCAGTAGATAATACTCCAACAAATACCGCAACACCAGTAATTGGTGATTTAAATAGCCCCGATAAAGTTAGAGCATTCCAAAATTGGATGGATACAAATCATCCTAATTGGGCTTATTCAAAAAAATACAATAGAAATTATAGCGTTAAAAGAAGACCAAACTATGGTTATGGTAATTTAGGACCAAACACAAAAAAAGCTTGGAACAATTCAGAATATAAAAACGCTTACTTGAAAAAATAAGTCTATTAAACATTTAGTTGGTATTTATAAATATGAAATACTTAATAACGGAAGAGCAATACAAAAGATTAGTATCTGAAAACAGATTTCAATCTCAAGAAGAAGTAGACGCAATACTTGATAAAATAAATGATTCAGGATATGAATCATTGACAAGTGATGAGAAACACATTCTAAAAAATCCAGATGAAAAAATAGAACAAGAAGTATCATCTTCTGATGAGGCCGAAGAAATAATTTTTTCAAATGACATTATGGCGGAACTTATAAGTAAAGGATTTATTAATCCGCATGATATAATGATTCTTGAAAATAATACATTCCAAATTAATCTTATGGGAGACGATGATGGAAATCTATTCAAATACTTTCAAGATGGAAAGTCAATAAAACTTACTACACATATTGACGGAGGTGAATTATTAGTTGAAGCTGATGATGAGTCTGACCCGAATGATAAATCTGAACTTATGGAATACATTAAGGAAATTTGGGAATCTGCATTGGGTATACCAGTATTTGTTGATGGAATTGATTTTTAAAATAAAATAATATGATAAAGAACTATAATTTTAATGTTTCTTCTGAAGAGAAATCAAAAATATTGAACCTTCACGAAAGTGCGACAAAGAACCATTATTTAACTACAGAACAAAAATGTAGTAAGAAGAATGGATGGGGTTGTAAAAAAAATTCGGCAACAATGACAGGTGCCGGTATACTTAAAAAAGGTTCAGGCGTAGGTCTTGGTGATGAAGGTGTTGGTAATGGTTTAGTAAATATTGACCCATCTCAATTAGAACCTGAATGGACTGGAATGACAAATCCTGAAAGGACGCCAGGTTTAAAATCGGCTGAAGGACAAAAACAATTAAATTTATTTAAATCAAACCACCCATCAGAACCTGAAACTTTCTTTTACGCATTATTTAGAGATGCGGATAGAGTTAATTCTTTTAATACCACAGGTAATTATGACAAATATTTTGGCCCCGATGGAAAAACATTATTGATGATGAAAAATGATGGAGGTTATAAATTTTTAGGTTGGATTAGAGGTTTGTGTAATATATTTAATGGAAAAGACTCATCCCCTTGGATTATTTATTACAGAATGATTTTTGGAAAAAGAACTGATTTAACAGCAGAAGAATTATATAATCATTTTAAAACAATTAATAATATGAAACAAATTGTTGAGTCAGGATATAATAGAAATGAAATCATAAAAAATAATAAAATAGATTGTAGTTTATAAATTAAAATGAAACAAGTAAGAAAATTAACAGAATCAGATTTAGGAAGAATTGTTAAAAAAGTTATTATTGAACAAGAAAAAGAAAAAGTTTCTTTAATAAAGAAATTAATGATTAAATTAAAAGGAGTTTCTGATGAACAACTTAAATATAATTCAAAACATAATTTACCTTGGGACTGGAAAGGTTCTAAAGAAGGTTATTATGAAAGTATTGAAGGTAAAGTTGCTAGGAATGGTTCAGGTTCAGACTAATTTTATATAAAGATACCCCGGGTTTGAAGACCCGGCTTAGGACCGGAATAGTTTATTCCGAATCAGGGATAAGAATTCGCTACTCTTATCCCATTTTTATTTTATATTATTATAAAATAAAAAGTATTTATAAATAAAAGTTAATGAATTGTTTCAAATATGTATTAGTAAATACGGGTACAACTATCGCGTATTTTAATTATAGAAGATGTGATGATGGAATGTGGGATTATCAATCTCAGATTAATCCAAATGAAGTTAAAACTATTTGGGCAATTGAATACACTTATATTACGGCGTTTAATTCTGTAAAGATTTCAAGTAAAGTTTCTAAGCCAGTTGCTATTACCCCCACACCATCTACGAGTAGACAGATTGTAACGCCAACCCCAACTAAAACACTAACACCCACACCAAGTCAAACTAAAACTCAAACTCCTACCCCTACACAAACTATAACTCAAACTTCGACTAATACATCTACGCAGACTCCAACTAATACTCGGACACCTACACAAACTCAGACTCCAACTAATACATCTACGCAGACTCCAACAATGACACCGACACATACAGAGTATCCTCAACTTAATTATTATTTTACGGGATGTTGTTTTGGGAATGAGTTTATATTATATTCAGTTCCTTTTATAAGCGCACCAATTATTGGTAATACTTATTATGTTGAAAGTGGTTTATGGAGTGGATGTGCAACTTGTGTATCATCGGTAAGTACTAGTCTTGGATATTCTTTTATTTCATTGACATCACAAACCGATTGTGCCGCTTGTTCATCAAGTTATATTTGTCCTACACCTACGCCAACAATGACTCCAACACAAACTTCTACTCCTACCAATACCGCAACTAACACACCTACTAAAACTAGTACTCAAACGCCTACTAATACAACAACTAACACACCTACTAATACATCCACTCAAACACCTACGAAAACCTCTACGCCTACATCTACACAAACTCCGACAAATACTTCTACTCAAACACCAACCAATACAAAGACATCTACTCCGACTAACACTCCAACAAAAACATCTACACCAACCAATACATCAACACAGACACCAACTAAGCAAGTAATAACTCCAACAAATACTCCGACAAATACATCAACCCCAACACAAACTCCAACTAATACTACTACTTCAACTCAAACACCTACAAAGACATCTACTCCGACAAATACATCAACCCCAAGTAATACCGCAACAAAAACATCTACACCCACTCAAACCCCAACCAATACAAAGACACCTACTCAGACTAAAACTCCAACAAGTACTCAAACCCCAACACAAACTCCAACAAATACTTCAACACAAACTCCAACAAAAACATCTACACCAACCAATACTATGACACCAACACCAACCCATACGGAATATCCGCAACTTAATTATTATTTTAATAGTTGTTGTTTTAATGAGGAATTTATATTATATTCAGTTCCTTTTATAAGTGCTCCAATTATTGGTAATGTTTATTATATTGAAACTGCTTTGTGGAGTGGATGTGCCACTTCTATATCATCAACATTAAGTAGCGTTGGATATCAATTTAATACAATATCATTGCAAACTGATTGTTCATCTTGTGATTCAATTTATATTTGTCCTACTCCGACACCTACAATGACTCCAACACAAACTCAGACACCTACACAAACTAGCACACAAACACCAACCAATACTGCCACTCCAAGTCAAACCGCAACCCAAACTAATACTCAAACTAGAACTCAAACACCAAGTAATACAAGAACACCAAATCCTACAAAAACACCAACAAGTACTCAAACCCCTACACAAACACCTACAAGCACTCAAACACCGACACAAACACCTACAAATACTACCACTCAAACACCGACTAATACTACTACTTCAACTAATACACCAACAAATACAAAGACTCCAACTAATACACCGACAAAAACATCTACACCAACACCAACTCAAACAAGTGGAGTGGTTTATCCAATAAAATTAGTTTTTAATTCAACAGGAAACACACAAAATTGGTTTGTTCAAGGTAGTTCTGCATTTACAATGAATATAAATTGGGGTGATGGACAAATAAGTGCATATACAGGTTCGGATAATTACCAACCCGTTCACACATATACAAACGGAACATATACAGCATCAACAACCTTTAATGATTCATCATTAATTAATTATCTTGATATATCTTCAGGATATGGTAATAATAGATTGAAGAATATTGTTGGTCTTGAGTATCTAACATCATTATCAACCCTAAATTTGGGCGGTAATATTTTATCAGGGTTTACACCTACAAGTGGTTTTTCTTCTGTATTAACTACCTTAGATTTGTCTTACAATCAATTAACATCATTTAATGTATCATTACCTGACAGCTTAACTGATTTATATCTAAATAATAACACATTAACAGGATTTACACCTACATCATCATTACCCGCAGGTTTAATAAATCTATATCTTAATAATAATTTAATAACAACATTTAATCCTTCATATCCGTTATCTTACTATTTAAACACATTAAATTTAAGTAATAATTTATTAACAGGATTTACACCATCACAAGCGTTACCAAGTGGATTAGTTAATTTGAATTTATCAAACAATCAAATATCAACATTTGAACCGGCATTACCATTCCCTAACTCTTTAAGTTATTTGTATTTGAATGATAATAATTTTATATCTGACGGAATTTCAAACGCATTATATTATTTATCGGGCACAACTTATTGGACATCACCAAACAACATTACATTATTTAATCAAACCGCCGGCGGTTGTTTAATAAGATACGGAAATGGATATAATTCATATTTAAGTTTAACGGGACAAGGATGGACAGTAAATGTTGATATTTGTTCTGGAGCAACTTACTATGTTACATCTACAGGTAGCAGTTCAAATAATGGAACATCTCCAAGTACTAGTTGGACTCTTTCTAAATTAAATTCAGTATCATACAATGGTATTTTAAATCCTGGGGATATTGTATTTTTCAAAAAAGGAGATAGTATTTCTTCTTCAACAACATCTCAAGCAGTTCAAATTTGGAATGGTGTTTATGGCGGTACCGCAAAAAATGGTACAATAAATCTACCAATTATATTTGGTACTTATGGTACTGGAGCAAAACCAATTTTACAAGCACCTGTTAACTACGGAATTATAACAACTCTTAATGTAAATTATTATAGATTTGATGGGTTGAATTTTACCGATACATCATTTGATATAAATGATAGATTATCAAATGCCCCTTGCGGATTGGGATTAAGATTAGGTGAGTTTGGATTACCAAATGGTATTTCTTCAGGTATTCCAGGAACAGGAATAACTTCAAATTGTATTGTAAGCAATTGTGACTTTTCAAATATAGGACAAGGAATTTCAATTGCTGGTAATTACAATGTTATTGAGAATTGTACATTTAATAATTTAAAAGCGGCAAATAATTCACCAAATGGTGATATTGCATATGGAGCTAATGGCGTTGGTATTTCAGGTAATTATAATATTATAAGAAACAACTACTCCGAACATTGTTGGTATGCGTCAAGAGCATTTGGATATGACGGAGGATTTGTTGAGATGTTAGAAGCGTGTAATTATAACATCATAACAGGTAATACCGCTTCAGATACTTTAGGTGTTGCCGAATTTGGTGCTCATTCCACAGGATTAGTTCAATACTCAACAGGTAATGTTTTCGCTTACAATAAATTCATTAATCTTGGAGATATATTATATGTTCATAATGGTGTTGCTGATGGTGGAAAAATGAGTGCAACAACAATACAATTTGTTAATAATGTTATTGTTGAAAATTCAAATTCAAGATTTTCTGGGCCTAATTGGGGAACAGGAATAAAAACAATCCCATCAATATGGTCTGGTTGGTCTGGGTATAACACTTTTAGTACATTCCAATTTGGTTTATCTGTTGACCCAGCATCACCCGTACTCCCTGTATTCATACTTAAAAACAACATATTCTTTACATATACTGGTTTGAGAACAACATCAAACACAGCAACAAATGATAGGACAACTCACGAAAATAATATTTACAAATTATTAAGCGGCAGTACATTAGGGTTTACTTCAGGTACAACGGAATATGTTGCAACAGCCTCAACATATAATATAATCACAAGTGAAACAAATGTTGACCCAGTGTTATGGAATTTTATACCTTTCTCAGGTAGTAAAGCTGTTAATTTTGGACAAAATTTAGGCTATACCAAAGATTTTGGAGGTAATTTGATAATTGGTGGTGTTTATGCAGGGATTTATAATATAATAAGTTAAAAAAAATAAAGTATGAAAAAAACAATGGTTTTAATTCTATTAACCTTAATACAATTTTTAGGGTTTAGCCAAACCGCCCCGGTGGTTACAACAAGTGCAATAACAGCAATTCAATCTTTGAGAGCCGCAGGTGGTGGTAATGTTACAAGTGATGGAGGTTCTGCAGTAACACTAAAAGGATTGGTATGGAGCACATCACCAAATCCAACAATAACTTATACAACTCATAAGTATATACATGGTGTTCCTCGGATTGGTGTTGGGGCATATACTAACACTTATACATACACTTCGCCTAATTTTGATAATGGTAGTGGTATTGCACCATTAATGCCCAATACAACATATTATGTTAGGGCTTTCGCAATAAATGCTGTGGATACATCATATGGTAATGAAGTGTCATTTACTTCATCGGTTGCAGGAGCCAATCAAAAATACTATTTCAGCACATCAGGTAATGACGCAAATAATGGAACATCGCCGTCAACACCTAAACAAACATTAATAGGTTTACAAAAAATGATAACAGGGGGTAATGTAACTTTTTTACCTGGAGATACAATTTTCTTTAAACGAGGGGATGTATTTGCAAATGGATATGGTGATGGTTCAGGATATTCTTATTCAAGTCTTGGTTGGGCAAATGAACCAAATCAACAATGGATAGCACCAAGTGGTACTGCAGCGAAACCAATTGTATTAACAAATTATGGTGACCAATCATTACCACTCCCAAATTTTATTTTTCCTACAGCTAGTGTTCCTGTTAAAGGAGGCAATGTTCATCATACTATGTGGTTTTATGGTTGTACCGGAATTATATTAGATGGATTACAATTTGTAGATAATAGATTTCCATATGCAGATAAAAAAACACCAGCATATACAAGAGCGTCAATAATATTTGGAGAATGGGCAAACACCAAAGTTGGCGGAACAATCCCAAATCCATCAAATCCTAACTTATGCCATTGTGATACATTTTATAATTGGGGTTCGGCTAGAAGTTATGGTGATAGAAGTGGTGTTATGTATAATTCTCAAATTAAAAATTGTGTTTTTTCAAACACATCTTTTGGTATTGCAGATATTGCTTGTATTGATTGTGTTGTTACTAAAAATACTTTTACTAATATGAAATCTTGTGTAGATACAACAGGAACTCATGATGTGTTAGGGGCGGCAATAGACGGAATTAACGGAATAAACTTGGAAATAAGTTATAATTATTTTAAAGGTGCTAGTTGGGCGAAAAGTGGAAGAAACTCATCAACGCAAGGTTGTGGTGGAGTAGCATTAGATATTTTTGACTTATACAATTCTAAGATTATGTATAATACATGTATTGATGGTAGACACTTTATGGAAATTGGTAATCTTGATGAATATGATTCACTAGCAGGTGCTCAGTATGATACATTTGCGTTTAATAAGATAATAAACAACACACAAATAGGTTATATTCACGGAGCCGTAGGTGACCCATTTACAGGAAATAATCATAACTTATATTTTTGGAATAATGTTGTAATTGATAATAATACAAGTAGAAGTAGTGGCCCTAAATTTGGGTGGGATATGTATGGTGATGGACAATCTTATAATCAATTTTGGTTTTATGGTAGACCTGACTTACCAAACACTTATGTTGCTAGAAGTACGACACAATCTTTCACAGCAGGTAATACTACATTAACAATGAATAGTGTGACAGGTGTTGTAGGGGGTGACGGAACTTTAAAAAACTGGATTGTATATCAATCGGAATTATCAACAATATTCCCACAAAATAATCCTCCTTATGTTGTATCAGTTAATACAACAAATAAAACAATAACATTAAGTTCCGCCCCTTTAATAAGTGGTGGTAGTGGACAAAGTTTTACCTTTTATCCACCACTATCTGAAAAAGGTGTGACTTGGAGTCAACCAATGAATCCTTCATTAACAGGAAATCCTACACACACATTACAATATTCTACAGATAATTTTCAATATGGTATGGGTTATGACACATTAATTGATATGAGGAATAACATATTTTATAATACAAATGGTTTGATTGAATTATATCCAAATATTCATGGTTGGACAAGTCAAAGATTTTTTCATAGTAATAATGTTTATTATGTTAAAGGTGGTATGACTAAATTCTATCCATCAACATTCTACCCGAGTTCAATTGGAACTGGAGTTACTTTAGGTAATAACGAAAGAATATATTCTACAAAAATATTTAAGGACAGTACCGCAGCATTTCCTGAGAATTGGGATTTACATTTAAATGATACGAGTTGGGCAATAGGTAAAGGAAGTCCAATATCAGGATTCACAAAAGATTTTGCAGGAATTCCATTAACAGGCACCATAGATATAGGACTTTATAAATACACAGCAAGTAGTCCTCAAATAACTTTATCATCTGTAACTAATGTAACTTGTAAAACGGCAACAAATGGTTCAATAGTTGTAACACATGTTGCTAATACAGGAACAGCACCTTTCCAATATAAAATTAATAACGGGGCTTGGGGAAGTGGAACAACTTTTTCAAATCTGGCTTCAGGAACTTATGTAATAACAATTAAAGATTCTAAGAGTTTAACGGGGACATTAAGTGTTAATTTAAAACCATCCTCAGTTGTTTGTCCATAAGTAAATAAAAATTATTTAATATAAACCCTTCATTTAACTGAGGGGTTTTTTATTTTTATAAAAACAAATATTATGGAAAGAGAAATTAAAGGTTATATCAAGTTTAAAGATAAAAAAGCAATTATGAAACCAATGGATGGTAAATCAGGATTGATTGAAACTTGGGAAGCAAGTGATTCTTTCAATAGCAAACAATATTTTGTTTATTTGGGAACAAGATATCAATTTGTTTCTGCCGTTGAACCTAAATAATGTAAATTTACTGATATTTATAAATAAAAATATTATGAGCAAAAGTTATAGTAAAATTAGGCATATGAGAGAATCTAACATTATTTTAGAAAATAGAATAATAAATGAAAGCGCTACTAAAAATTTATATATAAAAGAGGAGGGTGAAGGAGTTGAGCCGTGGATGCAAGGAAGTAATCCATCAGGTAGTCCAAAAAAACCTTTGGACTTAAGTGCCTTAAAAGATTCTTCACAAGATAATCAACCGGCAAGTATTGAACTTAAAAGATTTACATTTCCATTTCCTGATGTTTTTCATAGACCAGGAGGGATTGATGGGATTTATGATAAAACTAATAAGAAGGTTTCAGTAGAATGGGGTACAGAAAAATACGACTTAATTGACAAAACCAAACTAGAAGAAAATCCCCATAATTTAACAGATTTTACTTGGGTAAAAGATTTGAATGAAAAATTTAATACCTTCAATCACAATTATTTAACTCCATCTTATGATGTGAATAATAATAATTTAGTATGGGTTGAAATTTCTATTGATAGAAAAAGTAATGCAAAAGTTGTTAATACTTACCCAACACGTAAAACATTACCTCAATAGTTTTATTCAATAGAATAAAGTTCTATTAAAAATTTATTATTATTATCTGTATCTAAACTTCTATAACAACATAAAAATTTAGTTTTTAATGTTTTTTTACGTTTTATTGTATAATTTTTTTCAGTAAAATTATAATAATAATTATTTAAACTATCATAGTATATTTTTCTACTAACCACTTTAAACTTAACATTATTTTTTTTAAAGTAAGATGTCGTATCTATTACCATATATAATGGTAATATTTGGTAATCATCTAAATTTATATTTATTTTTTTAATGAAATAATTTAAAATTGTGTCATTAATTATTTCTTCTTTAGTTTCTTGTGATAAAAGTCTAATATCTTTTTCTTGTGAATAAGAATAAGTTGATATTAAAACAAACAAAATAATTATTAATTTTTTCATATAAAAGGTTTATTACTAATAATAATATAAAAATATTGAAAAATCAAAAAAAAACTTTTATTTGCTTTTAATTTCTTATGGTATTTATTATAGTATATGAATAAAAGAGATGTGATAACTATGATTAGTAAACTTTTAAATAAGTTTGTAAAACCAAAATTTCCTGAAATCTTTGAAATTAAAGTTAAATATATAGATATTCTTGAATTTTTTCAAATTGATGTGTTGGTTGACGGGACAGACCAAGAACAAGAAAATGAGATTACGGATATTATTGAAAACATATTAAAGTATACTGGAGAAAATATAAGATTCCAAATATCATTTCATATTGAATATTGGGGTAATAACTAATCAGTATCATTATAAATTGCAACTCTAACATTTTTTGTAAAACCAAAATACCCTAAATAACTTTTTAAGTCTTTCGCAATTTTTAGTTGTTCGTCTCTTAGAATTCTCTTCGGTGTAATTAGGGTAACATTAACCCAATAAGATGCTCCAGGGTGCATTTCAACCCGCGCTAAAGTAATTGTTTGATTTTCAGGTTCTAACCTAAATTCACCATAATCAACGTAATGTCTTTCTAATATTTTTTTTGCTTCATCTGAATTTAAAAACCTCTCAAACATAGTCATAGATTGTGCAATTTCCTTCTCTGTCATCATAATTATAAATATTCGGTATATTTATAATTATGGGAAAAAAATCTATAATAATAACTGAGCAACAAATGGGCGGGTTATTGAAAAAAATTATTAGTTTAATAACAGGAGATTCAAATTCAAATTTTGATTTAAAAAGTATGATGTCTTCATTGTTTGGAAAAGATAAAACTTCATATGCAAAATCAAGTGATATTGATACCAATTTTAATAGTATTGTTAATAAAATTATAGATAATTTTGAGGGTGGGTATTATGACCCGGTAACAATGAAAGCATCCGCAATGGGCGAATCTGGTGAAACTATGTATGGTATGGATGCCAAGGCTTCTGATATGTTAAAAACAAGTGCGGGTAAACAATTTTGGGATTTGATTCATGCCGACAAATCAAAGAATCCACGTTGTTGGACATTAGAGTATGACCCAGCTAAAAGTAGTAAATGTCCAAACCCTACATTGGCAAACCAATTGAAGGGTTTAATTGCTCAAATAATGAAACCTGAATATGATAATTTATCTAAAAGGTATTTAAGTCCTGAGGCATTAACTATTGTTAATAATGACCCGGGATTATTATTCCATTTTACATATGCAACATGGAATGGGTCAGGATTTTTTCAAAAATTTGCTAAAATTATTAATAACCAAGTTAGTTCAGGTGTTAAAGACCCTAAAGAATTATTAAAAATTGCAATAGATAGTAGGAAAAATTTTACAGCATATAATTCATTCGCCAATAATTTAACACAAAGAGGTGGAAGACAGATGGAAAAAGTTTTAGGTGTTGCATAAAAAAAACCCCACATTTAGTGGGGATTTAATTTTACATTTTATTATATTTTGATTTTAAAAACTTATCTAATGGTAAGTCATCTGCTTTAATTGGGTTATATTCTTTTTCACTATCTTTATCCCATCTACTTCCGGCACCAATTCCTAAACCACTAGGTCTATTTTTTCTCATTCTATCTTTGGATTTCATTTCTCTATCAAAGTCTTCAAAGTCATCATCATCATCTTCAACATCAAAACCATAATCTTCTATATCATCATCTTTTTCTCCGGTAACTGAATTTCTTTTCATTCCACTTCCGTCACAATCCTCACAACCCTGTCCTTTACATTTTGGACATGTTGGTGATTCAAATCCAAAATCATTATCTTCAACATCAAAACCATAATCTTCAATATCATCATCTTGTTCTTTAATTACCTTTCTAACTAATCTAATTAATTCAGACTCAGTTAATCTTATTGTTCTTTTCATAATTTTATATTTTATTAATAAATATGCATTACTTTGTCTTTCTTAATATTTATTAATTAATGGAATCATTTTTAATATGAAAATAATAATAACAGAAGAACAATATAAGAGGATTAATGAAATTACAATATTTCAAGGTGTTTCCAGCGTTAGACCAACCCATTTAGATGTATTACATATTATTAGAGAAAAAATAAGTGAGAGCACATACAACAAAGCGATTAAAGAATATCTTAAAAATGTCTTAGGTTATCCGGAAAAATTCACTAATAAATTTATTTCACATTATGCGGAAGAAGTTCCCTATATTAGAGATGATTCAGATAGGTATACAGAAATGCCCAAACAACTTAAAAATCCTGAAGTTCTTTCTAATTTAGTATATTTTTTAAGTAAAAAATTCTTAAAAATACGCATGTTAGGTAATTTGGAGTGTTATATAGATGATAGCGGTTATGACAAAGCTTTTTATTTTTTTGACCCTGAACTTGAAACTTGTGTAGGATATATTTCTTGCAAGCCAATTTTTGATTATTATAATGGTATTGACTTGCCAGATAATAGTTATGCGGTTAATAGTTCACAAGTTGATGCAGAATTAAAAGGTAGAGGTTATGGGAAAGAAATGTATTTATCTGTTCTGGATTATGTTAGTGTTCTTTTATCTGACACCGCATTATATGGTGATTCCTTAAACATATGGGTAAATGTTTTACCTAAGTATGTTTACGTCGGTGCATTATATAAAAAATCTGGTAAATCCCCTAAAATAATGTCACCAGAAACTAAAATATTAAATCATCAAAATGTTGAAAGATACTTCGCAACCAAAAAACCAAAACTTATAACTCAGACAAAATGATATATATAATCACTGAATCAAGGTTGGAAAATATTATGATGGAATATTTTGATAATATGTTTCCTAGAGATAAAATATGGTGGCAACATCCTGTTGATAGTGATTATGATAAAGATGAAGAATTTGAAGATGCTGCCAGAACTGAATATTATTTTAAGATTCGTGATGATGATAATCCCATTTTTAGATATTATAGAAGAGATTATTTTTCTACTTATGCTTATCAACACGAAAACGCTCCATTATTAGAAATAGATGATGATTATTCTTATAACTTAAATCAAATGTTTGGAGATAAATGGGAAGAACCATTTAAAAAATGGTTTGAAGAAAAATTTGGAAATCCTGTAAATACTATTACGTAAAAAAATAATATATTTTATATAGGCAATAAAAAACAAATAACAAATATATACTGGCGAGTATATAAAATATTGATTTAATCCTGTCTTTATTATTATCTAAAAAAAATAAAATCTTACATATCATAACTATTTATTAAAAATGTCAAGAAAAATTATAATAAAAGAATCTGAATTAGTCAAATTAATTGAGGTTGCAATGGATTTAGATATCTATTCACAAGAACATAACGTGTCCACTGGTGATGGGAATGAAGATGCTGAGGACTCTATCAACCAAATAATAGATAGGTTAAAGGAACTCCTTAATATGCTCCAGTCGGGAAAAAAGGTTGATACAACATTAAAAGGTAGAATATATAAGAATTTAGATGATTTAAATAAAACTTTTTCAAGTATAAAGTATCAATCATAGGTTTACAAATATATTAAATAAATTAAGTTTAAAAGAAAAAATGCAAAATTTATCAACAGAACAAAAAGCTACAGAATACAATAAATTACTTCATCAGTATCAAAGATTACAAGAAGAAGTAAGATTAATTAAAGCTCAAAATATTGATGTTTCTGACAGAGACCAGATGAGAATTAATGAGATTGAGAATAGAATGAAATTTGTTTATAATCAAACCGAAAGATTATATCGTTAATTGAATTTAAATCCAGTTTCTTTTTCAATAATTTCTTTAGTTACTAAATGTGAGTGTATTCCTGTTGCTGGTGATTTATTATTTTGAAATAGATAACCAAACCATTCTCCCGTTTTTTTAATATAAATTAATTTCCAACATTCTTTTGGAACAGATACACTTCCAATTTTTTTAATTTCACCAATATTACCCGCCCAAACATGAATGGAATCATACTTGGCTGACATTTCTCTTGTCCAAATTTCTATTGTTTTAAAATCTCCAGCATTTAAAGAATGATATTGAGGAGCCATATTAGAAAAATAAAAGCATTCTGTTTGAACTTTATCACCCAAACATAAATTATCCGCGGCAGGACACATATGTCCTCTATCAAAACCACTTTTAATATAATCTTTTAAAACATTAGTTTCTTTTGGTATTAACGGGTCTGGTGCAAATTGATTTTTTCTTTTTAGTGGGTTCGGACAATTAACATTTGAGTTGGTTACCCACCATTCAACCATTACAGGATATCTCTTTGATTTTGAGAAAATTGATGTATAATTCTTATGTATTAGTCTAATTGTATCTTGAGAATATGATAAAAACACAATAAAATAAAAAAATGAAACTAAATAAATTTTTTTCATAATCATAAATATTTATAAAGTATGAATAAAAGATTTGTAATAACCGAAAACGAAAGAAATGAGATAAGAAATCAATATTTCTTTGAACAAAAGAGTTCATCAGATGAAAGAAAATTTTGTCATAAGGGTAATACCAAGACTTTGGAAGAAGTAATGGGTGATTCTGACCCTGAAGATTATATTGAAGGAGTTAAGTTAAGAAAATCTGGGGTTGGCGGACTTGCCGACCACATTGAACTTTTAAAAACAATGAGAATGCACCCATCAATAAATGATGGTGGGCAACATTTGGCGTTTAATGTTATGAATAATTTGAAAGCATATAAGCCATATAACTATTTTGAAGAAAATAGTAAAGAATGTAATAGAGCAATGGATAAAATTATTGAACTTTACAAAGAGAACGACCATGGAGAAGAATTAGTTAAAGATATTGAAAAAGTATACGGGCTTGACCATATCTCTCCAAGAGCGAAAGAATATATAAAGCATAGCTTATCAATGATTAAAGGAGATTAAAAAATGAAAAAAATTATAAGATTAACAGAAAATGATTTAACTAAAATAATTAAAAAAGTTTTATATGAGGACATTTCATCATTACCTGAATTTGAAGAATATACACAAAATCAAGAAGGTGTTAGTAATGTTGAATGTATACAATTAGCATTAAAAAAAGCAAATCTTGGAAATATGTTGGGTGACACAGGACCAAATAAGGATGGAGTAGATGGTAAATATGGAAATAGAACAAGAAGTGCGGTTATAGAATTTCAAAAAAGAAATGGTATTAAACAAACAGGATTTGTAGGACAATTAACGGCCCCAAAATTGGGTTGCCAACCAATGAGTAAGTCAAAATCCAAAGTAAATCCTAATATAGAACCAAAACCACAACCAAAACCGACAGAAAAAACTAATGTTTGTCCTCCAGTAGAATCCTCAAGTAATTTTAGAGAATTACCAGAAATGATTAGTGTTTGGAGTCAAAAATTTCCAAAACTTAAAAAAGAAGAAGTTATTGGTTTAATTAACCGAATGATTGATAGAGACGCTAATGCATTAATGTCCGGAAGTAAAAAACCAATATCAATTAAAACTGCCTGTCAGGCGGCATCTATCGGTAGAAGACCCAAATATAACAATAAATATATTTTTATTATAGATTCTCCAAATAAATGGATAACATTATTTGATAAGCCATCAGGTAATATGTCAAGAAAAATAATTGCTCAAGATTGGATAATAGATGGTATGTCTAAACAAAAAAATGATGCTAAATCAATTGCAACTGCATTTACAACTTTAAATTATTATTATGATATAGCACAGAAAAAACACCCGAAATGGTCATCAAAACAACTTGAAGATGAAATGTATAGATTAGAAAGAGAAGCAGGTGGTGATTTTTTACCAGCAGGAATATATCAGGGAAAAAAAATTAGTAGTGAAAAAAGTTATGCGGGTGGAAGTCAAAATGTTTTAGGTCTATCCAATTGGAATAATACCCCTGTCTCACACGCAGTACATGGTTTTTATGGAGGAGATAACCGACTTAAATTTGCAAATAAAGCAATGAGAATTCTTCAAAATCCTGATGATATTAAACAACAACAAGAATTTTTAAGAGAATTAAAATCTGGAGGACTTAAAATGGATTGGTCTTACGGATGTATAAATACTGACCCTAAGTTTCTTCCATATTTAAGAAAATATGGACCAGAGTCATTTATTTTTAATATTGATGAAACTACAGAAAATTATTTAGTTCAAAATAGTGAAAATTTCTTTAATAAAATGATGGAGTCAGAAAGTTGTCCTTCACCATCTTCATTAGGAGCTGAAACAATTGCCTAAATGAAAAACATTATTTAATTAACAAATAATGTTTTGGCAATTCAAAATAAAATATTTAAATTTGTGGTATGAAAAAGATAATCATACCACTTTTTATTTTATTTAGTTCTTGCTATTGTAAAGAACCAATTAAATCCCCAAAAGAATTAAGTAAACCTGTAATTTATGTTAAGGTAATTTATATCCAACCTTTGGGTGATGTTAACATAGAATATCTCAAAATTGTTAAAAATTCTGTTGAATCATTTTATGGGTTCAAATGCGTTATAAAAGATAAAGTTCCGTTGACAACGGATTTACTTGCGGCTAGTAGAATAAGATATGATGCAGGTAAAATCTTATCAAAATTTAACACAAATGAAAATCTTTTAATTTTAACTGAAAAAGATATTGCTTGTAGAAAAAATCAATATCCTGAATGGGGTATATTAGGGTTGGGATACAGACCTGGAACAACCTGTGTTGTCTCAACATTTAGAATGAAACGAAATGTCTCCAAATTAATTATTATTGATAGATTAAAAAAAGTTGCAATACACGAAATTGGACATAATTTAGGTTTAGACCATTGTGAAAATGATATTCATTGTTTAATGAATGATGCAAGAGGAACAATAAAACAAGTTGATACAGAAAAAATATGGTTATGTTCTAAATGTTGGAACCTAATAAAATAACATAAAACATAGTCTATCAATGATTAAAGAAAGGTAAATTATTGATTTTTATCATTCAACAGATATTTATCATTTAAATCACTACCTATGTCAAATGAAGTCATTGTTGCGTTTATTACGGGCGTTTTAGGCCCAATTTTAATTGTTGTTGTAAACAAATTAGTTAATAATAAGAAAAAACCAGATATTGTTAAAGACACTTTAAAAGAAAGTGAATTAGTAATGACAAGATTAGAAAACATTAAAGAAGAGTTTAAAGCCGACAGAGTTTGGATTACACAATTTCATAATGGTGGTAATTATTATCCCACAGGAAAATCAATGGCTAAGTTCAGTCTTATTTATGAAGTTGTTGGTGCAGGAATTACTTCAGTCCAATCTAATTTTCAAAATATTCCCGTAAATTTATTTAGTAGAGCAATAAATCAATTATTAGAACATAACATAATAGAAATACCTGATTTTAAAGATGAAACTATTGCGACTTACGGATTAAAATATATTGCAGAAGATACTGGATGTAAATCAGGATATTTGTTTTCAATAAAATCATTAGATGATAAATTTGTTGGAACTTTAGGAATTGATTTCACAAAAAGAAAAACAAAGTTAGATATTGAATCTGTTACCAGTCTTTATTATCAAGCAGCAACTTTGGGTGGAGTATTAATGGGTAAATAATTTAAACATCCCACCTTACCATACTTTTAATTGAATATTCAGGGAAAAAATATACTAATGCGTCTTGTATTAGAACATCAGCTAATTCTCTATCCATAAATTCCTCATTAATAGTATCTCCTAAAATAATAACCGCCTCAATGAGAAGACATTTGTCTTTTAAACTATCAGAAATAGAGTGAATCTTAATTTTGGTTCCTTTACCATACATTTCTTCAACAGCATATCCTTTAAATTCGTTAAGATACACTTCTATATGACGAAAAAGTCTTTTTTTCGGTTCCATATTAGAAATATAAGTTGAAATTAAAAATTATCTACTACCACCATAAATTATTTTCCCTGTCCCTTATATAATTTTGGTCTAGGTGTATGCTTATTAAATGATTTTTTTGCAACACCTTCTTTCTTTTTCCCGAAATTGATTTTTGTTGCGTCTGATGAACCCTTTGCTTTTGCCATATTGATTTTTTAAAATAAATACCATATATTTATTAATATGTTTATAAGTGAAGAAGAAAAAAAAGAAATTTTATCAAAATACGATGGAAATACTTCAAATGAACTTCTAACTCATTTAAAAAGAGTATATCCCGTAACAACTCAAAAGTATGAATGGATGAATACGCCAATTAAATTCATACAAATTGGTGATAAAACAAAATTATTAACAGGAAATAAAAAATTAATGGTTAATAAAATTACCTCAATTGAGGAAGATGATTGGAAAAGTCTTGATACATCAGTAATTAGAAGAACAATAAAGAAATTTTTAGATTCATATTTAATAGATTCGGAATAATATTATAAGTTCTTATATAATTTGGTAGTGGTAGCTCAGTTTGGCAGAGCATCGTTTGGTAACATTCGTGTGCCGGAGGTTCGATTCCTCCCCCTATCACAGGATGGAGGTTTTTTTTATAATGTTTTAATCACACATTTTTTGCATTTTGACCTCCCTCGAAGAGAAAAAAAATAAAAAGCAAATACAAAAAGATTACAGGTATATAGGTTTGATATTCCTTTCCTCACCAGTAAAGAAGAAAAATTATTGTGTTTTTTCGGCATTCAAACTAAAAATAAAATGGGGGTTCATCCGACTTCACGGGTTTTATTCACCTGCCAAAAAAGAATTAAAAAAACCTTGACGAAAGGGTAAAGGGAATCGACGGATTCCCTTTTTTGTGCTATTTATATATAAGTAAATTACCAACTTATGGACGGATTTTTAAGTGCTATCAGAAGTTTATTCTCGGATGAAAATGGTGTAGTTTCTATGAAACGTCTTTGTGGATTATTATGTACACTAACACTTTGTGCAGTATTATATCAAAATTGTTTTACAGAAAAACCTGTTATACCATCAATTCCATTGGTTGACTCAGTGGCTCTATTGGCTTTCGGTTGTTTAGGATTATCTTCAGTTGATAAAATTTGGGGAAAAAGAAGAACAACAAATGAAGAAGAAGAACCACCAGTACCACCAGCAGAATAAAAAAGCTAGCCCCACTTAATTAAGAGTGGGGTTTTTTATTAAATTAATATATTTATATATAAAAAATAATATGGCAAAAATAGTAAGATTAACTGAATCTGATTTAACAAGATTGGTTAGACTCATTATCAACGAACAACCTGAAGATGATGATGAATCAGAACCATGCATACATTGCGCTGGAAGGGGTTATGATTATGATAACGACCAAGAATGTGAATGGTGTGATGGTACCGGGGTTTATGATGAAATAGATATTTATAAAGATGATGTTTATCCAAAAACAAAATGGTCTTATTCTAAAAATATAGATGAGGAAAGCGAAGAAGGTGATGATGATGGATTATTTCCTGACTGGTATATGAAAACACTTGAAGAATGGGAAGATGAGGCTAACATCAGAAAGGAATTTGGAACAGGTAAGAAACCATCATTTTGTTTTGGTAGCAAGGCCAAATTAAATACCTTTACAAATAAAATTTTACACCAAGAGGGAAAGACAGGTAGTGATGGTGCATTTAAGCAATTACAAAAATTCATAAAAATGACTGACAATCCAAAAAAGAAAAGATTCTACCAAAGATTAAGAGCATTGTTTTATGAGTGTGATTATTTTGACCCTAAAGAACGAGTAGAAAAATAACTAAATCCCCCACTTCAAAAGAGGTGGGGGTTTTTTATTTTTACATAGTATTTATAGAAATATGAAAAAAATTATTAGGTTAAGTGAATCTGAGTTAGTATCTTTGGTGAAAAGAACCATTATGGAAGATAATAAAGATGACTATTCAATTCAAAGTGACATAATCACTTATCAAGGAAATAATAAGGATATATTAAAATTACAACAAATTTTAAGAGTTGGAGAGTTGACACCGGAACAATTATCTTTAGCGAAAGAAATCTTAATTAAAGAAAAAAAAACACAACAAACAAATAAAATCACTTGGGATTTACTTTTCAATAGTAAAGAACTAAAAAAACAAATCATAAAAAAAGGTGAATCTTTGTATCGTGAAATAAAAGATAGTGATGACAAAAAAATTTTATTCAAAACTAACGATTACGAGTTTAATTTCCCAAGTGATGAATGGGTTGAATTAAATAAAGAATCATTAAAAACGTTCAAAAAACTTTTATCTCCCGAATCATTAAAAAAGACACTAAAAAAAGAATTTCCTAGTTATAATTCTCAGACAAAAGAAGAAGTTCATATTTTCACAATAGAAGCGTGGATTGATGGTCTAATAAGAGCGTTGGATAATAAATCACCTTATTTCACATCTCTTCTAAAGAAGGATAAAGAAAAGTATACTTGGACAATATTACCTAAATTAGATACTAATTGGTCGAATTGGACTAAATGGATTATTAGTCTTGATTCCGTAGGTAAACTTGGTAATGGAGCTTATAGTGAAAAAATTGATAATTTTTTTGAAGAAAAACCAATCGAACAAGTTGTGGATTCAAGTGATATTCAAACTATTGAACATATAGAAAAAATTGAGGAGGAATATAATGTAAAATTTACCAAACTAAGTTTTGCTGAATATAAGTGGTTAAAAGATGCTTTGAATGGTTATAAACAAACTATCCAAACTATTTCAAAATCTACTGATGCCGGTAATTTAGAGGAAGAAAATTTTATTGGTCAGTTAAAAATTTATTCAAACTATCTTAATCCCGAATGGAAAATTACAGGAGATATTGTTAATTTCTCCTCACCTGGTAATCAGGTTGATATGTTTTTTGGTGTTGATATGATTATTAAACTTATAAATTCTAAAGGTGATATTAAAATTGTTCCTGTCCAAGTTAAATCAAATGAATCATCCGCCAAAAATGCTTTAATAAGGAAGTTGGATATTGGAGGTATTTCTGTTTTTAGAGATGATAATGACTGGTATTATTTTGATTATGGTAGTAAAAAGAAATCATTTGAAAAAGAGTTTTTGAAAATTAAGTAAGATAACTTATCTTTGTATTCTATGGCAACATCAAAAACCCCATTAAAAGAAGAGAAACCCACCAAATTTGAACGCATTTATGAAGATGATGAATGTATCTCAATATGGAGATACGACCTAAAAAAGACTAAGAATGGACCTGTGGAGGTAGAATATAGGTGGAAACGTTCATATAACCCGTGGAATCAGAAAAAAATGACTATTTCTGAAATAATCAAACAAGAAAAAAAGGAGAAGAGACTAAAGTCTTCTTAACTTATCATCAATTAACCCCCTTAATTCAAGGAGGGTTTTTTTATTTAAAGACTCTATTATTTTATTTTTATTAGTTGATTCTGTAACCTCTTCAATTTCTCTAACATCATTAAACTTATAGTCGTCTACTTCCTGATTATCATAATCAATGTCTACCATCTTACCATCATACATATCCCAGTTACCATCTTCTCTTGATTGTCTCATAGAATCGTGAACCCAATCTTTATCATATGCCGTCCAAGTATCTTCAAAGTGTTCAACAAAGGTACAATGACCCCACATCTGATATTCAACTTTATATTTTTTTGCCATAGGAATGACAAGTTGCTCATACAATGATTTATCTTTTGTTTCAAAAATCTTTGCAAGTAAGTTATCATTAATGTGTATTAATTTAGAAAAAAATTGAACATCTTCATCAGATACTCGTATACTAAAATACTTTGCAATATTTTCAAGTGCATTATAATTTGAATCATAATCATAATCATATGGATTATCTTTTTCAAATCCTGTATCAATTAATTTTTTACAAATTAATATCAATTGTTTTCTTGATAATTGTAAAAAAGAACTTTGGTCTGCCATAGTGATAAATATAAAAAAAAGGTGAAATTTACTTCACCTTTTCTACATTTTTTTTATAACTATCAAAAACCCCCAAAATATTTTCTTTCCCAACAGGATTCATTGAATGAACATAATACATTGGCAATGGTAATCCGTTTTCCGCACAATAACCACATAACCATTTTGCACAATCATATCCGGTTTTTTCTTTAAAGGTTTCATATTGTTTATTATATGCGAACCCACCATCATACATTGATTGAGAATAATGTTCATCTGCCAAATCATGGTCAAATGAAATTAAATCAGGAACTCCCAAATTTGTAATATAACCAACAAAGTCATCATAAGTTCTTACAATATCCCAGTTGTCGTCCTCATACATATACCTTAAATCTCTTGGTTTCATATATGATACGCAATCGTGAGGTGTTCTTATATCATCAAGGAAAAGTCTTTTCATTTTATTTTTTTTATTCTGTCTATTGTTCCGTTAGCCCAATGCTCAACTATCCATCCTTCTTCATCCAAATAAATCTTTGGTAATCCATTTCCCCAAGTATCTTTTTCAACTTGTTTTCTAAAGGCTTCTTTGAATTCTTTTGATTCAAAAGCTTCTTTAACTTTATTATTATTTTCTATATTGTTCCAAGATTTTTTATCATTTTCCATATCACAAAGATAGTTAATTTTTAATTAAAAACAAATTCTACTTCCAGTGACTGAATTAAACCAAGTATATTCATCCACAACAACATCCATAACATATCCGCTATACATTCTAATGGGTAGCCAATATCTTGAACCCCAAGTTGTATATTCAACATATCCTGGGCCAACAACTTGTCCACATTGTGAATAATATGGTGGTTCAACATAACAAGAGGATAAAGAAACTAATAATACTAATACTAATAAAAACTTTTTCATATAATTTAATTTTTAACGCAACGAACTGATAGTCCATAAAATCTTATAGTATGTCCTAAATATAATTTATCCAATGATGCATTTGTCATTGGTTGGCTAAAAATAGTTGCATCACCGCCAATACATTTCCAAGTCCAATTAGAACAAGCGTTATTAACCCAAACTGAATCTGAAGTCCAATATTCTGATAATTCACCTATTAGAACAGATGCACCAGCATCACCTCGTCCACCACCTGATAATGATTTAAATCCACAACCATCAGTTCCCATATCTTTTAATTTAAGTCCTGATGTAGAATCTCCACCCAAATAATTTGATAATGTGTGCCAATCGGAATCTGAACCAACCCTCCAACCTTCAGGTGATAATCCTCTTGGGTCTCCAACTGCATACCAATTATATAGTTTACCATAAGTTTTACCTAATGTAGAATCATTGTTATAATAACACCAAGCACCTGTTGTTAGAGTTGCCCATACAGAATCATTTGTAATGTGAGGAATAATATCTCCGTTCCTGTATCTATTAACATCAAGATTTTGTGCCGCCCAAATCTGACTTCCAATTGATGTTGTTGGATATGAGTTGCCGTTAATATCCACCATATCCGAGTTATTAACCCTATCAACATTTTTTTGACAACTATAAAGCAAAATAGTTGTTGTTATAACGATTATTGTTTTTCTGAAATTACTTATCATAATATTTTAATTTTTAATTTATCTATATTAACATCCAAAGTAATATGGTTGCGATTCCTAATGTCATTAAAAGTACTTTAGTGTTAATCCATAAATCTTCTAATCTTCTTGATTCTTTAGGGTGTAATTTATACCCTTGGAGATAGTGCGTAATAGCTTTTAATGTCTTCATTTTTTTTATTTTTTCTTTGTTTTACAAAAATAAACTAAAAAATTCAATAAATCAATTTTTTATTTTCTGAGGTTCTAATAATTTAAAAAATTGGTCTAGCTGTGGTAGAATGATAATCCTTGTTCTTCTATTAACCCCTCTATTTTCATCACTAATGTTAGGTAATAGAGGTTTATATTCACTACGTCCTGCGGCAATCATATTTGCGGGGTTAAGTCCGTATTGATATTGTAATATTCTAACAACTGATGTTGCCCTTTTAACACTTAAATCCCAATTATCCATTAACATCCCATTATTATATTGAATATTATCTGTATGTCCTTCAACCATAAAGTCAACATTTGGTTGATTCTTAAGGACTAGTGCTACTTTACCCAAAACATCTTTTGCCTCTTCCGTTACACTATATTTTCCTGTTTTAAACAATAACTTATCTGAAATATCAATATAAACAACGCTACCTTCAACTTTAATGTTGATATCGGTATCATTTAAATTTCCAATAACACCTTTAAGGTTCATAACCAAAGTTAAATTTATTGAATCTTTGCGAGCCATCTGTTGTTGTAAAGTTTGAATATAATTGTCTTTACCTCCGATATTATCCAAAGATTTTTTAATACTTTCCGCTTGTTGGGTTGATATTACTGAAAGTTGTTGCAATTGTTTTAAAGTTTGATTGTTATTTTCTTTCAAATAATCAATTTGTTTGTTTAACCCAATAATATCATCTGACAACTTATCGTTGGTGAATTTTAAATCATTCTTTTCTCCACTACAACCCCTTAATTCTTTTTGTAGATAAATAAAGGAAGAATTTAACTCTGTATACTTACCATTTAATGTTTTGAATTTTTTACTACTGACACAAGAGAATAATGATATTGTTAGTAAAAAAATAATAATTTTTGTTTTCATAATTTGTCTTTAATTTAAATATACTCTATTTCTTTTGTTTCGGTATCAAAATCAATAACAACTGGTTTATTTTCGTGTTCATATCTTTCGTTAAGAACTGAGGCATTGATAAATTCAACATCATTAAAACTTTTTTGTCCGTAAGCCCAGTGAATGTGCCCACAACAATGAATTTTTGGTTGAACTTCCATAATTCTGTTGAATAAATCTTCATCTCCAACCATTTGTCCACCTATGGTGTGGTCTAACATTCTAAATGCCGGACCATGAGTGATAAGAATATCAGTATTAACGGGTATTTTAGACCACTTTTCTGCAAGTTTTTCACCTCTTGGAAGATTAAACGCCCAATCATAAAATACAGGTTGCCAAGGACTACCATAAAATTTTATTCCATCAATTTCAACACTACTATCAAAAAGGTAATGAACCCCTTTTTCAATATATTCAGGTGCAATTGTTGTTGCATATTCAAACCCAAAATCGTGATTTCCTGCGATAAACACCTTGTGAGTAAATGGCGTATTACTGAACCAATCAAGAAATTCCTTGATTTCGTGGGTTCTCCCCATATTACTTACATCCCCGCAGTGAACTATAATATCTCCCTCTCCAAGAATGTTTCCCATACCCTTACTTGTTAGGTATTCGTGTTTTCCGTGAGTATCACTTATGAATGTTATTTTCTTTTTCATACCACAAAGATATTTATTTTTTATGAAACTATCAAATTTTTTTGAGGACGATAAAATAGAGTGTTCTAACTGCGATTGGAGTTGGGATGTTGACGATACTAAACCTGAAGATAAGTATGTTTGCCACAATTGTGGACACGACAATACTGAAGAATATCAGGACTAATTCTTTGTATCTTCATTTTCATTTAAAAAATCATCTCCTTTATAATCAGGATTTTCGGTTATCATTTTATCAATACCTATAACCCATAACAAAGATACCACAAAAACAATTATAAATTCCATTAAATATACTCTCCACATAAAAATAAGTTTTAAATTTTAGTCCCACCACGTTTTCATATTAGAACCATCAAACCAATCATCCCAATCTTGATTATAAGGGTTGTATTTAGTATTTTCTTGTCCTTTAAATATATCCCATAGTTCATTCCATTCTTGTTCCTCAATTTCATTGGCTCTTGCATATACTTTTGAATTATGTTCTTTTTCTTCCGGAGTATTTCTTTCAACCAATTCATATGAACCAGGGTGTGATTCTGATGGTTTAAATTCAAATGGTTCAATAAATAATTCACCAAGTTCTTTTTCCGCCATCATAATATGTTGCACACCTTGAAGATTATTCATAATCTCAATCGCCCTTCTCATCTTCGCAACTTTTTTAAGACGAGGAACATCCACTTCAATACCTTTAGTTTCAAGATTATCAGACATTATTACAAGAGAAGTTTTCATCATTTCTAATGTAAAATGATAATCCCACCATCTGAAATTCCAAAGTGTTTTGCGAAACGCCCATATATTCTTAATAAATCTAAAAAACTTTCTCATATATTAATGGTTTAATTTTAAGTATTCTTTTTCCCAATCTTTAATAGTGTCAATAATTGGGTTTAGTTTAGTTGTAGTATCAATGGGTTTTATATTAATAATTTGTTGAACCTCAACGTGTGGGGTATCAATTATGGGTTTAATATATCTTGTTTCGTCATTAGATTGGAAATGTGTTGTATCAATATTTTTAATTAAATTTTGATTATCAGATGGTTCATCGTTCCAATGTTTATATTTATCTGCAAAAAAATTAATAAACCGATTAATATAATTGGAATCTTCTCCTTCATTATATTTTTTATCTCCCACAGATGAATATTTAAACATTGCCCACCCTGTTATTAAAAATAATAAAATAATTAAAATAGGTTTTAAATTTGACATTAAATTATCAAATCTTTTATGTTCAGATGGTTCCATATCTACTCTACGATTTATACTATACCATATAATTTTAAGTAAACTTAATTTTTTTGGTTTCTTATTCCAACCATTTGGTTTCTCATATTTAAATGTTTTTGGAACTTCAACTATAGGTTCTTCATTAATTATTTCGTGATAAATTTGTGCGGGTTTTTTTAATTGTGTCATTTAATATGTTTTAAGCAAATATAGTAAAAAAATAAGACCCGTCAAAATAAATTTGCGGGTCTTTTGGAATTGATATATGAGAACACTCTCGGAGTGATGTTAATAATAAATACGAATTTTTTGTTAAAAACTCAACTATTTTAATAAAAAATAAAATTGATTAAAATATTTTATTCTCTCATCTAGCCCATTTGTTCCGCCATTAACACATTTTGTTACATTTACAACAACATCTCTTGTCGCACCCTTATCACATTTTGTTAGACAATTTTTACCAAAAAACCACGCAGCTGACAATAAAGGATATTTTGTTGCTACTAAATCAGGGTTAGAAAGAAAATCTTCAGTTATTGAATTACCAAATAAAAGATAATTATATTTCCCGGTTAACTGAATATATCCCCTTCCACGGAATTTATAACCCTCTTTTGTTGATTCATCACCATTACTCATTCTACTACTATAAACACGGGAACCAATTTTTTCAGGTTGCTTTGCGTATGATTCGGCTAAATTACCAGGAAAATATCTTGGAAAAACTTCCTTTAATCTTTCCGCAGAATAATTCAAATTCTCTTCAACAAGCTTAAAATTACCCGATTCATGAGCACATTGAGATAAAAAATGAGCCATTCTTAATGGTGTGTTTATCTGAAAATCAGTAATAGTGTCAGGAATTTGAGAAATTACATCATCCGGAACATATCCCTTTAATTTATCTAATTTTAATATATTTGAACTTGGAATAGGGGTAGGTGCCTCAACAATTACAGGAAACATCTTATTCCAAGTATTATCACCAACAATACCATCAGATGTTAGCCCGTGTTGAGTTTGCCATTTTTTAACAGAATGTTCAGTTATAGAACCAAAGATTCCATCCTTAGTTAAACCTAACTTTTCTTGTATTTTTTTTACATTTTCTCCTTCAGAACCTTTTTTTAATAACATTTTCATTATATTTGCGTTGTTTATTTAATTATAAATATTTATATTATAAACTTATTCAGTGAACAAGATACTTTTAAACGAATTAGACAGAATTAAAAATGTAATGGGGATTAACGAAGTAAAAGGCGAATCCTCAAAACAAATGAATATTAATTTAAAAAAGATAGTCAACGCATTAATGTTTTTAAAGTTATATTCCAAATCAATTGAAAAAATGTTGATGGATATTTCAGTTATTGCTAAAAATCAAATCATTGACTTTGATTTAATGGAAAGAGGATTAAGAAAAAGTCTTTTACAGAAGGGGGATAAGAAAAAAAATGTCCAAACCTATCTTGGTAATATTTTAACCTCTCTAAAATATAGAGAACGAGACGGATATGGTGTTGAACCTGAAAGTGAGGATTATGAATTTGAACCAGAAGAACCATCTCTTATCCCAAAGAAGGTATTTAAAAAAGAATTGTATTATTTACAGATTGAATTGTTAAAATTACAAGAATGGCTAACTAAAACCGGCAAGACTGTCATAATTGTCTTTGAAGGACGGGATTCTGCAGGAAAAGGCTCAACAATTAAGAAATTTATTGAGAATTTAAACCCAAGATTCTATAATGTCGTAGCATTAGGTGTTCCAACACCTGAAGACAGGAAGAATTGGTGGGAAAGGTATAGAAAACAGATAAGAAAGGGTGTTATTAACCTTTTTGATAGAAGTTGGTATAATAGAGGTCTAGTTGAGCCTGTTATGGGGTATGGTTCACCCGAAGAATATGAAGATTTTATGGAAAATGTGGAAGATTTTGAGTCTGATTTAGTAAAAGAGGGCGATTTTCTGTTTAAATTGTGGTTTTCAATAGAAAAAGACACTCAGGCAAGAAGATTTGACATTAGAAAGCAATCTCCATTGAAATATTGGAAATATTCACCAAATGATGCACAAATGCAAGATTTATGGGATAGATTTACTGAATTTAAAGAAAAATTGTTTGATAAAACCTCATCATTGAACCATCCTTGGGTTATTATTGACGCAAAAGACAAAAGAATCTCAGGACTTAACGCAATTAGGTATGTTTTGAAGAATATTCCTTATGAAAATAGAAATGAAGAGGTTTTAAGTGCAGAATATCCCGAAGTTCTTACTGTCCTAAGACCCTAATCTTTTTTTATATTAAAACCCCCATTTGATTGGGTTATCCATATATCTAGCACTAAAAACACCAAATAACCTTCAATTTCAGACAATGAATGTTGTTCTGGGGCGTATAATTTTAATATAGCCCAAAATAAGACTCTAATACCCAAATAAATTTTCGCGAATAGAACTAAAAAAGTAAAAAATGATTTCATATTGTGAAATATAAAAGTATTTATTGATAAAATACACTATATGGATAATTTAAACTTTATAATTAAAGATATTTTAAATGAACATTACATTTCACAACAAAATACAATATATGAAGATGAATTTGGAACAACTGAAATGACAGATTTAGTTTCTGATGAATTTTTAAATGAGGCTGAGTATAAAGGAAGAAAAGTTCAGTTGGGTAAGATTATGCAGGGGGATATAAAAAAATTCAAAGTCTATGTTAAGAATGACAAAGGAAATATTGTTAAAGTAAATTTTGGTTTTGGTGGTAAATCAGCTCACGGAAAAAGAATGGTAATTAAAAAAAATAACCCCGCAAGACGTAAATCTTTTAGGGCTAGAATGAATTGTGATACTCCAGGTCCTCGTTGGAAGGCAAGATATTGGGCTTGTAGAACCTGGTAAAATTAATTATGTGCTCTAAGTGTAGGTGTTGCAATTTCAATATCAATATCATCGGAATCAAATCTTGGAACATAAAGTTCCTCGCGCAACCGGATTCCAGGTGCTTCATAATGGTTTAAATTGTAATTATGAAAATCACATTCATATTTTACTATTTCATACTCCTCTTGAGTACAAAAATCTTTATTTCTTTTTTCGGTTTTAATAAGAGTTTTTATGAATGGAAGCAAATAATCATCCACCTCAATTTCTAAGAAATCAACGCGATTATCTGATGAATCCCAAAAAGAAATTTCAGGAATACCAATTAAATCTCTATAAAGAGCGAACTTATATCCTGTTATTTTATTTATAAAATAAAATAATGCACCATTAGTCATATATTTCGCAAAATATGATTTTTCTTTTCTATGAGTTGTGCACCATTTGGTTGACGCACCATATTTGGCGGATGATGCAAAGGTTAGAGGACGTAAAACTAACCAAGTGTTATCTTCAAATTCTCTATGAATTTTAGTTTCAGACTCATTCATAGTATCTTTTAATCCTGCCAAAGAAACTGCATTACGAATATCATCAATACTTTTATATGTTAAAATATCTTTATTTTCAATAAGATTTCTTTCCATAAAATCCATAAAATCCGATAATAAGTCAAAATTGTTTGCCCCAAAATAATCATTAAATGCGTATGCGATAATTATTTCTTTAATGTTAAGTCCTTTTGTTGATACTCCATTATCTTTTAATCTTTCAGACATATTCTCTAAATTATCTTCAGTCATTTCTTTCATCTGAACATCATATCTATCATCAAACACTTTGCAAATAATAGGTAAATATTTACCAGTCTTACTTATATCTACCATTCTAAGGTAATCTAATATACTTAAATTAAAATGGGGGTATTGTTTCTTTAAATCATCTATTCTTGACATACTTAATATTTTTAAAAAAATAATAAAAATAAAAATATCAATCAACTTTTCACACTTAATAATTTATTAGTATTTATTAAAATATGGAAAGACCAAAAGAACCAACAATAGATTTCCCAATTGAGAGGATTAATAAATTTCTTGATACTCATATTTTTGAAGTTCCCTTTATTGACGAATCGGGGAAAATAAAATTGCCCGTTAAAGTTAAATTAACCGGAATGAGGAACTTTATTTCAACAGGAGATTGGGTACCATATGTTACTTTTGACTATCATATTATTTCAGGTAATCAAGTTCAAAATTTTATGACATCTCTTTTTTTTAATGAATATAATAATAAAGAGGGCGGTTTTAAAGTTAATGTTACAAATGGTGGACACAGGGGAACTCAACTCATAACATCAAATTTAAGCGAGATGTTAAGAAATTTTTTAAAATATTGGAATGTAGATTATAGAGTAAGTTGCGTTAATGTGTTTAATGATGTTCCGTACACTAATGTACCAAAAGACTAAGATAGTTTTCTCAAAATTTTGTTAATAACTTCATTCAAGGTAATTGCTGTGACAATTACAAGTCCTGACGCTAAAAGTCTTTGAGTGATTAATTCAGCAGAACTAACCAAATCAGGATTTTTCCCGATTATATTTTGAATATCTCCAATAATTGGAATAAGGAAACCATATGAAACAATTTCACTAACACTGGTGATACTGGTACCGAGAGATTCCATAAATTTACGGAATGAGTTTTTTAATTGTCCCCCCTTTACAAGAACTTCATCAAAAACATCCAATAATCCCTCTTCTTTTATTTTTTCAACAATCTTTTTTATTGCAGGTTTATTATCAAAAAATATTGTTGCCGCAACACCAGCCAAAATAAGAGCTGACTGAGATTCGTCTAACTCAAAATTATGTGTTTTAATAAAATTGTCTAATGGTAATACAAATCCACCAACCGCTGGACCCCAAGTGGCCAATAATCTAAGATTTAATCCGTATTTTTTTTCAACCTTACGCATCATCTTTGTAGAGAAAGAATTTAACTTTCTCATATTATCACTGAACTTGGCACTACTAACACCTTCAGTTATTATTTGCATTTGTTGCTCAGTTATGATGTAGTTCATATTTATATAAATATACTTAATATTTATTTAATATTTTATTATGAAAAAAGAAATGAACCCAGAACTTAATCCCGGAGACAGAATAGTTTTATATTATATGGAGGGAGAATCATCAGTCCCAATGGGAACTCAAGGAGAAGTAGCCAATATTGGCCCAGACCCTTTTGATAGAGATGTTAAACTTATTTATGTAAGGTGGGATAATGGTAGCACATTATCAATGTTATCAAATACAGATAAATGGAAACTTGCTAGTCCTAAAAAAATTGAAGAACAAGATAATAGTGTCGGCGGAAAATCAGAATATGATTTTTTCGGTCAAAATGAAGAATTATTTGATTTGTTTGACTGGAGATTTTTAAGAACTTATTTGAAAGCTGTTCAAAAATCGGGTATTGTTAATATGTTTGGTGCATCACCATTATTATATTGTGGTAGTGAACACATTGAAAGATATTATGGTGAAGATAGAGAAGAAGATGAATCACTTACAGATGTATTGGAAATGGCGGATGAGGCCAAAGATAAAATGGTTCAGGGAACAATAAAATGGATGGAAGCCAATAACAAAGAAGTAAGTATTGATAATGCCAATAGATATGTTCGTAAACTTGCTAGTAAAATGCTTTCATTATTTATGCATTTCTATTAAACCCGCATTAATTTTTAAGCTATTTTGATGAACATCAGGAACATATTGTTCAAGAACATACTCAAAAGAAGTTTTTAACTTTTCAAAATTAATGACTGAATGTTCAAAACCTAATTTGTAACATTCAGTCATCGCTTTAATAACACCTTCTCTATCTAAAATAAGATTATGATTGATGTTTTCTTTTAATATCTTATCAAAGTTTGGCATTACCTTTGGATAATCATATTAGTGTTGGCAATAGGAAATCTGGCAATAGGGAAATTAGATTCTAGACCTTCATCATTCGCTTCTTTTTGAATTACTTCATAGTAAGTTAAATCTTTCACTTTTACTGTCGGAATGTTGTCAAAAGTATAAGACATTAATGATTCTTCGGCGACTCCTTCATAAACTTTTACCGATTTTGTTGTTGTGTTGAACACGAGTGTTTGCATTGTTTTTTGGTTTAATTTTTTAGTTAATGTTATTTGTTATTAAAAAAATGGCGTTCTGCTCACCAGCATATAACCCAAGTATATTAAAATCATAAAATTCTTCAGATTCTTCTTTAGTCATACCATCTCTTTCACAAAGAATAGTAATTATTTTTTCCTTTGAGTATAAGACTCTTCTACCTATTCCAAATTCTTCGGTTATTCCTATTATTGCGTCCTCAAGTCCGTCTAATAAGATTGCTCCTTCAGCAAGTTCGTCTATGTCGTAATTGTTAAATGTCATAATAAAAAAAAACAAGTGAATTCAAAATTAGTTCTAAAGCAAACTACCAATAAACTATCAGAAAAAAATGAATTCAACTTGTTTTCATAAAGATAAATTAATTAAAAGTAAGAATCAACATAATTTAATAAATTAGAGAGTATTTATTATAAAATAACAAATTATGAGATTATATAGCATAGGACAAATATCAAATTCAGAAAAATCTAATATTTTAGATAAACATAGAGAAATGTATAACGGATACAGACAAGTTAATCAACCTGTTTCAAACGAACAACCACTTTATGTGCAAGACTTTGCAAATGATAAAAACGGAATTACTGTAAACAACAGAGGTGAAGTAAAAAAATACACAAATATGGGTATTAATGAACAATCTGATATGCCGCCAACAATAATGAGTGATATGTCAGAATCTGACCAAGATGAAATGTGTTCTGAATGTGGTGGAATGATGGAAGAAGGAATGTGTTCCGAATGTGGAACAGGTATGTATGAATCAAATGATGGTGATACCGATGAAGGAATTTATGATGTTGCGGAACCATTTAATAAATCAAAAAACAAATTTGATTATACAGATGAACAAGAAATGTATGAAACTCATAATGATTACGAACCAATGACATCGGCATTTGATGATGAATTGGATGAACAAATTAATGCGGTTTCTCCGGGATATTCAAAAATTAAACCAGCATATGATTTTGATTCTTCAGGGCCTTTACAACCTAAAGGAGCTTATAATGAAGAAGAATTGGATGAGTTGGGAACAGATGAATTAGAAAGAGGAAAAAAATATAACTATAAATCACCATCTTTTGATGATGAGATTGAATTTGATGATGAACACGAACATATGGGTGGAGAAAAAATGTATAATTTTAAAGGTAACAAAATGGGACACACAATGGGTGGTAAACACATTGAAGATTTCGTTTCTCACCTTGACGATACAGATGAATTATCTGATGAAGGGGATATGGATACAGCATTTAGTAGAATGGGAAGAGGTAAATCAGATATTGAAGATACAGATTGGGAAGAAGTTGATGAAGATATTGTAGAATCATTTATCATACAAAAAAATAAGATAAATGAGATGATGAATAGAATGAATGGATATAATTAAAACTAACCCTCCTAAATGGAGGGTTTTTATTTAAAATAAATTTTATATAAAAATGGTTTTTCATTTTTTTCTGGATATTTCTTAATATTAAACATTGCATTAACATGGAAATTAAAGAAATATTATCCTACTACTTGAACACAGATTCAAATATATTGGAAGTTAGTTTTAGAACAATAGAAGACAATGATGATGTCTTAAGAAACGACCAAATAGATTATACATTGGTTACAGAATATGGGTATCTACTTGAAACAGATTCATTTGATTTTTTTGGTGCGGATTCTGATGAAGATGAAATTGATAAGGAAGAAGTTGAACTTGATGAAGATATGTTAATAACATTTTTAAATGAATATTATACTATAAACTCCAACTCAATTCCAAAATCCGAAATTTATTAATAAATCAAATATTTATATGTATGAATTTAGACGTAGACTCCCTAATTACATTTTTTAAAAAAAATACAAAATCATCAAGTAAAACAGAATTTACTGAACAAGACGCTGCAGCACCCGCTGGGGGTTCTACAGGGGGTGGTGGAGCTGCAATGCCAAAGTGGGCTGATACTTATACCTTAAAACGTGGTAAGGCAAATATGCTAGGTTTAAAGGGTGAAAAATGGGAAACTGGAATAACAAGAGGGGCTGCTAATAAAATTTGGTAATATGGAAAATCAAAATAAAATACAAGAAGGTTTAGACGCTCTAGATAGAATTAAACTATTGATGGGGTATGATATGTCAAAAACCTTAACAGAAAATAAAATTATATTTGAACAAACAGATGATTTTTCTAAAACAATAGAATTAACAATACCTGATAAAAACACATATCTAAAGTCAGGAACAAAATTAACATGGAACATTACTAATAAAGACCCAAAAAAAGTTTTAAAAATTGAGAAAGTTGAAATAACCCCTCCTCCGAAAGAAACATCTAAGGATTGGAATTGTGCAAATTCTCCAAATTGTACTCAAAAAAGAGTATATGTTAGTTCATACACTGAGGAGGGAATAAAACCTGGTTGGAAAGGTGTTGTAAACTTAGGAATATTTTTTGGTTTTGATGATTATTATTCAGAGTCCGGAGCTCAAAAATATTTTAATTTTGGATTAACTATTACAACATCTGAAGGACAAATTAAGACAACATTAAGAGGTGGAGAATTTTATATGGAGAGTAGAGTGGCTCAAAAACAAAGACAAGTTAAAGAAAAAGTTATACAAAGAAAAACACCTAATTTGGGGGTTAACGTTCCGGAGGGATTTAGTCCATTTAGTTATGATGAGTTTATTACTGAATTATATGATACTATCTCAAATAGATATTCGTCTCAAGGACAAAATTGTAATTATCAAAGTTATTATAAAAAATATATTGCATCTGACCCAGTATTATCTAAAAAATATCCACAACCAAAAAATATAAATAATTCAGAAGATAATGAGTTCTGTAATACCCGATTTAAATCATTACTTGAAAAATATTATAATGAAAAATTTCCAACAGGTGTAACTCCTGAAGATAAAGAAGAATTTGATAAATCACATTCTCAAGCAAAGTCAGAATTAGATATTTTCAAGAAACAACATATGAGCACAACAATGCGTGGACCCCAAGTTTTTGATGAAAGCAAATTATCCCCTGAACTTCAAAAAAAATATAAAGAATTAGTTAAAAATGTTAAATCAATAGAAAGTGAATTTGGTTATGATGATAGGAATTGGTTTGATAAATTTTGGGAAGAGTATGGAATTTGGGTTCAGGTTGGAGTTGGTGTGTTAAGTATGATTGCAAGTTTAGGTGCGTCTAGTCCTGCTGTTGCACTACTTATTGCTGAAACTATTGGTGTCGAGGCTGTTGCTGTTACCTCAGCATTAGTTGCCGCTGAAAGGTTTTCAATATTAGCGGATTTTTATATGAACGCAACTGTTGGTACATATCAATTAGCCAAAGGTGATACAAAAGAAGCGATGTTATCATTCTTTTTTGCTGCTTTACCAAAAATACATAAATTATATTCAAAGATTGGGAATTTATTTGGAACTCCTTCTGTTGATATTGCAAAATCATTGGCAAATAAAATTGGTCAGGTTTCTTTAAGAAACCACGTAGATATAAATGCGTTTTTAGCAACAATATCAAAAGAGGAAGCAATATATTTCAAAAAAGCGTTAAAATTAAATAAAGATGATTGGAAAAAAATTTGGGAGTTGGTTGATGCTGATATGAAAAAAAGTTTACAAATCCCAATAACACAAAAAATAGTAAAGGTGGCAAAAGGTACCGGAAAATTCTTAGGTACTGCAGTGCTTGATTTTAGTTTAATTGCAACTTCACAAGAATTATATGAGGCGTCTGTTAAACAAATTAACAATTATTGTAAAAATTGTATGACTACTGAAGAGGAGAAGAGAAAAGCCAAAACATATCTAAATAAATTGAGTCCAAATCAAATAAAAAATTTAGAATCCTTTCTAAATATGATTCAATTAAGTGAAATGGCTGAAAGTGAGAAAGGAAAAGTAATGCAAGGTGCGGTAACAGGACAATTTGTTGAGGAAATTGAAAATTTAAATAAACAGACAATGAGTAGTGATGAAATACTTAAAAGAGTGAAAGACCACGTAAAAAATATGGAAAAATTAAATAAATAAAAAAAAATTAAAGTTTTTAATAAAAACATATATTTATAAAATAAATAGTTATGAATAAAGAATTAATATCAGAAATAAATAGATTTAGGGAAATTGTTGGCTTAAATGTAATCAATGAAGCACTTTTAGGAATTTCACCAGTATATAAAGCCCTTGAAAGATTTTTTGATAAGTTTGGGGTTTCAACTCTTGAGGATGCCGAGCTAAAAAGTCTTGAAAGTGCATTGTCTAAAGATGCTAACTTGGTCAGAGATTTTGATGAAATAGGTACTAAATTATCTAACGCAGCAACAAGTGCTGAAGGAGAAAGGTTACTAGATACTTATTTAAGACAATTACCTAATTTTAAGCTAGTTGTGAATATTTTGGAAAAAAACGCACCTGATGTATTTCAAGATGTTGTAAATAAAACTTTTAAAAGTAAAATGAATCCGGCATTTTATGATGCCTTCGAAGAGGCGTATGAAAAACAAGGAACCAAAGGAGTTTTGGATTTATATAATGTTGCAGTACCATCAAATCAAAGTGAAAGATTGAAATTTATGTTAGGAAAATGGAAACCCGAAGTTAAAGTAAAAGGTGGTGGCGGTTCTCAAGGTGGTGGCGGTTCTCAAGGTGGTGGCGGTTCTCAAGGTGGTGGCGGTTCTCAAGGTGGTGGAAGTGGTGCTGGTGGGGGATTTGGTAAATTAACACAAAAATTTGGAGTTCAAGATTTAATTAATGCATTAAAGTCCGACCCAATTTTTGGTGATTTAGTTAAAAAATCAGGTGTCGAATCAAAACTTAGAAATTTTATCAATACTGAAATGAAAGTTAAAGGAGTAACCGCAGAACAACTTTGGACCAACCCTCAGAGTCTTGAAAATTATTTTAATAGACTTCAGCAAGCAATTGATAATGGTAATGTTAAAACGGGTGGGTTAATTAATAAAGTTGGCGATATATTTGCAGCAATACCGACAAGTAGAACCGCTAAAATTACCGCCGGCGTATGGATTGCGGGTTTATTAGGCGGTGGATGGACAATTAAAGAAACGTGGGATTATTTTAAATCTTTGAGGGGTACTGATAAGCCTGAAGAAACTAAACCTGAAGAAAATAATACAACTCCGACTGGCCCAACCGGAATTGGTGGAGCGGATAAAATCTAAAAATTTATCTAAATAATAATGGAAGAAAAAAGATTAAAATTGTGGCAAATGCTACTTAGAAATAATAATTTAAATGAGCCTAATAAGGATTATGATACTTTTACAAAAAATTATTTTTCTAATGAAGTTGGTGTAAAAAATTTATATAATTTTTTAATCAAAACAAAAGAACCTGGTACTTCTGATTATTATTATAATAACACATTAACAGAATACTATAAAAAATTTATTTGTGGTGATTTAGATTGGGCAAAATCAACAACATATTGTAGTGGAGCCTCACCTGTAAAAACTGACCCAGTAAAAACTGACCCAGTAAAAACTGACCCAGTAATAGTAGTGCCTAAACCAAGTACAAGTAGATATACTAGTTGTCCTGAAACATTCCCAATTAAACAATTCTGTAAAAACGAAACAATCAGAAAAGTTCAAGGTTGTTTAGGAATAAAAACAGATAGTATGTTTGGTCCAATAACACAATCATCATTAGAAGCAAAAGGATTACCGGGTACCGTAATTACTCAAAATTCTGTAGATAAAGCTTGTAAGGGTTCTTCACCAATAACTCAAAAAGAACCTGAAGGAGAAGAAACACAACAAAACCACGACCCAACAGATGCGAGTTATTGATAAAGTGAGTTAGAAAATAAAAATATTATGAAATTTAATTCAAACGAAACCGAATTCAAAAGAATTTTGGAAATGCATTCAAGAGAGAAAAAGAATAAAATTGTAGAAACTATTGAAGTTGATACTAATTATTCATTGTATGGCAAAAAATTTATTATTAAAGAACAATCAAACACAAAAGATGAGTTATCTGCGATGATTGATAAAGGTTGTGTGAAAGGAGGTAAATTACAAAAAATGAAGTCTAGTGCACCAAGAGACTATTCAATTAAACAAGAAGGTACAACAAACCCTGGTGTTAATTTTAAATATTTCTTTCTTGATGGTACAGTAGGAAAGAAATTTGGTACAGACCCATTCAAAATGGATGGAACTTGGGATGTTAGTGCTTGTCGTGATAAAATTAATCAAAATACACCTTTAGACAAACAAGCAAAATTAAATGACTTGAAAAAGATAGAAGGTTGGATTGAATACGATGAACTTGAAGCCAATGGTATGAATAAACAAGGAGCTGATTCAGGAAAATATGGTGAACCTAAAATTTTTGATTTAGGTAATGGAAAAAAAGTTAAGTTATATAAAGCACCAGGTAAAGAAGGTATTACTAAAACAGGATATACAAAAGAACAAACAGAAACAATCAGAAGATGGCAAGCTAAGGGATATGAATTGGCTGATGACATAAGTAATGATGAAAAACAAGTTTGGGAAAGAGTTAATATACCAATACCTGGATTAGATAACTTTGTAATGTACCTTAACCCCGGAAAACGTGTAAAAACAAGTGATAACGATGCGGATATTGAAACAGAATTATCAAATCAAGATTATAGTTTGAAATCTTGTAAAAAAACTTTAGAGTTATATTATTCTTCATTCAAAATGAAGAAACCATTAGTACAATCTAAGTTTACGCCATTTAAAAATAAAACTCAATCTTGTATTAACCAATGGCAGTATAAAGGTTGGGGTGGGTTAAGACCTGAACATTTTAGAGATATGGTAAAGGTTTTAAGGGGTGGAAATGGCGGACCATCAGAAGGTGGTTCTGACTCTAAATGGTTAATTAACTAATAAAACTATTATGATAAAAAAAGATATTAGAAAAGCTCTTTTGGAAACAAAAGAAAAAAAAGAAATACTTTTAATTGAGAGAACAATTATCAAAAATAGAATTTTGATGGTTGTTGAAGATGTTAATAACATTAAAAATTTCAAAAATTTACCATACAAAAAAAGAAATAGACTTAGTGAATCATTACTAAAAGAGTTTATTTACTTAGAAAAAAATGGTTTACTTAATGAAGGATTTATGGATATCTTATCATCATTATTTGGTAATGTATTTGGAAGAAGTGCTGTAGAAACAATTGCAGAACCAATAATTAACAAAATTTTAACAATGGTTGGTTTTACTTCAGAAGGAATTCTGAAAAAAACAATGGTTTCTTTTTTAACATCAAATCCAAAGGATTTAATTAAGGCGTTAGGAGATTGTAATTTAATGACAAAACTTTTAACCGAATCATTTATTGAAGGTATTGTTATGATGATTCAACAACAAACAGATAAGGGCGGATTCATTTATGACTACGCAAGAAATACATTAGGTGGATTAATTAAAAATAGCGACGCTGTTTCTAATTTGGAATCACAATTTAGTGGTAAAGTTTGTGGTATGTTTAGTACATTTACAGACAACGCAAAAGAAGTTGCGGGTAAATTATCAGGAAACGAAGAGACTAAATCTGTAAAGTCAGGATTTCTTGATAGTTTAAAAGGTATGTTTTCTAGTTAGTATCTAAAGAGGTAAATCTCTTCAGTATAAATGGGTATTAAAAAAAAGGGGGTGTTTTAAAATCTAAAAAAGTGGTGTCTTAATTGACACCATTTTTTTTTACTTCTTTTTTGTTTTTACAATTTCATCAATGATACCATAATCCAAAGCTTCCTGACTATCCAACCATAAATCTCTTGTTGCATCTATTTTAACTTGCTCTGCACTTTTACCACAATATCCACCCAATAATTCAAATAAGACATTATTGATTTTATTCCATTCTTTCATATCAATTTCCGCATCTTGAATATTTCCCCTAAATCCACCTGAACTTTGGTGTAGCATTGTTCTTGAAAATTTCAATGAACTTCTTTTTCCTTTAGTACCCGCACCGAGCAATACGGAACCCATAGAAGCCGCCATTCCTGTATTTACTGTTCTTATATCACAAGCAATATAATTCATAACATCAACCATAGAAAGACCTGATTTCACACTTCCACCAGGACTATCAATGTGCATTATAATATCTGCTTTATCTGTGTTATCCAAGAACATTAATTGAGCTTGAACTATTGTTGACATTCTATCATCAACTTGTCCTGCAACCCATAATATTCTATCTCTCATTAAACGAGAAAAAATATCAATTTGTGTTGCTCTCATTTCCCTTTCTTCTAAAATGTATGGAGTCATAGATGATTCTACTTGGTTACCATAGTGGTGTAAGTCTAATGAACCTTTTCCTAAATGTTTTGTGTAATAACTTTGAAAGTCTTGTCCTATTGTCATAGTTTTATTTTTTACAAAGGTATGTAAAATAAAAATGGGAGTCAAATGACTCCCTACTTATTGATAATTTTTAAGTTAATTTATGGTTTGAGATATATCACGTCTCGTTATAACCTATTTCTCATATTCAGAATCCAAAAGACGATTCATATATATAAATATCAAAAAAAAGTTTGTAATGTCAAATATTATTGTTAGTTTTGTTTAAAATATATAATTATGAACAAAATAGCGCTCACTTATGATGACATTCAATTGGTTCCTTCTTATTCGGAAATAAGTGCAAGAAAAGATATAAATTTAAAGACATCTATAACAACTAGATATGATATATCTATTCCATTAATTGCATCCCCTATGGATACTGTCTGTGAATATGATATGGCTCTTAAAATGGGACTTATGGGTGGTATTGGTTGTATTCATAGATTTATGTCTATTGAAAAACAAGCTGAAATGATTAAAAAATTGAGAAGTAATTTGGGAAACACAGAAATTATGGGCGCAGTTGGTGCAAATGGTGATTATTTGGAAAGGGCAAGAGAACTTTATATGAATGGTGCCCGTATAATCCTAATTGATGTTGCTCACGGACATCACAAAAATGTTAAAGAAGCTATTCATAATATTAAATCCATTAATTCGGAAATTGATGTTATTGCTGGAAATATTGCAACAAGAAAAGCCGCGGAAGATTTGTGTAGTTGGGGTGCTGATGGTTTAAGAGTCGGTATTGGAGGTGGTTCACTTTGTACCACAAGAATTAAAACAGGTTTTGGACTTCCAAATGTAAGTTCACTTCAGGAAATTGTTCCGTTTTCAATGGTTCCTGTTATTGCCGATGGGGGAATACGTTCAAGTGGGGATATTGCAAAAGCATTAGCTCTTGGGGCGTCTTCCGTAATGTTGGGTTCATTAATTGCTGGAACAGAAGAATCACCAGGTTCAATGATTGAAAAATCAAACGGATTATATAAAAGATATAGAGGCGCTGCGTCCCTTGAAACAAAAATGACTCACGGACAGGAACAAAGAAATGTTGAGGGTGAATCTACAGTAATTCCATATAAAGGTGGGGTAAAATACATTATTGAAGGATTATTAGATGGGGTTAAATCGGCATTATCTTACGCAGGTTCAAATGATTTAAGTACTTATTATCCTGATTGGGTTCAAGTAACAAATGCCGGACAAAATGAGGCAAAACCACATTTAATATGAACAATTTAACTATAGGATTATTGTATATGTTTTTTGCTCAAGTAGGAACATTTATACAATTACAAGGGAATATAAAATATAATTGGTATACACATCATCCGATACTTTTGTTAATGGGGGGAATTCCACTTACTTGGTTATACCTCCAATCTGTTAAACATATTGTTTTTTCGTTTAATGGTGAAATTTGGCCTAGTAGAATTTTAGGGTTTGGTATAGGAATACTTGTATTTGGTTTAATGAGTTATTTTTGGTTTAAAGAACCAATAACATTAAAAACCCTATTGTGTTTATCATTGGCTTTAATTATAATTCTAATACAAATAATGATGAAATAATATGTACGTAATAATTAAAATGATACCGAACGAAAACGGAGTTAAAATGCCCGTAATAGTGTTAAATCACCACGATGAGATATGGGAATTTGATACAATAGATGAAGCCGAAAAAATGGCAAAAATCTTTGAAAAAAATTCTGATTCAGGATATGATTACATAGTTAAAAAAATTTAACAAATGGTTCTGTAATTCAACGGATAGAATGACAGATTTCTAATCTGTACATAGTGGTTCGATTCCACTCAGAACTACATAAATTACACAAGTATGGCACACCCAAATCTACACGCAAAATCTTCAGCCAAGAAATTCGGAGGAAAACCTGAGGATTATATTCATTTACATAATTGGTTAGATGAAACAAAAGGATGGTTCGGAGATTCACTTCATAGATTAAATAGACATCATTCAGAAGGAATTTTTGAAATGGAACAAAGATTCGGCACAGAATTTAAAAATTCAGATGGGAAAATTGTATATACAAGATATGTGGGAGAACAACACGTCCAAGAAGATTGTAATGGATATATTCCGAGCGCAAAGGAATGGATTAATAATATTTCCAAAAATGAAAGGCCAATATGGATGATGAAGACAATTAAATTAGAATTCAATGATTAAACATATTTATATATTATGGTAAATTTATTAACACCCGATGAGAAGAAATCATTAAGACTTGCATCAAGATATCTTAATTCTATGGGGATGAAAGTGGGAACACTTGAAACTGAAGGATATGATAGGTATGAAGATTTTGCGGATGCGAAAATTAAAGCAACTGAGTGGACGCATTTTACAAACAATTATTCAATTGATGTTCCAGAACAATTATATCCAATAATTGATAAGGTTTTTTCATACTCGCAAAAAAAATATATGACTCTTGACATTGATACGAATGATAATGAAATCAATTATGCTAGTGTTTGGTTGGATATTAACACAAAAACACAAGACATATCTGTTAGATATTCTTATCATTACTATGATGTTGGTGGGGAAACATCATCATCTTTTGAGGATGACGGAGAAATTTTCTCAGACTTGACTACAAATAATATACCTGATGATAATATTATGGAATTAAGATATAATGGTTCAGGAGACTCCGGATATCTTGAAAACACTTTTGAAAATGGTGAAAGCGTTCCTGCAAGTATTGAAGATTGGTGTTATGATGCTCTTAATGGTGAATATGGTGGGTGGGAAAATAATGAGGGGTCTCAAGGAAGGTTTTATTTTAATATGGAAAATAAAACAATAACATTAGAGCACCAGTATAATACGGAAGAATCATCTTCAGTAACGTTATATGAAGAAAACTTTTCTAAATAACAGATATTTATAATTATGGAAAAATTAAGTTTAACCAAAGAACAATTATTCAAAGCAATGAAAATGAATGAGCAAACTTCAGCTGAAACAGCCTCAAAACCAAGTAAAGGTGTTAATTTATATAAATTAAGTGATAAGACCATCACAATCCTTACAAGTAGACTTAAAAATGAATATGAAGCTCATTATTATTATAGAGCCGCCGCAAACTGGTGTAATGACACAAATTACAAAAAAGCTACAGCGTTTTTTGAAAATGAAGCAACTGATGAATTAGAACACGCTAAGACACTTCAGGAATATATGACAGATTTTAACATTATTCCAACAATACCTGCAGCAAACACAAAACATAGTTTTTCAAATCTAATTGATATCATTCACGGAGCATATAAAATGGAATTAACATTAATGAATGAGTATAATAAAAATTCTCAGGAGTTATTTTCTAGTGATATTACAACATTTGATGTTTTAACTAAATTCAGAAAAATCCAAAAAGGTGCCGTAGTTGAATATAATGATTTAATTAACGCTTCTGACTTAATTAACAAATCAGACAAATTCCAAGTATTATATTTTGAACAAACTTATTTCTAATAATAAATTTTAAGAAAAATAAACCCGGACTTTGAAAGTTCGGGTTTTTTGTTTTATCTTTGTAAAATATTAGGTTGATTGGGAAAGGTATAAAAAAACCTGAGGAGGGGAGAAATCTCAAGTAACGCCAATCGTAAAAACAGATGTCCACTCGCCCATCTTCTGTTTTCCTTAAAATATTTTTTGGTAATTAAAAAAACATTCTTATCTTTGTTTTATGATACAACAAGAACAAATAGAGAAAATGAGGGAACAATTTATGGGTAAAAGAATATCCGTAGAAACCGAAAAAGGTGAAAGATGGGTAGGAACCTGTCAGTTCTTGGGATATAATGAGTTTCTCCCAAGTTGGGGGTTTCAAGTGACCCTTGATAGAACACCGGTACAACACGTTAAACCAAAAACAATTAAATTAATATGAAAAATCTATATTTAATCCGCGGTTGCCCCGGAAGTGGTAAATCAACATTTGCAAAAACATTAGGTGGTCCTGTATTTGAGGCTGACAACTATTTTATGGTAGATGGTGAATATAAGTTTAACCCATCCCTTATAAAAGTCGCTCACAATGAATGTCAAAATCACACACAGATTGCTATGATGGATGAACACGAAAAAGTCATTGTATCAAACACATTCACCCAAGAGTGGGAGATGAAAGCATACTATGAATTAGCAGAAAAATACGGGTATCGTGTATTCTCTATCATAATCGAGAACAGACATGGAGGAGTAAACGAACACGGAGTCCCTGATGATAAGTTGGAAATTATGAAGACCCGGTTCGAGATAAAATTATAAATAAAATAAACTTTTCTTGGTTATATACAAGAGTGGTGGAAGAGACTGGGGTACCCCGGTCGGTAGATAGACACAAGGGTAATCATGCCCTCGCTGGTAACAGCATGTAGGTGCAAGTCCTTCCTCTTGTACACGTTTCGTAACACACAACGAATAGTATACCCAATACGATGAGAAACGGAGTGATGTCCGTATGGGAACGTACTTTGACGTATAGGTAGAACGTCAGGGCAAGTCAGCCCGACTTCGTGAAGACGAATGACTATTCCTAACCCCATTTAAGGATGGGGGACAGCCGGGACACTTGTGAGTTGGATAAATGAGGGTGTCAAATAAAAAAAGGTTAGATTTCTCTAACCTTTTTTATCTAAAAACATTTAATAATTAAGCTGTTTTTTTAGATAATACTGACCATATTGAGCCAATTAACGTCATAACACCACCGATAATATCAACAGATATTGATTCAGTAAGTAATCCTTTAGCGATTAAAATACCACCAACGAATGTTAGTGCGTGTCTAATTAAACCTAAAGTTTGTTCTTTAATAATCATTTTTTTATAATTTAAAAAGTTTATTTGATTAACTATAAATATCTTTTTTTTTTAAAAAAACTAATAAAAATTGACTCTTAACTAGAATAGCTGTATATTTATGGACTGACAAATAAAACTATAAACCAAAAAAAAAAACAAATTATGAAAAAAGTTCTTGTATTGTTGTCGATTGTAGCATTGGCATCTTGCGGAGGTGGAAAATCAACTG
>Ga0214919_10000206_pt1 | contig 102536 bp, 83 predicted proteins | sample LL1503_MetaG_FD_177994 | JGI IMG/M metagenome (GOLD analysis project Ga0214919, IMG submission 177994) | Freshwater microbial communities from Lake Lanier, Atlanta, Georgia, United States - LL-1503 | ecosystem: Environmental > Aquatic > Freshwater > Lake | place: USA: Georgia | collected...
CCCCCCCCCTACGCAGGCTTAAGCCATCATCTTGCGAATCTTTTCCAGCGAGACGGCGAGACGGTCGACTTCTTCCAAGGTATTGTAAAAGGCAAACGAGGCGCGGGCCGTCCCAGGAATACCGAGGTGCTTCATCAGCGGCATGCAGCAATGGTGACCCGTACGAATCGCAATCCCATCCGCATCGAGCAAGGTGCCGATGTCATGCGGGTGGCTGCCTTCGATTAGGAACGACAAGACGGCGACTTTCTCCGGGGCTTCGCCGATGAGGCGGAGGCCCTTGATGGCCCGGAGTCGGTCGGTCGCCGCGGCGAGGAGCTTGTGCTCATGCGCATGCGCGTCGGCCTGCCGTGGCATGAAATACTCCAAAGCGACGGCCAAGCCGATGGCGCCGGAGATATCGGGCGTCCCTGCTTCGAAACGCTCAGGGGCCTCGCGGAAAGTGGTGCCTTCGAAGTCGACTTTGCGAATCATATCCCCGCCAAACTGGTAGGGCGGTAAAGCATCCAAGATTTCCGGGCGGCCCCACAGGACGCCGATACCAGTCGGGCCAAAGGTCTTGTGTCCGGAGAAGGCGTAGAAGTCACAACCTAGGGCGGGGATATCGACCTTGAAATGCGCGGCGGCTTGGCAGCCGTCGATGAGCACCGTGGCACCCACCACCTTAGCAAGGCGGGTCATTTCTGCGGCCGGATTAACCGTACCGAGAGCGTTCGAGACATGCGCGAAGGTCACCAGCTTGGTCCGAGGCGAGAGTAGCCGGCGGAAAGCGTCGAGGTCGACCTCGCCCAACGGGGTCACCGGCACAACCATGACCTTGGCACCGCTACGTTCGGCGGCAACCTGCCAAGGCACGATGTTGGCATGGTGCTCTAGCGCCGTGAGGAGAATCTCATCCCCCGCCCGCAGATGGGTCCGACCCCAGGTCTCCGCGACGAGGTTAATGCCTTCCGTAGCGCCGCGCACAAAGACGCAACCGCGGGAGTCTTTCAGCCCAAGGAAACGGGCGACGACCTCACGCGAGCGCTCGAAGGCCTGGGTGGCTTCTTCGCTGAGCAGGTGAACGCCGCGGTGGACGTTGGCATTACCCTGCGAGTAATAGTCGACCAAGGCTTGGATGACAACCTGCGGCTTCTGCGAGGTCGCTGCGTTATCGAGGTAGGTCAGCGGCCGACCATGCACGGACCGCCCGAGAATCGGGAAGTCTTGGCGCAAGGAAGTAACGTCGAAAGCCATGTCGCCGAACGTAGGAGGGACCCTGCGGGGCGCAACAGGGAAGCGACGATTAAGGGCCGACCGGCAGACGGACCGCGCGGCGAATATAGGTCGGCACGTCCACATCTTGCCCGTCGATGAAGGTCAAGGGCGTACCGCCGAACAGACCGCGACGCATCGAATCCTCCGTCGCAAAACCAAAGATCTGCTGGCTCTCCTCACCGGGCTTAGCGCCCTTCCCTTTTTTCAAGGGCTTCAGCGCAGGGGTCGAGGCGCCCAGCACGGCCACTTCGACGCGATCACCAAAATCTGCCACCACGCGCGCACAAAGTAAGGTCGTGGTCTCCCCGCCGAAACGCATGCGTACGGCGGCCACGGCTTCGAAGGCTTCGGTGGCCGAAAGCGTGGGACCACCCGTCACGGCCACAAACAGCGAACCGGCTTTGGTCGTGGCGCCGGGCGCGTGGGCGAGCGGACATTCGTTGGCGGCGCGGGCAGCGGCGAGCGCAGCACCAGGCCCTTCGCCGCGACCATAGGTAAAGAGCGTCGGTGAACCAGGCGTCGCCAAAATCGAGCGCACTGCAGCCGGATCAGCTGGCACCAAAGCGCCCGGCACGAAGGTCCCAGCTAAAGCCCGCAAGGCCCCACCGACCCACTCGTCGGCAGCCGCAAAAGATTCGGATAACGGAGCCTCCTTGGAAACCTGCAAAAGCAAGAGGTCGTTCTGCACCGTAACCAAGCCATGGGCCTTGGCGCCCAACTTATCGAGGGCTTCACTCGCTTGGCGTTTACGCCGTTCCCCCTCATGCGAAAAGGGAATCGTCGCATAAGCCAGCACCGTCGCACCCGCATCCGTGGCGACCGTTGCGAGAAAAGTCGCGGCGCCGCTTCCCGTCCCGCCACCCAGGCCCGTGACCAACACGACGAGCGCGTAGCCCGTGAAAAGTCGCCGCAGTTGCGGCTCCTCAGATTCCGCCGAAGCAGTGCCCACGGAGACCTCGCCCCCGGTACCCATCCCGCGAGTCTGGGCCCGGCCCAGCTGGATGGTCTCCCGACCGTTCGCTTGGGCCAAAGCCGCCGCGTCCGTATCGATCAAGGCGACCTTGACCTCCGCGGGCAAGCTGGGTGCGAGCCGCGCGACGATGGAGCACCCCGCCCCACCGAGGCCGACCAGCAAGATGGCGCGGTTGGGTTCCATCTTAGAAGCGGAACATGTCCTTGAGCCAGGCAAGCACGCCCTGCGGTCGACGGACAGGTGGCGGAGCATCCTCAATAGCGGCCTTCATCATACCGATGACGCCTGCGTATTCTGGCTTCCGGTAAGCCTCCTTCTCAAACTGCGGGATCCCGACTCGGGTGGGCAGGCCCAAGATAGTCGTGCCAGCCTCCGCCGCGTCAGCGAGATTGGCCGTACCGCCCGTCAGGATAGCGCCCGAGGGCAAGAAGTTCTGGTCGAGCCTCATGACATGGCCAGGAAAGATCTGCTCGAGCTGATGCAGGACGTCCTTGCGGACAAACTCTAACGTCTCTTGGAAGCGCAACGCAGCGACTTGCGTGATGGTACCACGGTTAAACTGCTGGTCGCCCACGCCCTTGTCGCCGTCTTTCCAAATTGTCTGGTTCGCATCGTTCTCACGGTGCATCGCTGATGCGAAGCGTACCTTGAGGTCCTCCGCCGTGTCGCGGCTAATGCGCAAAGCCACGCTGAGATCATTGGTGAGGTGCTCGCCACCGACCGGTATCGAGCCCGCACAAAGAATATGCCCTTTAAAGTAGAGAATCCAATCCGTCGTGCCCGCGCCAAAATCGACGACTAACACCCCGCCCTGTTTCTCCGCTTCACTAATCAGCGCGCAGGCCGCCGCATGCGAGGCGAGGATGAAGTCGCGGACGTGGATACTCATCGCGTTGATCATATTCACCCGAAAGCGGACATTGCCTTCCTCCATGGTCACCCGCCAGAAATTCACTTCCAAGCGCTTGCCCTGAAGGCCCACGGGATTCTCGACACCCTTGCCGTCCAGCATCGTCGGCTGGCGCATGTAGAGGATCGTAGCGCGGCCCGCCGGAGGCTCGAGACGCTTAGCGGATTGCATAGCTTCTTTGAAGTCCTTGGTGGTCACCTTGCCGTCATGAGCGGGGACGGCAACGAAGCCCTTAACACGCTCGCCAGCCACGGAGGGGCCCGAAATGGTCAGGTAGACTTCCTCGATGCCACGCTGCGCAACGCGCTCGAGGTCATTCACGGCTTCGTGGACGCAATTATGGAGCTTCTCTAAGTCAACGACGGTACCCTTGACGACGCCATCCGTCCGGCGCTCGCTGAAGCTGAGCATGCGGGCCTTACCATCGATGATCTGGCCGACGAGGCCGACGGTCTTATGGGTCCCGATGTCGATGACGGCGATCAGGGAGGGAAGTGATTTAGATTTGGTCATCGAGGTGTGGCGGGCACGAGGCGGGGTTCAGGGACAGGACGCGCAGAGGTGCGGTTCTGGATGGAAAGTTTGAGTACATACGCTGGGGCGGTGCTGGTCGGGCGCCGAAGTAGGCCGTCGAGGTCGAGGCGCGAGAGGATCAAGAGTTCGTTGCGCCAGTTGGCGGTGGAGAAGACAATCTCGGTCAGCACCGCACGGTCGGCTGGTTGGGACCCCCGCCGGACGGTGACTCGTAGATTGGAGCCTGGAGAATCTTCCTGCGCCCCGAAGCAATCGCGCAGCGAAAGCGCACTCCACTCCCGGTACTGGTTTGGATAGGCTGATTGCGCCGCAAGCAAGAACGGCCCCGCGACTTCGATGCCTTCAATCGTCACTTTATCGCCGCTACCACTGGTCCGGTAATCAATGATTTCCGGTAAGTTGCGAACCGCTTCCGAGGGGTAACCCGCACCCGAAAACTGCACGCCTTCGGGGCTGACGAGTCGGACGACCATCGGGCCTGAACCCGGTAGGCTAGCGATTTTCGCCACGGCCTTACGTTCATGTAAAATGATTTCCAACGAGCCATCCCCGCGGCGACGGACATCCGCGCTCGCAATCTGCGTATCCGCTTCCAGCTCCGCCTTGATGACCGCGACGTCCTTAGCCGCTCCCTCTTTACCCTGCGCGACGAGGCGCTGCAAATCCGTGGCCGGGAAAAACCCGTCCGTCTTGAAGCGCATGGAGCCATTTCCCCCGACCACCGCCGAGGTGTCGTCAATAGAGACCCAAACAATTCCACCCAAGGTCACGAAGAAAACCACCGCCACGAAAAGCGGTAGACGCGAACGGGCGGCGCGCTTGCGGCCGAGTTCATCGCCCGGCACGCGGCGGACATCCTGGGGAATGAGTTGGCGCCACTCGCGGTCAGCGGGCCCCATAAACGCGTCGCGACGCGGGCTGAAGAACTGACGGAGGCGGGTAAAAAGGTTCATGCAGAGCGGGAGACGCGCGCGGCGGCGCGGGCAAAGACAGGGGCGGTCATACGCTGCACGAGCGCAGGGAAATCAAGCCCGGCACAGGAAGCGCTCTTTGGCATCAAGCTAGTTTCAGTCATGCCAGGCATCGTATTGATCTCCAAGAAATAGAATTGCCCGTCCGGTTCAAGAAAGAGGTCGGCCCGGGCGAAGTCGCGGCAACCACAGGCCAGAAAGAGCGCCTCGGCCGCGGACTGGATACGCGCGGTGAGGTCGGCTGAAACTGGGGCTGGGTAAATATAGTCCGACGAGCCCTTGGTGTACTTACTCTGGTAATCATAGACGCCCTTGCGGGGGACAATTTCGACGAGGCCCATGGCTTGACCGCCTAAGATGCCGATAGACATCTCGCGGCCCTGCAGGCGCCGCTCGGCCATCCACTGGCCGGAAGCTGGTATCTGGGCCAAGGCGGCGGCGATGGCCTCCTCCCCCTCCACCACGTAAAGGCCGACGCTACTGCCTTTGTCAGCGGGCTTCAGCACGACCTGTGGACCGAGTTGCCTCATGAGGGCAGCGGCGGCGGGCTTGGCGGCCCCGGCAAAGGCAACCTCTGGGATGGCCGGAACACCCGCTCGGCGCATGGCGTTCTTGGTGGCCACCTTGTCGAGGCAGAGACGGCTGGCCGCAGCCTCGCAGCCCGCGTAGGCGACACCCCGAGCGTCCAACTCAGCTTGGACCGTCCCGTCCTCCCCATAGTCGCCATGGATAACCGGAATCACGACCTGACGGGCGGCATCGAGCCACTCGGGCAGTTCGTTGCGCTCCAGTTCGACTAAGCGACAGCCCGGCAAAGCACCAGCGACGGCCCGCCCCGAGCGAAGCGAAACTTCGCGTTCGGGCGAAACGGCGCCGCAGAGCACGACAGGCTGTAAAGACAGGCTCATAGTAAATCTTTCCATTCGCGCCCGAGGGCCACGATTTCAGGTTGGAGGACGCACCCTTGACGCGCTTGCACGGTTCGACGGACCTCGCGCATGAGGGCGAGAACATCGACCGCCCGGGCGTCCCCGAGGTTGACGATAAAATTGGCGTGGATGGGCGAGACCGTCGCCGCGCCGACGTGCGTACCCTTAAGCCCGCTGGCTTCGATGAGCCGCCCAGCCTTATCGTGATCTGGATTACGGAAGACGCACCCTGCGCTCGCATCACGTGGCTGGGAAGCCCGGCGCTTCTGTCCCATCTCATCCATCGTCAGGCGAATCACTTCCGTGGTCGCCGTCCCACGGGCGCGAAGGACCGCCGACAATACCACGGCACCATGAAGCTGCGGACAGTCGCGATACAGGGCGTCAAAGCAATCGCGCCGAGCCGCCCGGACGACCCCACGGGGCGAGAGCCATTCGACCGACTCGACGACATCAAAGATCCAGCCACCCATGGCGCCAGCGTTCATGCGCAAGGAACCTCCGATGGTCCCTGGAATACCCTCCAGAAATTCGAAGCCGGTGAGGCCAGCCTTGGCCGCGAAGCCGCAGAGTTCCTTGAGTTTGGTACCACCCCCGACGCGGAGTCGTCCGTCTCCGAGGTCAGTCACCTGCCCCCAGGTCTCGGCGGAGAGATGCAGAATCAGGCCGTCGTAGCCATCGTCGGAAACCAATAAATTAGAACCACGGCCCAAGATAAAATAAGGTAACCCGAGACGCCCAGCGGCCCGCAGCAGCACGACGACGTCATCGACGGTGGCAGGCTCTGCGTACCAGCGCGCGGCACCGCCGACGCCGAGGGTCGTCCGCCGCGCCAAGGGTTCACCGGCCCGCACGATGCAAGCGGTCGAAACCTTACCAGCTACGAGTTCGCCGAGGTCTTCGGTTAAGGTTGGTAAACCTTCCGCACGGAGAACCTTTGCAAACAGCTCCGCGTCGCGCTCGATGTCCCCGGCGCCGACGAAGGCGACAACGGTATCGGCCCCTGCGGATAATCCCGACAAGAGTGCTGGCAAACTCGCCCGATCTTCGACCAAACGCAGGGAGGAGCCGGCGACAACCGCATCGGAACGACCGCCTTCGACGACGGCTTCGCCCGCAGCGTAGACTGGCAGCACGATGGCGTGGTCGGCGACCTGGAGGGCTTGGCGAAACTCCGTCGCGTATTGGCGTGTGCGCGTATGGCGATGCGGCTGGAAGACCACAATCAGGCGGCCGGCATGGGTATCGCGAATCCAATGCAACAAGGCCGCAATCTCCGTCGGATGATGGGCGTAGTCGGCCAGCACGCGGAGTCCAGTGCGCTCAAATAAGACATCCTGCCGGCGACGGATACCGCTCCAGCGCGCTAAAGGTGCCGCCACGATTCCACCGGTGACGAGGTGCGTCACAGCCAAGGCCATCGTCGCATTGGCACGGTTAAAAGCACCGGCGACAGGCAAAGTCACTTCGACGTGGGTGAAGCGACCGCCAAGGCTCAGCCGCGAACTCGCGTGGTCACCGGACAAGAAGGCCGCGGCGTAGTCGCCGTCGACCCCGACGCGCAGCACCTTCGCCTGCAGGCCTTGCGTCAGGCGCTCCAAGCGTTCGTTACCGGCGGGAATGACTACCGCGGTCCGCGTGCGCTCAAACAAGGCGCGGAAGACGCCTTCCAGCGCGGCTTCGTCGCGATAATAATCGGGATGGTCCCAGTCGAGGTTCACGGCGACCGTCACGTCGGGCGAAAAGGCCCCAATCGTGCCATCGCTTTCGTCGACCTCGGCGACCACCCAAGGCGAAGCGGCGGAAGCGCGCGCTGGCGGAAAATCCGGGTCGCGAAAAAGCCCGCCCAACACGTAACCGAAATCCGCGCCCGCTGAAGCCAACGCCGAGACGAGCATCCCGCAGGTCGTGGTCTTACCATGGCTACCGCACACGGCGACGAACCGACGGCCCGCGACGCTCTCCGCGAGTAATTCGCCGCGCCGCAGGACACGCGCGGCCTGCTGCGTGGCCAGGTCAAGGGCAGGATGGCCTGGCTTGACGGCGCTGGAACGACCCACAACGACCGGCGACCGGCCCGCGGCCCAAGGATCACGCAGTAACGGGATTTCGGCCGTCGCTAGATGAGCTTCCATGGGACTACCCGTGGCATCATCCCAGCCCGAGACATCGCACCCCGCCCCTTTCAAGTAGATGGCCAAGGGACCGACGCCCATACCGCAAGCCCCGAGCATCCAAGCGGAAGCAGGTACGCTCATACGGCCGGGGCACGCGGGTCACGCGCGAGCTGGACGGTTTCTTGGAAAAGTTCGTCCCAGCGGTTGGCGGCATCGGCGAGGGCCAAGGCATCGCGCATTTCGGCTAGAGCCACGTTACTGGAGAGACGGTCGTAAATCAAGGCCGTGGCTTCCAAGAGATCTCCTTCCGGCACTAGCAGCGCGGCCCCGGTCTCGACAAAATGCTGAGCGTTAGCTGTTTGATGGTCGTCAGCCGCGAAAGGGTATGGCACTAAGATCGCCGGCGTCCGGCAAGCCGCCAATTCCGCCAAAGTACCCGCGCCCGCCCGCGTTATGGCCAAGTCGGCGGCCGAATAGGCGAGACCCATCTGGTTACAAAACGTCAAAAAACGGACGACCGAACTTCCCGCGCGCACTTCCCCGCCCCGCCCCCCGGGGCCCGTTAAACAAAGTACATGCAGTCCCCTGACCGAAATTTCTACCAACTGCGTCTCGACCCATTTCGTGAGGGCCCGCGACCCCTGGCTCCCACCCGCCACCAATAATAACTTTCCGGAGGTCGGGAAGCCCAAGGCTTTCCGGGCGACCTCCTTCGCGGAAGGGCGAATCTCTTTCCGCACCGGAAAGCCTGAATCACGCTGACGGTTAAGCGGGATACTTTTCAGTCGTACCCCCGCCGGCAAATGTAAGGTGCGCGCAAAGCGCGCAATCAGCCGGACAGCCTTGCCAGGACGGCGGTTGGACTCGTGGACGATGACCGGAATGCGCCGCAGCCAACAGGCGAGTGCGGGGCCCACGCTCATGAAGCCACCGAAGCACACCAATACATCCGGACGAAAGTCCCTAAGTAAACGCAAGGAAGAGCCAATGGATAAGAAGAGCGCCGGTAAAAATAGTAACCGGCTTATCCACCCGGGACCAAAGCCGCGACCGCGGCCAGCGACAAAAGTAAGCTGCGGGTAGTCCGCCGTCATGCGCGTATCCACGGTCTTTCGGCTAACGACCAAAATACACGAGTGCCCGTCATCCGTGAGCCGCTGGGCCAAGGCGATACCGGGGGCAATATGGCCACCGGTACCACCGCAGGCAAGCAGCACGCGGCTCATGCGCGCGCCTCCTTGGGGGTGAACGGAGACTGCGCAGCCTCGCGGATGCAGTTCAGGATGAGTCCAATCATGCAAGACATGATGACGAGATTGGTGCCGCCGTAACTCAGAAAGGGTAGCGAAATCCCTTTGGTCGGCAACAATCCGGTGACAACGCCCATATTCACCAGCGCCTGCAGCACCAGGAATAGCGTCGCCCCAAGGCAGATGTTGAGGCGATACAGGTCGTGCGAGAACTGCATCGCGCGGAAGGCCAACCAGAAAATCGTTAAGTAGGCCAAGGCCACCAGGACCGTACCGATGAGGCCGTGTTCTTCGCCGATGTTCGCTAAGACGAAGTCGGTGTGCGCCTCCGGCAGGTAGGCGCGGACTTGCAGCCCGTTGGCTGCGCCCTTACCGGTCAAGCCACCGACGCCGAAAGCGATCATGCCCTCAAAGAGTTGGTATGCCTCGTTATCGCGATGTCCCCACGGATCCATGAACGAGGTGAAACGACGGAAGCGGTTACCCCAGTTCAGGATCAGGACGGTGAAACCAGCGCTACAAATTACGAAGGTCGGGATAATGTATTTCCAACGGACCCCCGATATATACATCATCGAACCACCGACTGCGGCACAAAGCACGATGGTGCCAAGATCTGGCCCCAGCGCGATACCGAAGCAGATACAGCCGATCAGGAGCGAGGGTTTGACGAAGCCTTCGCGACAATCTAACCACCCGTTCGGAGTAAAAAGATAGGGTTCCCGCATACTCAAGCGGAAGACGGGTTGGCGCAGGTCGATGGTGTGTCGCTGGATACGCGACAATATATCGGCGAGGACGATGACGAGGGCAAGTTTACCGAGGTCAGAAGCCTGCAGGCGGAAGAAGCCGAAGTCGATCCAGCGCCAGGAACCGTTCACGGTCACACCGATGCCGGGAATACGGGCGGCAACCATGGCGAGCATCGCGGCACCAAGAATCCACCAACGGTACTCGCGGAGGCGCTCAAGGTTAGCGCGGAACGCCAGCCAACCGGCCAAGAGCGCGAAGGGCACGTACATCAGCTGGCGATCAAACGCTGCGGTCCGATTTTTCGAGCTCAGCGAAATACCAGCGCTGTATTGATTGACGAGGCCAAAACCGACCAGCCCCACCGCAATCACCACGATCCAAAAGGCGTGACTCCCGAGAAAACGGGGACTCTCCTTTTGGGGCGCGATGATCATGGGCGGATGGGCGGAACTAACCGAAGCGGATTACTTGGTCGGGGCGGGGGCCGGGGCACCCGCATCCACTGCCGGAGCCGGAGCTGGCTCAGCCGTGAAGCGGATAATCTTCAGCGGCTCAAATGCGGGGCCAGCGGGAGCGGCGGGAGCGCTACCCGAAGAATTCGGAGCGGTCGACGTGGCCTTCGGGGCAGCCTTCTTGGCAGCACCGGGGGCAGGAATCTTAAGCTTTTGGCCTTCGCGAATCATCGAGTTGCGGGCTATGCCGTTGGCCGCAGCGAGGTCGTCGATGCCGACCTTTTCGCGGGAAGCGATGACGGACAGAGTTTCCCCCTTAAGCACGGTGTGCGTACCACCCACCCCCGCAGGCGTCACTGGGGTTATCTTGGTGGGCTTAGGGGTCGCCAGCGTCGCGACCGGTAGGGGTGCCAGGCCGGTACCGCCCGGAGACGTCAACGAACTCGGCGGCGTACCGGTACGGGCACCCGCGGAGTACGCGGAGAGGTCGGGTTCCTTCTCGTAGCCGCTGGTGCTACGGCAGCCGTTGACTCCGACGAGGACGGCGATGACGCAGAGGTGCAGGAGCACGACAGCGCTGACGGTGATGATGGGTCGCATGATATGTGTGTGTGGTTGGGTTTGGGTTGGAAGATTGGGTGAAATAAAAATTAGCCGCTTTTAGCCAAAGCGGTGGCCGCACGCTCAAAGACGATGCCGCGTTCGGCATACCCTTTGAATTGGTCGAAGCTGGAGAAGCCGGGGCTCAAAAGAATGGCAACGGGGCCTTGCACATCCTTGGCGGCAGCGACGACGGCGTCCTGCAAGGACGGGAAATAGCGAGCGGGTTTGCCGAGGGCGGCGAGCGCACGCTGCAGCTCGACGCCCGTCTCACCGATGAGGTAGGCGGAATCAATACGGGGAGCGAGGGTCGCGGCAAAGCGACTCAGGTCGCCCCCCTTCCACTTACCGCCACCAACCCAGCGGACTGGGATGGTGAATTGCTCTAACGCGGCGTAGACGGCGTGGAAATTAGTGCCCTTAGAGTCGTTCCAAAATTCAATACCCCGGGCTTCGGCCACTTTTCGGAGGCGATGCGGGGCCGGCCGGAAGAGTTTAGCGGATTCCTCGAGATGACGCAGCGGAATACCGCGGGACTGCCAATAGCGGACCGCCAACGCCCAGTTCTCGCGTTGCGGCCAAGACTCGAAGACCGAACCAACCGGGATGGAGTCGGCGACTTCTGCCCGGGTGGCGATAATCGTGCCTTCGGGCATCTCGATGCCGAACTGCTTAGCCGCGGCCTGGACCGACTCACCCACAATCAACGTACCACCGACGACCATCCGCTCGACGAGTTTGAACTTAGCCCGGAAGTAACTCTCGAGCTCGCCATGGCGATCGAGGTGATCTTCATCGAAATTCGTCCAGAGGACAGTTTCCGGCGCGAAGTGACGTAAGTCCTCGGCCTGGAACGAGCTGACCTCGACGACAGCCAGAAACGCGGCGTTCGAAGAGGTGTTAGCTAAGGAGGTTAAGGGTAGGCCGACGTTACCACAGGCGATGGCATTAAGGCCGGCCCGCTTGTGCGCAAAAGAAAGGAAATCCGTTAGTGTCGTCTTCCCGTTCGTCCCCGTGATGGCGATTGAAGCGCCCGACCAAAGTAAGGCGCCGAAATCCAACTCCGCGAGGCAGAGTAAATCGGCCCGACGGGCCGTCAATATCCACGGGTGCGGCTGCGCAAAGCCAGGGCTGTAGACCATGAGGTCATGGCGAGCCGCTTCTTCTGGACCAAAGATCGCGTTGGCGCCTTTCTCATCGTAGATGACGGACGCAAAGCCCGCTAAGCCCAACGCTTCGGCGACCGCGCGACCGCTCACTCCAGCCCCCAAGATGGCGGCGGGTCGGGTCAAACGACGACGGAGGCTGTCCGGGATTTCGGTCATCCGATTTTCAGTGTTAGCAGGCCGAGCAGGCCGCAGAGGAAGGAGAGAATCCAGAAGCGCGCCACGACCTTGGTCGCGGGCCAACCCTTCTTCTGGAAGTGATGATGGATGGGGGTCATCAGGAAAAGGCGCTGCCCCCCCGTCCACTTGAAATAGCTGACTTGCAGGATGACCGAGAAGGCCTCGACGACAAACACGCCCCCGACAATCGCGAGCAAGAAGGGCTGGTGCATTAAACAGGCCATGCAACCGAGGGCGCCGCCGATACCGAGGGCACCCACGTCGCCCATGTAGACTTCCGCTGGGGCTGCGTTATGCCAGAGGAAGACGAGGCTCCCGCCGACCAAGGCGGCACAGAATACTGCGAGCTCCCCGGCGCCAGGCACGTAGCTGATGTGCAGGTAGTTGGCGAAATCATGGCGACCAGCCAAGTAGGCAACCGCCCCAAAGATGGTCGTCGTGATGATCACGCAACCGATGGCGAGCCCATCCAAGCCGTCGGTGAGGTTCACCGCATTGGAGCAACCCATGCAGACCAGCGTGATAAAGGCCACGGCGACGGCTAGACAAGCAGCGAAGGGCCAGCCCTGCGAATCATGAGACCAGATTGGCCCATTCAGAATCGGCAGCCAAATCTCGCAGAGGCCACTCCGATAGGTGGGATCTAGGAGCACGATACCGATGGCTAACAAAGCAACGATGGCCTGGCCAGCGAGTTTAGTGCGCGCCGAGATACCGTCCGAGCTGCCGTGGCGAACCTTCAGCCAATCATCGATGAAGCCCAAGAGGCCCATACCCAGAAGACAAAAGAGTGACGCTAGGACGAGGACGTTGGGCTTGGCCCAGAGGAGTACCGTAGGAATCATGGCGGCGCCGATGAGCAAGCCGCCCATGGTCGGAACCTTGCCCCCTTCCTTGGCAAGGTCACCCATGAGTTCCCTCGAACGCTCCGGCTGACGAAGTCGGCTGAGCGCACGGATAATCGGGCCCGACAACAGCATGCCCAACGCCAGCGCCGTGAAGCCGGCCAGAATGGCACGGACAGAAATATATTCGAAGAGACGGAAGGGCCCCCAGAAGGATTCGAGTTGGTTGAGTAGGTAAAGCATGTCCTAGTGGAACGAAAGTTGCACGGAAAGATCGGCCGGCAGCGCGCGCTCTAAGGCGAAGGAGCGACTGCCTTTGACGAAAATAAAGCCCACATGCGCGGAGACGGCCGAGCGGACCTCTGCCAGCGTGGCCGCGACCTGGCGCAAACCAGTTCCGGCCGGTAAGCCCGCCAAAACTTGGGCGGCATCGCCACCGAACGTCACCACGGCATCACCAAGACGGATAGGCAAATCGGCACCGCAGGCATGATGAATCGCAGCGGAATTTACGCCGAGCTCAGCCATGCCACCAATCACCCAGAGACGAGGCTGCGCGGAACCTTGGCTGAGATGATCGAAGCAACGCGCGGCGTCCAGCAACGAAGCCGGACTGGAATTATAGCAATCCAAGTAGAAGGTCTGTGCGGATAGCGCGTGTAGACTACCCCGCCCGACCGGTGGGGCCCAGCTGGCCAACGCCGTGCGTAAGGCCGTCAGGTCGGCACCCACCTCCCGCGCAGCAAGGACCGCCAACGCGGCGTTACGAGCCAACCCGTCGGAAACGGCTCCCAGCAAAAAGGTTTCGCCATCGAGGCTCAACGTGCGGCGCCCATCGGACTGGCCGAGGACCGCCTCAACTAAACAGGCAGGGCGCACAGGCGGATTCGCTTCGCCGGCGAAACGTACAGCGATGCAACGGTCGGCCAAGGCTGCGAACTCTGGCCAAGCCAACAGCGAAGCAGGCAAAACCGCGCGGCCACCCGTCGCAAGAGCCGCTACCAACGTTGCTTTTTCCCGGGCGACCGCCGCGAGCGAACCGACACCTTCCAAGTGAACCGGCGCGACGGCGGTCACGATGGCCACATCGGGCTGAATGACAGCGGCGCTGACGCCGAGTTCACCCGGCACGCTCATGCCCGCTTCAATCACCGCAAAGCGATGGAGGTCAGCACGGAGCCGCAAGAGCATCAACGGCACCCCCAAAAGATTATTGAGATTAGCTTCCGTGATAAAGGCCGTCGGCCCGAGCAGCGCCCCGAGCAAGTCCTTGGTCGAGGTCTTGCCGACGCTCCCGGTGACGCCGATGACTGGCCCCAGAAAACGTTGCCGCCAAGCCGCGGCAATACGTTGTAAGCCCGTTTGCGGATCAGCCACCACCAACTGCGGGAGCATATTCTCTACCGGACGCGCCACCACGGCGCAGGCGGCCCCACGGGCGCGCGCATCGCCCAAGAAATCATGGCCATCACGACGAACCGTTTGCAGGGCCACAAAAGCATCCCCAGCGCGCAAGGCCCGCGTGTCCGTCCCAAAGCCGGTAACGGGAGCCACCGGCGAGGTCGTCCAAGTCCCCTGGGACCAAGCAGCGAGGTCGGCAGGCGCAAAAGTAGTGGTCATGACGCGGTACCCCTCCGCAGCTCAAGTAATTCGCGGACCACTTGCCGGTCGTCAAAGGGCACCACGGTATCGGCAAATTCCTGGGTCGACTCATGGCCCTTGCCGGTGACAACCACGCAATCGCCCGGAAGGGCGGCGGCGAGGGCGCGGCCGATGGCTTCGCGGCGGTCGGCAACGAACTCGACGGTCGGCAAGGGACCTAACCCAGTGCGCATATCTGTAAAGATGGCGTCGATACTTTCCTTCCGCGGATTATCGGAAGTCGCCCAGGCCAGATGCGCCAGCTCGGCGACTGCTTGGGTCATCACCGGACGCTTACCGCGATCACGGTTCCCGCCGCAGCCGAAGACACAGAGGACACGACCCGGCGTAATGGCGCGAAGCATACGGAGCGCATTACGTAAGGCGTCGTCCGTATGGGCGTAGTCGACGAAGACCGGGAAAGCTTGCCCAGCCTCGACGCGTTCCATGCGGCCCGCCACACCAGGAAAGGATGCCACGGCGGACACCAACGTCAGCGGCTCCCGCCCTAAGGCCGCGGCCAGGGCCAGCGCGCAGAGTACATTGGAGACGTTATAGTCGCCTGGGAATGGTGAGGAGAAACGGGTAGAGCGTCCTTGCCAGACGACGGTGAATTCGGTGCCTGCCAGGGTATAACGTACGTCAGTCGCGCGGAGGTCGGCGGCGGTGGACAGGCCAAAAGTCAGGACGGGGCCGCGGCGACGGCAGGCCTCGGCGAGCACATGGCCAGCGGGGTCATCGAGGTTAAAGACGCTTACCCCGGGGACGGAACCGTTGCGACCATCGAAGAGGACCGTCTTGGCGTCCAGGTAGGTGGCGAGGTCGCCATGGTAATCGACGTGATCGCGCGTAAGGTTCGTGAAAGCCGCCGCGGCGAAATGAAAACCATGCACGCGATCTTGGTGGAGCGCATGCGAACTCACCTCGAGGCAGGCCCCGGCGCACTCGGCATCCGCCATCTGGCGGAAGAAGGCCGCGAGGTCAGCCGACTCCGGGGTCGTTTTGTAAGAAGGGATGGAGCGGCGACCAAGGTGATAACGGACTGTCCCGACTAGGCCCCAGTGGCTACCGTCGGTCTGGAGCAAGTGACGCAGGAGCGACGTCACTGTCGTCTTACCGTTGGTCCCCGTGACGCCGACCAATTGCAGCGCGGTTTCGGGATGGCCATGGAAACGCCGGGCGACTTCCGCCAGGACCTTGCGCGGGTCGGCGACCTGCGCGGCCGCCACGGCGGGGAGGCCAGTAACGGGGCGGGCAGAAATCACTGCGGCCGCCCCACGGGCGATGACGTCATCCAGGTATTCGTGGCCGTCAGAACGTAGGCCAGGCAAAGCGAAGAATAAGGACCCCGGCAAGATACGGCGGCTGTCGGTCACCAGCCCAGTAATCTTCGCCATCCAATCGCCCGAACGACCTAGGACCGGGAGGCCTTGGAGCAAGGTTTGGAAAGAAGGGCGTTCCATCGGGGTAAAACGGGTCTGGCTGGGCGTGCGGTTCATCGACCGACGAGCGTGGCCGTTGACGCGGCGCCATTAGGGTTACCCGCGGCCGTGGCGACGACGCCAGCGTTAGCCTTCGGGATGTTGAGCCACTTAATACATTCTAGGGCGACTTCGCGGAAAATCGGGGCCGCTACCTTGCCACCATAACTCACCCCTTCACCATGCGGCTCATCAATAATGACGGTAATCGCTAGCTTGGGGTCGTTGACGGGGAAGAAGCCCGCGAACGAAGCCACGTGGTGTGAGGTCGAATACTTACCGTCGATAATCTTCTGCGTCGTGCCCGTCTTGCCGGCGACTTCATAGTCTGGAATATCAGCAATGGGGGCGGTGCCACCCTTCGCGCAGACGGCGCGGAGCAACGTCGCCATGGACGCCGCCGTGTCGGCCGTGATGGCACGACCCTTGGAGCGGGGCGGGTAGTTGAGCACGACCTGCTTCGTCTTCGGGTCTTCAATCCGGAGGACCAGTTGCGGCTGCATCAGTTGCCCTTCGGCGGCGACGACCGACATCGCGTAATGCATTTGCATGGCGGTCACACTGATTGAATGGCCCATCGGCACGCGGGAAACCGTTAAGCCATCCCACTTCGACGGCGGGATGAGCATGCCACCCGACTCGGCGCCCGTCAGTAGGCCCGTGCTCGCCCCAAAGCCGAAGGAACGAATCAGCTTATCATAACGCTCTTCGCCGAGGCGCTCCGCGTAAAGCATCCCAATCTGCACGGTCCCGCGATTGGAGGATTCCCGAACAATATGTCGAACATCGACGGCCCCCAGCGGGTGCGAATCCGCGGGCAAAGAGACCATTCGTCCTTTATAGGGCACGGCCGACAGCCCACAGTCGTAGACGGAGTTGGGCGTGATGAGGCGCTCCTCAAGTGCGCCCGAGACCGAGACGATTTTGAAGACCGAACCTGGCTCGTAGATATCGGATACCGCCCGGTTCCGCTGGCTATCCATCGGCGCAAGTTTCGCATCGAAGAATTTATTCAGGTCAAACGTTGGCCAATTAGCTAAACCCAGGATACGGCCGGTCTTGGGTTCGCTGACGATGATAATGCCCGACTTCGGCGTATACTGGTTGGCGGCCTTCTCTAAGGCGACCTCACAGGCATTCTGAACGAGACTATTAATCGTGAGCACAACCGTGCTGCCATCGATAGGCGCGACTTCACGCAGGCGGTTGCTGGCAATCTCGTGACGATGGCCATCGCGCTCGGATTCGATCCAGCCCTTCTGCCCCTGCAGGAAACTATCCAACGACTTTTCGATACCGACCGACGGTACCATCTCTTTATTAACGTAACCTACGACGTGCGCAGCCAACTGCCCTTTCGGGTAGTTTCGGCGATACTTGAGTTCGGCCCGCACGGCCTTCAGCTTCAGTTCTTGGACCTTCTTCATGGTCGCCTCGTTGCATTCCCGCGCGAGGATGACCCAGCGGACGCGGCGGGCGACGCCTTCATCGTCCAGGCGGGGAGCGGGGTTAAAGGCTTCCTTGACCGTCAAAAGCGGCAGTCGCAAAATCGCTGCGACCTCGGCCGCCCGCTTATGGTCGTCCTTCAGGAGTGACGCGGGGTCAACGCCGATGTCCCAGACATCCTCGGACACGGCGAGCAGGTTGTCCTGCGAGTCCCTGATTTCCCCTCGGCGGCAAACCTTCTCCTGGAAAACATAACGCCGCTGGAGCGCCTCCGCCCGGAGGCTAGGGGCGTCAATCCAATGGAGCCAGACGAGGCGACCGACGACAACGAGGAAACAAGCGGACACGACCCAGGCGAGCGAACGGAAGCGCAATCGCCTGGCGTGCGGAAGGGTCATCGCGATCCGTTTCCTCCCTGCCCCGCCGTCGGACGGAACGCGATGTTGAGAGCCGTCACACGGGGGCTCGCAGTATTCTTAAGAGGAACCACGGCGGTGACCATGGGGGCAAGGCGAAGGAAGGTGACCTGTTCGGGCACCGGGGGCTTGAGGTCTTCCCCGGCGATCTGCTTGAGCTGCAGGCTGTCCTGCGTCTGGTCGCGAGCGCGCTTCAAGGCGTCGAGTTCCTTTTTGGACTCGGCGATACTGCGTTCGAGGCGCTGAATCCGGGCGCCCACATCGTCGCTACGTAGGCGTAGCTTCATAATACTGATGGCGCCGACGGCGGCGGCGGCAAAGCAAGCCGCGAGCATGGTACCGATCAGGAAGCGGCGGGGGCTCATGCGTCGGTGCGGCGCAAGGCGCGCAGGCGGGCCGAGCGGCTCCGCGGGTTACGGTGTTGTTCCTCGTCGGAAGGCTGCACGGCCTTTCGGGTCAAGAGTTCGGCATGGCTGACGCGCTCGTCCTGAAGACGATTATCGTCGCGGTCGACGGGACGTCCGGCGACCTCGTTCATGTAGCGCTTAACCATCCGGTCCTCAAGCGAGTGAAAGGAGATAACCGCCAAGACGCCGCCCTGCTCGAGTTTAGCGAACGCCTTAGGCAAGGCGGCGGCGAGGGCGCCGAGCTCATCATTGACGGCGATGCGGACCCCTTGGAAAGTCTTGGTCGCCGGGTGCGGCCCGCGGGGACCAGGGGGCGGCGGGGCAGCTTCGGCCACGAGTTCGGCGAAGGACGCCGTGCGCGCGAGGCGACCCGACCCACGGGCGGCCTCAATGGCGTTGACGATCCGGTACCAGCGCGGTTCCTCGCCGAAATCGCGGACGGCCTGCTCCAACTCGCGGCGGTCAGCACCTTCAAGGAACTCCGCCGCCGTACGGCCCCGACGCGTGTCCATACGCATGTCGTTCGGGGCGTCGAAGCGGAAAGAGAAACCGCGTCCAGCGTCGTCCAGCTGATGCGAAGACACCCCAATGTCCATCAGCACTCCAGCAAAACGACCCTGAACGCGGTCAAGGTCACGAAAATTTTCGGCGAGGAAACACAACCGGGAGCCATACTTGGCCAACAAAGGCGAGGCGCGTTTGCCCGCTTGGGGATCGCGGTCGAGTGCCACCACGGTAGCGCCAGGCGCGCGGTCTAACAAGCCCGCCGTATGCCCCCCGCCCCCGAATGTGCAATCCATGTAGACACGGCCATCCTGCGGGGCAAGAAGCGCGAGGCACTCCTCCAGCAGAACGGGAACGTGGTTGGTCATGGCGGCGGGGCTGTGAATAACGTGTGAGTTGTGTAAGTAACTTTTGGATACTAGCTCAGAGCCCGAGCGCGGCGAGCGCGCGCAGAATGGTCTGGGTCTGCTCGGATGTGCGGTCGACGACCGGCGGATTTTTTGAAAGGATTTGGAACGTGGTGAAGCCACCCTTGAAGACGACGTCGCGGCCCAGCTGGGCTTCCTTCACCACGTGCTCGTTGAGCGTGATGCGACCCGCTTTATCACAAGCGACCTGAATGCTGTTCGAAGCGAGCAAGCTCAACGCGTTCATCTTGTCGGGATCACTGACCGTCACCTGCTGGGCGGCGTCGGAAATGCGCTTCACCATGACCGGAGGGAAAACAACAATCGCCCCGAGCGCGGGATGGAACATCGCCAAGAAACCCGATTCCACTGCGCTCTCGAAACGCCAGGCCGCCGGAATCGTGACACGATTCTTCTCATCCAATTTTCCATGATGGATGCCGGTAAAGAGACTGGAGGTGGAACCAATAGACATGGGCTGGGGGAGTACCCCCATTTCACCCACTTTTCCCCACTATCCCCCACTCGTCAAGAAATATGCCCCATTTTGTTATCCACAGTCGCGATTCAGGTGCCGGGACCAGACTTATGGACGAAATCAGTCTATAAATTAGTTAAGTGATTGTCTATAAGTAACTTAAGTTCTGTAATTGGTAGTTTTTAGTCTTCCCGCCACCCCTCCCCTCCGCCCTGGGCCTGATCTGGCCGGCCACTCCCCCCGCGCCGCCCCGTGTTTTGTAATTACTTTTCACTTACCTACGACGCGCTCTACCCCGCGGGCCCGCCCCGAAATCGGTTGCCAACCTGCGTCCGCTGTGTTTCGTTGTGCCTACCGTATCCCTCCTCTCATGAAGCACGCCGTTCCCTTCGCCCTCCTCGCCGCCACGCTCGCCTTCACCGGCTGCAACACCTACGTGGGCGTCGATAACCCTGACCAGCCCAGCTCGACTTACTCGAATGCGACGGGCGCCTTAGTCACCCGCTACAAGGCCTCGCCTGAAGTGGTGTTCAACGCCGTCAAGCGGGCGGTCGACGCCCAGAGCGACACCATGAAGCGCATGGGCGAATCCGATAAGCGCGTGAATAACGAACTCCAAGAAGTGACCGTCTACGCCCGGGCCATCGGTGACCTCGAAATCAAAATCGAAGTCGCCAAGGTCGAAGACCCCGTGACCAAAGAAAACTTCACGCAGGTAACCGTTAAGTACGGCTTCTTCGGCAACTGCGAACAGAGCCAGCAGATCGTCTCCCGTATTTCCCAGAACCTCCGCCGCTAAGCCCGTCGGGCGGAACCGCCATCGGACGCCGCCTGGCCTTTTGGTTCGGCGGCGTTCTTTTTTTTAAAAAACCAGCATTCACTAAGACATGGGCAACATCCACGGACACTGTTTCCGCATTGCGACCTTCGGCGAAAGCCATGGCCCCGCCCTCGGCGTCGTCATCGACGGCTGCCCACCGCGCGTTCCGTTCGACCTCGCCTTCCTCCGCAGCGAGCTCGCCCGCCGGCGCCCCGGCCAGAGTAAACTCACCACGCAACGCCAAGAAGGCGACGTCCCAGAAATCCTCTCGGGGCTCTCGCCCGATGGGCTCACCCTCGGCTCGCCACTTGCCATCATCATCCGCAACGTGGACCAACGCGCATCTGCCTACACGGAGATGAAAAGTGCCTACCGTCCATCGCATGCGGATTTCACTTACGATGCAAAATACGGTATCCGCGCCGTCGAAGGTGGCGGCCGCTCCTCCGCCCGCGAAACGGCGGCCCGCGTGGCGGCTGGTGCCCTGGCCAAGACCGTGCTCAAACACGCCTGCGGGGCGACCATCACCGCTTGGGTCGAGAGCATCGCCGACATCCGCATGCCGGCGCCGGCCAAGACGCCTTCCCTGAAGCAGGTCGAAGCCTCGCCCACCCGCTGCCCCCATCCCGCCACCGCCCAACGCATGGAAGCACGGATTCACGCCGCTCGTGCCGACGGCGATTCGGTCGGGGGCGTCGTCTGCTGCATCATCTCCGGTCTCCCCATCGGTCTCGGCTCACCGGTCTTCGATCGCTTCGAAGCGGAACTCGCCAAAGCCATGCTCTCGCTACCCGCCACCAAGGGCTTCGAGCTCGGTAGCGGCTTCGCCGGCACCTTGCTCAAGGGGAGCGAACATAACGATCTCTTCGTTAAAAAGGGCGGCCGAATCCGCACCCTGACGAACCGTTCGGGTGGCACGCAAGGCGGTATCACCAACGGTGAAGACGTCGTCTTCCGCATTGCCTTCAAGCCGACCGCAACCGTCCTCAAGCCGCAAAAAACCGTCAGCCCCGATGGTAAGGCTACCTCGCTAAGCGCGCGCGGCCGCCACGACCCCTGCGTTCTCCCCCGCGCGGTCCCCATCGTCGAAGCCATGGCCGCCTTGGTCGCCGTCGACCATTGGATCCGCGACCGCGGACAGAACGCTCCCTTCGGCCGCTGCGGGCGCAAAGCATGACTCCTCTCATCATCGTCCTCGGTCCAGCTGGTTCTGGACGGAGTATCCTGCTCAAAGAACTCATCGAGAACGCTTGGCCAGCCGGCAAACAGGTCCGCACTTTCCGCCACAGTAGCGATGCGCCCACCGACCACCCCGCCACCGATTTCTGGACACTGACCGAAGGACAAGCCGTCCTACCGGCCCCCGGCACGGAAGATGCGGCCATTTTAGTCTCCGATGGCCGCGGCTCCGTGGTCGACCAAATGGAGTCGTTGCACCGCGCCTTGTATGGCTCCACGCAATGGCAGATCCAGCGTATCGTCACCGTGCTCGATTGCACACTGGCCCATCGCCACCCGGTCGCAGCGGAATGGTATGGCGCCGCCGTTCACTTCGCCGACGCGGTGATTGTGACGCGCCGCTGGGAAGTGCCCGGGCAGTGGCTGAGCAAATACCTCGCCACCTACACCGACGCCTTCTACCCCTGCCTCTTCGTTAACTTACTCAAGAACGGCAGCTTGGCTAATCCCGCCGAGGTCATCGAAGGTGAGCCGCTCCGGATGTCCCACATCTTCGATGAAATCGACGCGGTCGACGAAATGGAGTTTGACGAGGACAACCTGCCCGACGAGCCGTTCGACTTAGTCCGGCAGCCCGATAAATATTTTGCGCGTGATGATTATGGCCGCCGCCTAATCTCCGTGCCGGATATCGCGGAAACGCTCCGCGTCGAAGGACGCTAAGACTGCGGCGATGCGCTTTCTCATCGCCACCTACGCTTGGCTCCTGGCCACGCTCCCGGAAGCCTTCGCCCGGGCCAACGCTTGGGGGCTCAGTTGGGTACTCTGGGGCCTGCGCCGAAAGATTATCACGCGTAACCTGGCGGCGAGTTTCCCTGATAAGGATGCCGCTTGGGTTCGGCGCATCGGCCACCTCTCTTGCCGGCGTACCGCTGAGATGGGCCTCTATGCCATCGCCTCGCCGCGGCTGAGCGAAGCGGAAGTGCGGGCGCGTATCCAGCTCCACCCCGAGCTGCTCGCCGGCCCCACCAACCTGCGCGACGCCGGCGGCTATGTACTCTTCGTGCCGCACTTCTCTTTGATGGAGATGATGACGGCCGTGAAGTTCCTCGATACCGACCTCGGTCGCCGCGACTGGGTCACCCTGTATCGCCCGCTCGACCTCGCCGCCGCCGAGGTCTGGGTCAAAGCTTCCCGCGAGCGCTTCGGCATGCGCCTCGTTTCCCGACGCGACGGTTTCGGCCAAACGATGCAAGCCGTGCGTAGCGGCCAAATCGGTCTCATCCTTTTCGACCAAAGCACGCACCTCGGGGCACAGATGGATTTCCTCGGCCGACCAGTGGCGACCACCGACCTGCCGGGTATCATCGCCCAACGCTTCAAGGCCACTGCCCGCATCTTCTGGTCGGAACGTACGGGATTCTGGCGCTGTCAGCTACGTAGCCATGCCCTGACGGCCACGGACTCCGTCGGGTTGACCCTCGAGTCTAACGCTTGGCTGGCGGCGCGCCTTCGCTCGTGCGACGATGCCTGCGCCGATTGGCTCTGGGCGCATGACCGCTGGAAGCACGGGCAAGCACCAGGTATCAAGCCGCTGCAAGCCTAAGGGCTTACTGAGCGACGGGCGCCGGGGTGGCCTCAGCCGGGCGCTCGGGTGTTGTCCGACGCTTCCCTTCGCCATCCTTACCCGTCGAGGTACCTTTGGCCTTAACATCCTTCATCACTTCAGGGCCATACTTCTCAACGAGTTTACGAGTATAGGCGAATCGTTCTTCGCGGGAAAGCTTAAGGAACTTCTCGCGCTCTTCCTTCGCTTGGTCAGCGGGCATCTGCTTCAAGTGATACTCCAGAAGACGAGAAGTAAAACTATTACCCGGGCCGTTACCACCGCGCTCGCGCAACCCCTTTAAGGCCTTAAGGCGCTCCTCGGGACTGGCGTCTTCGACTTCGGCAAGCTTCTTGGCGAATTCCCGACGGTCATCGCCGGACATGTGTTCAATGTGTTCGATGGCTTCACGCATCCCGCGGATACGCTCCGGGGCGAGCTCCATGATTTTACGGATCGTCTTGATTTCCTCGGCCGATGGCTCGGTGGCGGGTGGACGATTGGTCGGGGACGTCGGGGTATCCGCCGCCCAAACGAGAGCTCCGCAAACGACCGGCAGCAGATGGCGTAAACGCATTTGCTTAGAACTCGGTAGAGGCGAGGGCATCGACTACCGCCGAGGGCTTATCGACCACCGGGGTCAGGATGACTAGATCGTCGGCCACGCCGAAGATTGCATTCAGTTTGGCAGACTCATCACTGGCGAGCAGCGCACGGGTCTGCTGGACCAAGGCGTCGTCCGCCGACGGACGAGTCAAGACCAAGGCCGCGACAAAGCAGGCCGCCAAGGTCGAGGTGACCGAACTCCAGCGAATGACCTTACGACGAAAACGGTCGGCGTGGACGGCACCCACGACGCGGTCGGTAAACCCTGGGACAAACGCACGCTGGCTAGGCGCCAAGGCGGCGGCGAGGTCACGGTCGAATTTGCTATTGGAAGGCTTTTCCATGGGTCAGTTCATTGAGTGAAACACCGCCAAGGTCGGCAGGTTGCAGGGGTTAGATTTTTTCATAATAGTCCTTTAAAAGTTCTCGTAAACGGGTGCGGGCGCGATGAATCCACGTTTTTACTGAGGAAACGGGGGCATCCATGGCCAAGGCAATATCCTCGTAGGGGAGGTCCTGTTGGACCAGCAGGAGGATGGCTGTCCGTTGCTCGGGGGGGAGCTGGGAGACCGCCCGCTGAAAGGATTCCTCGAGTTCGACGACCTTGCGGGCGGACTCGTGGCTAGCGTCCCCAGGTTCGGGGGCGGACTCCAAGGTGCTGGTCGGCTTACGGGACTTCCGGCGCCACTCGTTCAGGACGAGGTTGTGGGCGATGTGGATGAGGTAAGTACTGAGTTTGGCCTCTGGACGCCAACGGGCAGCCGCCCGGTGCAGTCGAACGAAGACTTCCATCGCCAACTCCTCCGCGGTCGTCTGGGAGCCTACTTCGGCCCGGAGGTAGCCGATGAGGCGGGGGTGATGACGGTCCACTAACTGACGGAGCGCCCCATCGTCGCCTGTCGCGACTAGTGACATGAGCCGCTTGTCCTCCTCGTCCTCGGGTAGCGCTGAGTTCTCCGCAGACATGTAGGGGTTAAACCGCCGAAAGGCGGGAAAGTTGGGGGGGAGCAGCCAAAACTTATTTCTTGGCTTCAACCGGCTTGGCCGTGGGGGCCACAGCCGGCTTGGTCTTGGCTTGCTCGATGGACTTTACGACCTCAGCAGCTGGGAGGACGACGGGGGACATCGAAATACCACCATTGTCGCTAGCACTACCGAAACGAGTCGTGATAAAGCCAGCGAAGTTACCAGTGTTGCCGAAAATCGGCAGGCCAGTCGTACTGATGTGAATCGAATAGTAAGCGCGGGGCTTCTCGAGGATGGCGCGAACGGCGTCGCACTCGACGCAGGCCGTGCGGCCCATGGCCTTATCCAGACGCGAGAGGACGACCACTTCGTCCAAGACGCCGAGCTTCTGCGTCGCGGAGAGTACAATCGGGACGAACTTGGCATCCTTAGCCTCTTCGGCACCAGGCTCCGGGCGAAGGTAGGCCAAATTGAGGTCACGGTCCTTATACACGACAACGGCCGGGATTTCCGAACCATCCGGCATGATGAAACGGGCTTCTTTAACTTCGCTCGTCACGGTGAGCTTCACCTGGCTCCCGCGCATATTCACGGTGCGGCCATCGGCAGCCGTGGCCGGATCGATGGAGGAGGCCGCCACCACGACGAGGCCATCGGCGGTGACAACGGTGCCAAACTCCTCGACCGTCTGGTCACGGCTCTGCGAGGGACTATCGCCGGCCGCCATAGTCAAGGCCACAGTGGCGCGGACCGTGATGACGGAGTCGGCGTGAGCCTTGAAGAGACGACGCGCGGTCTCCTCAATCTTCGGAGCCGGATCAGCAGCGGCCGCAGGTGAGAAAGAGCCGAAAGCGAGGAGGGCCGCCAAGGCGAGGGGGAGGGAACGCATAGTATTTATTTGGTAGATTCGAAGGCCGACCAATCGGGCTCAAACTCTAAGTAAGCCCCCGAGATAGAGCGGCGGACCTGGAAGACGACGTGGCGAGGCTTAGCGGCAGCGAGCTCGGTCAAGGCCGCTCGCAGGGTGAGGTTATCGGTGACGGGGGTACCATTAATCGTGTAAACGATATCCCCCGACCGGAGGCCAGAGAGGTCCGCCCAACCCGAACGTTCAACCTTGGTCACAATCACGCCTTGCGTCTCGGTCGAGACCTTGCGTTGCACTTTGTCATCATAGCCGAGTTGGCGGGCGGAGAAACCAAAACGGGAATCTTTAACGGTGGGGAGTTCAGACGGCGGCGCCGGTAATTCCGCAAGGTGCAGTGTGACTGCCAGCGCCTGACCGTCACGGAGTACATCGAGGGCGACGTCCGTACCGACGGGGTATTCACGTAGCAACGCGGCGAAGACTTCCGAATCCTCTGGACGACGGGCGGGGATAACCTTGCCGTCCAACTTCACCAAGAGATCACCGACCTTCAGGCCAGCCTTCTCCGCATTGGAATTCGGCAAGACTTGGGTGATGCGGACGCCAGCCTTGCCCTTGAGGTTAAGGGCCTTGGCAATTTCCGCCGTGAGGACCTGCGTGGAGACCCCGGCCCAAGGCTTGGGGGCGCGCGGTGCGATGGCGGGGTCAACTTCGGGGCCAACGCGCACCACGGAGAGCATCTGCGAACTTCCGCGCGCAAAACCTACCAGCACCGGCTCAGGCTCCGTCTTATCCTGGAGTAGCTCACGGGAGAGCTGCCGGAGCGCGGCGGCATTGGCGACCGGCTTACCTCCAATGTTCAAAATGATATCCCCATCCATCAGCCCAGGCTTGGCTTCGGCGGCTGGCCCACCGGGACGCAAAGAATCGACCACGACGCCTTGGGTGTCGGGACGCTTAGCGAAGAGCGCACTCATGCGCGTCAAGTTGCGGACGGTGAGTCCCCAAGAAGTCAGCTCGAGTTCCCGCGCTTCGTTCGCTTCACGCTCGATGGGCTTCACGTTCAGCGTGAGCCCTTGGTCACCACGACGAACCACGAAAGGTACTTCGACCCCCGGACGGAGTGCTGAGACCAAACGATGATAGGCTGGCATGAGCTCATCACAGTCGGCGGAGACTTCCTGGCCAGCGACAGAGGTAATGATGTCGCCCTGACGGAAGCCAGCGGCGGCGGCGGGCGAACCTTCCAAGGCACCGCGGACGAGCACGCCCCGGACGTCCTTGACCGAGAGCGAGCGCAAGAGAGGCTGCACTTCGACCCCGGTCCAACCGCGAATAATGCGGCCCTGCTTGATCAGTTCCGCGGCCACGACTTTAGCGGTGTTAGCCGGAATCGCCCCACCGAGGCTCCCCACGCCGATTTCGTTAATGCCAGCAATACGTCCATCGGTGTCGACCAACGGGCCGCCCGAATTACCGCCGAAGATGACCGCGTCGTGGCCGAACCAGCGCACGAGTTCCCCGACGGATTCACCATCGAGGTTCATGCCCCCCACGAAACGCGTCATGACCATGGCGTCGTTAGCGATGATTCCAAGGGTGACGGACTGCGTGAGGCCAGCGGGGCAACCCATCGAAAGGACGGTGTCACCAACGCGGACACGGTCAGAGTCCGCAAACTCCGCGATGGGTAAAGGGGTCTTGGAACGGCGGCGGCTAAGGTCTAGCTTGATGACGGCAACGTCGGTCATGGCGTCAGCGCCGACCAGCGTAGCCGGTAGTTCTTCGCGATCGGCCAAACGGCACAAGAACGTGGCCCCACGGCCAGCGACGTGATAATTGGTCACCACGTGGCCCTCGGCGTCAATGATGGCACCAGAGCCGACGGAATGTTGGCGCAGCATACGTCCGTCAGCGCCATCCTCGGAAATCACCTCAATCCGGACGATGGTGGGCGTCATCTTGGCGATGGCCCGCTCGACCTCGGGGCGACGGCGCTGGGCTTCATCGGGAGCAGCCAGCAAGGTAGCTGAACAGAATAACAGGGCAAGGAAACGCATGTCAGGAAGTTGGGGTGAGGGGACGGGCGGCGAAGGCACGCAGGGTGCGTAGGAAGAAACCTTCGAGTGCGGAGATGAGGTGGTAATTGAGTTCGAGCCGGATGCGCGCCTGCTCCAGGAGATCGACCGCTGCGGCCACTTGCAGGCCACACGATGGATGAGCCCGGCCTACGAGGCGGAGGCGCTCCTCTAGGGCCGCCAACATGCGGGTACGGATACCTCGGCGAATCGATTCCTCGTAGGCGATTTCCGCATCATCCTCGTCTTGGTCGGTCGGCGGAGGCGGTGGCGCAACCTTCAAGGCTTCCTCGACAAAGAGCTCCAGGAGGACCTCAAAACGGGCGCACAAGGCATAGAGCGGAATCACGACCTCGGTCGAACGGCCCGTGGACGTACCGGCGCCAGCCAAGCGGCCCATAAGCTTATCGAACTCGCGCAACCAATCCGCCCAAGCGGCATCGGTCAATTCGGGTGTCGCCCCGCCGATATGAAAGCGGAGGCAGCGACTCAGGATTGTCGGGAGGACGCGATAGTAGTTCGTTGTCTGTAGGATGATTAGCGTCCCGGCCGGTGGTTCTTCGAGCGTCTTCAGAAAAGCGTTGGCCGCCACCGACTCAAAGCGGTCGGGCTCGTGGACGATGACGACGCGATGGGCGGAGACCGAGGTCAGCCGCAAGTCAGTGACGACCTCCAAGGTATTCTCGACGTTAATACGGCGGGATTTCTTAGACGGACGAAGGACGCGGCAATCGGCGTGCGCAATCGGGTCGACCACCTCGAGGTGAATCGAAGCCAGCCGATCGGCGACATTCTGGAGTAGTTCTGGATTAGGACCCGTGAGGAGCACGGCATGCGGCATGCGGCCCTCAGCCCGGGCACGCAGCAGGACCTTGAGCGCCGGCAGCGACTCGAGGTCAGAGGAAACGGCGGCTGACTTCATGCCAAATCTCCTCGGAAAGGGTTTGCGGATCGCGGGTCGCGTCGAGCACCAGGAAGCGCTGCGGTTCGGCCGCCGCGAGTTCGTGGTACACCGCCCTGACCTTACGGTGAAAATCTTCGCCCAACGCTTCGAAGCGGTCGTGCTTACCGTGGTCGCGGATGGAAGCCCGTCCCAGGCCATACGAAGGGTCGAGGTCGAGTAGGACGGTTAGGTCGGGTTGCACGGTATCGCAGGCGAGGTGATTCGCCGCGACGACGAGTGCGCGGTCGAGCCCGCGACCGCCAGACTGGTAGGCGACGGTGGAATCGATGAAACGGTCACAAAGGACGAAAGTGCCTTGTTGTAATTGCGGGCGGATGACCTCGCCAACGAGTTGTGCCCGGCAAGCGGCAAATAAAAGCGCCTCGGTCGAGACCGCCATGTCGAGCGTCTCGCGGCTCTTGAGCACGTCGCGCAGCTGTTCACCCAAGGCGGTACCGCCAGGCTCACGCAGCTTCAGCGCACGACGGCCGTGCGCCTCCAAGCGAGCGGCGAGGAGGCCAACCTGCGTGGACTTCCCTGCCCCTTCGCCTCCTTCGAACGTGATGAACTTACCGGCGGACGACATGGCAAGAATTGTTACGGTTCGCGGGGTCAAAGCGAGCGGAGAAAGCAATGGAGACCGCCCATAAAAAAGGCCCGACAGGGTCGGGCCTTTCTGAGGGAGCGAGCGCCCCGCTTAGTTCGTCGGCGACGGGTTAGGCTGCTGCTGCTTTTCAACGACCTGCTGGATGGTGTCCGTGATTTTGCTGATGGTCGCGTCGAGGGCATTGCCGCCACCCGTGGAGGTCGACTCTGGGGCCTTCGGAGGAGTCGTAGTCTTCGCAACCGGCGTACCGTCATCCTTGGTGGCCACGGGGTCAGAAGAAGAGGTCTTCGGGGTGCTCACGACAACGGGCGTGATTTGGTCGGTGGTCGGAGCCAACTGGGCCTGAGCTTCCACGCCCTGAGAAATAGTAGCGGGCAAGGAAGTCGAAGCGGCGATGGTCGCACCGATAGCGCTGATGGTCGTACGGTCCATATCCGCTAGCGAGATGGAGACGGAGCCAGCGGGGGACGTTTCTGCGGCGCCAGGCTGCGTCGTCGTGCCGGGCTGCGTGGTACCGGGCGCGGGGGCTTCGCCCGGAGCGGCGGTGGACTGAGCAGGAGCGGTAGCACTGATCTGTTTGCCAGGTTCAACGGAAACAGGACCCGAATTGGCGGCGTAGACCGTGGCTTCCACCGAGCCCTTCACGCAACCGACCACGAGCTTACCCGCACCAGCGCCAGTGGTGGAATACTGCACGGTGTAAATCGTGCCGCGGATACGGGCAACGCCCACTGGTGTCTTGATGACATAAGAGGACTGCGGGTTAAGCTTACGGACTTCGCCGATGACTTTACCGCGGGTGACAACAATCTCGGTCACAGATGGGCTCGGTTCCTTATCCAGCTTCTGGTATTCGCCGTCGATAATGAGTTCCGAAACAACCTGACGGAAAGTGCGCACTTCCACCAGCGAATCCGGATTGATGATGAGGGTGGAACCGTTGGAGAGAATTAATTCGGCCGTCGACGAAGCGGAAGTCTCGACGCGGTAGCCTTGCTCGAAGACGCGTCCCGCCGCGAGGGCGCTCTGCTGAGAGGCGGGATCGAAGAGTGTTGCGGTGCCCTTCACCATGCCGACTTGGACCTTGCCGTTCTGAAGAGCGGCGGAGGCGACAACCGGGAGAAGCGCGAGGGCCGCGAGCGTGAGGCTACGGAATAGGGTATTCATTGAAGTGGGGATGAAGTTAAAACACTAAGTCGAATGCCTTACTGGGCAATCCGTAATAGCACCCAATAGAAAGGCCTCCCAGTCACCCGGGAGGCCTTGCATCACCGAAACCCTAAACGGCGGCCTTAGGCCGTCGGGTAGGCTTCCAGTAGGCGCTGAACGCGCTTCTTCGAGAGTTCAGCGTAACGCGGAAGTCCCTGTTCATAAGGAATTTGCAATTCGCCTTGGATGAGAGGGAGCGCGTAACGGGCAAAGTCCGGGTGGATGGACATCTTGTCTTCGCCGATCCACTTTTCAGGGAAAACCTTCACGCCATTGGCGATGTCCGCGAGGGGGGCCAGCAGGGTTTCGACCCCATATTGTTCCTTTCCTGTGCGGCTCATGATCACCATTTTGCCAGACTCGCCCTTGACGGCTGCCTTCACGGCTTCGCGGCCACAGAGCTTGGCTTCTTCGACGTCGGTCTTGGATGCGCTATGGGAAGCGGCGCGCTGGGCGATGCCGAGCTTCGAGGCCCGAGCCTTGACGCCCGAGAAGCGCTCTTCGACGAGCGTGCGGAGGTATTCACCGGCACCGCCGAGAACGGCGTGACCGAAAGCGTCGGTGTTAGTGGTGTCGGCACCGAGGAAGTTGCCCGCCTCGTCCTGCACGCCTTCGGAAACGACGACGAAGCAGTGGAGGTTGGTCTTCAAAACTTCTTCGACGCGGCGGATGAAGTTGTCGGCGTTGAACGGGACTTCGGGCAAGAGCACGATGTGCGGGGCCGAACAGCTGTAGTGGGTATTCTTAGCGGCGTTCTTGGAGTCGTCGCGCTTGTCTTGGCGCTGAGCGAGGACCGAAGCGGCGGCGAGCCAACCCGCATTACGACCCATGACTTCAAGGACGGAAACGAAGTCGTTGCGGCCCATGGCAGCGTTATCGAGCGACATTTCGCGTACGGTCAGGGCGATGTGCTTGGCGACGGAGCCGTAACCTGGGCAGTGGTCGGTGAGAGGCAAATCGTTGTCGATGGTCTTAGGCACCCCAATGACGCGGAGTTCGTAGCCGCGCTCCTTGGCGAGGGCATCAATCTTAGCGGCGGTGTCTTGGGAGTCGTTGCCACCGATGTAGTGGAAATAACGGATGTTGTGTGCTTCGAAGACCTGGAGGATACGGTCAAAGTCTTCCTGCTTCTTAACCTTGTAGCGGCAGGTGCCGAGGGCAGCACCCGGGGTGTGCTCGAGGTTGCGTAGGGTCTGCTGGGACTCTTCGGCGAGGTCAATCAGCTGCTCGTGCAGGATACCTTGGATGCCATTGAGGCCACCAAGAATCTCGACGATTTCGTCTTCATGGTTCAGGGCCTCGGCAATGACACCAGCGAGGCTGGCGTTGATGACGGGCGTGGGACCGCCGCTTTGCGCGACGAGAAGGTTACCAGAGAGGGAAGACATGGGAGGGAACAGGTGAAAGGTGGGTTTTGGGAAGCCCCCCGCCCCTTGGCAATACGGAAAACCCCGCCCCGCCCCGCCCCGCCCACCCAACGCGGCTTAAAGGATGCGTCCGGCCTTGATTTGCTGGGACTCGGGCACTTTTTTTGTCCAAACCTGCACGGCCAAGGAGAATGCCCCGACCTGAGCCTGGGCCGACCCCGTCAGTTCCCCAGCCTTGGTGACGGCATCCATGAGGACGGCCTTAGGCAGACGGAGGCGAGCGTCGGCCGCCAAACGGTCGACGAGGTCGTTCCGGTCCACCTTGCCGGTCCGGAGGTCCTTGGCGACAGCGACCGCATGCTCCTTGATGGCCTCATGGGCCTCTTCGCGGCCCGCGCCGGCTTTCACGGCTTCCATCAGGAAGGTCGTGGTCAGGAGGAACGGCAGATAGTGGCGGGACTCGCGCGCGACGACGGAGGCGTTAACTTCCATCTGCCCTAAGACGGTCAGGAAGGCTTCAAAGAGGCCATCGGTAGCCAAGAAGCTGTCCGGGAGGAGGACGCGGCGGACGACCGAGCAGGAGACGTCGCCTTCGTTCCACTGTTCGCCCGAGAGCGAGGCTGCCATCGCCAAGTAACCGCGGAGGATTACATGGAAGCCATTGATACGCTCGCAGGTGCGGGCATTCATCTTGTGCGGCATGGCGGAAGAACCGACCTGACCCGGCAGGAAGCCTTCGCTGGCGAGCTCGTGGCCAGCCATGAGGCGAAGGGTTTTGGCAAAAGAAGACGGGCCCGAAGCGGCCGATAGGAGCGCCGCGACGACTTCCATGTCCATGGAGCGCGGGTAGACTTGGCCGACGGCACCGAGCACGTGCGGGATGCCGAGGTGCTTGAGGACGCGCTCTTCGAGCTGCCCAACCTTGGCGATATCACCGGAGAAAAGGGTCAGCTGATCGAGCTGCGTACCGACGGCGCCTTTGAGGCCGCGGGCCGCGAACACCCCGAGAGCAGTGTCGACCTGCGCAACGCCACGGAGGCATTCTTCGCCAAACATCGCCCAGCGCTTACCCACCGTAGTGGGTTGCGCGGCCACATTATGCGTGCGGGCGGCAATCAAGAGGTCGCGGTCAGCTTCAGCCCGGTGCGCCAAGGCGGCCACGGCGGCCACGGACTTCGCGCGGATTAATTGCAAGGAGCGGTAGACCTGCAGCTGCTCGACCGATTCGGTGAGGTCGCGGCTCGTGAGTCCCTTGTGGACATGCTGATAACCAGCCAAAGCACAGAACTCGTCGATGCGTGCCTTGACGTCGTGCCGAGTGGTTTCCTCGCGGACGCGAATGGACTCGAAGTCCACCTGATCCTTGACGCGCTCGTAAGCGGCGATGGCTTCGGCGGGGATATCGAGGCCGAGATCACGCTGAGCCTTCATCACCGCAATCCAATATTCCCGCTCGAGGACGACGCGGCCGCGGGTAGACCAAATCGCCTTCATCGCCGGGGAGGCGTAGCGATCGGCAAGGACGTTAGGAACGGAATCGTGGTCCATCGGTGGTAAAGCTTATAGCAGGGTTAACGGCGGACGGCAAGCGCTCGGAGAAACAAGGCCCGGACGGCGACTTCCTCGTCACCACCAGAATTGGAGACATCGAAGCATTCGGCACAGCCCAGTTGGGCATCGACCAATTCGGCCAAGGTGTAGCGGGCGGCGGCGGGCGCGACCTTATTACTGATATACCAAGCGTTCTGTGAGAAAACGTTGGCAGACGATTTCGCCGCCGAGCCGAAGGTGGAGCCATGGCGCATCGAAGCGGTTTCAAACGAACCCTTGGGTAAGCCCGCGTCCGAGACGCGGAGATCCCCCGAGTCGGCGAGGCTGCGAATCTGGATCAGAAGCCGCAGGCGGTTCTGCAGGGCACTCAGCAGCGGCCGACAGGAATCTTCGTTGAAGAAATATCGGTCTAGGGCTTCGAGCGACCAAACGAGGTCACGCTCCGCGAAAGCCTCGATGGGTTCAAAGAAATCGCCTTCGCCGAAGGTCGGCACGAGGAGGTGGACGTCAGACTCTTTAAGGGTACCGCCGGGGCCAGCGTAGATGGCGAGTTTTTCCGACTCCATCAGCACCATCCGGGTCGACTGTCCGACGCGCCCGACGATGACTTCCGGGACGCCGCGGGCGAACTTCACGCCAGCCTCGCGGAAGGTCTTCTCAATGAGGCCGAGCTGCATGTCGCCCTGCGGGTCATCCTTCGAGAAAGGGCTCTTCGCCGCCGAAGCATGAATGATATACTCGTTGGCCTTATCCTTGTAAGCGGTGAGGTCCTTGCGGCGACCGTCATACGGCGTGAACGAAAGGATGACGGCGACGGGGCCTTCGCAAGCGGCCGCCCCAGCCAGCACGTTAGCCATGGCCAGTTTCACTTCCTCCGACCGTGAGGGAACATTGTCAGCAATCCAATTAATATTACGCAACCAGACGACCTTAGCGCCGCCGAACATCGAGAGCGTATTCACCGATTCCAAAAACTGGATTTCAATGCCCTGGGCATCGTCGACACGCGTGATGGAGCCAGCGATGATTTCCTTGTCCGCTTCGGTACCAGCCTTCTGCAGAGCCTGATTATACAAGGCACGAGCGTCCCGCTCGACGAGGTATTCGTCTTTGCCGGCGACGATGGCGAGGGAAACAGGCATCCGTCGCCAATGTCCCCGCCCTCCCCCTGCGTGGCAATCCTAGTCTGTCCACAGTAGGCCGGCGGTGAAATCCTCTGGCCCCTCAGCCACCCGACTTAATCCCCCAACCGTTAAACGCCGTGGAGGAGGTCCTCGACGCGGTACTTGTTCAATTGGCGGCGCATGAGGTCGAGGGCGGTGTTCACGGCGCGAAGCTTCACTTGGACGCGGTCACCCGGCAGGTGGACACGGCGTGACCAAACCCCCGTCGGCGAGGCATAGCCAATGTAGACGGTCCCCACCGGATCGGCATCGGTGCCGCCGCCAGGACCCGCGTAACCAGTTACAGACAAAGCGTAGTCCGTACCAAATTTCTCCGCGGCCGCGGTCGCCATGGCGGCAGCGCACTCAGCGGAAACGGCACCGTGCTGGGCGAGGATCGAATCAGGGATCCCCAAGATGTTCATCTTCGCGTCATTGCTGTAGCAGACCGCCGAACCAGCGAAGACTCTGGAGGCCCCGGCAACGTCGGTGAAGGCGTTCGCCAAGAGGCCGCCGGTGCACGACTCGGCCAAGGCCACGGTCTTTTCGAGCGAGCGGAGGTGTTCGACCACAATGGTCGCCAAACAGGAATGGCCGGTGCAGACAAAATCGTTGCCGACGACGTCACGCACTTTACGGGCGACGGCACAAAGGTCATCGGCCGTGGCACCGCTGCCTCCAGAGGCGATGCGTGCGTCGACCACGCCCGTGTGTGTACCGAAGGTAAGCACCATGCCAGGTGCGAGCAATGGACGAACTTTCTCTTCCAAGGGGACCGCACCGATACCGAAAGTGCGCACCTGGACATAAGCCTCACCCTGACAGGCACAACCGATGGTCCGCAAACGCGGCACGACCTGCGCTTCAAACATCGGGCGAAGTTCTAAGATGGGACCAGGCAACATCACTAACGCCGTCCGGCCTTGATGGAAGAAGACGCCCGGGGCAGTGCCGCGGCTATTCGGTAGGCTTTCGCCGCCGGCAGGGACTGCGCATTGACTCAGATCCGCGGCAGATACGGTGCGACCGATTAAGTTGAAGCGCTCACGCAAGGCCACTTCCGCAGCCGGAACGTGCTGCAACTTCACGCCCATGGCCGCCGCCAAGGAAGCGCGCGTTTTGTCATCGGACGTCGGGCCAATGCCACCCGTCGTCACAATGAGGTCATACTGGCCCCAAGCGGCTGCGAGGGTAGCGGCGATTTCTTCAGCTTTATCGCGGACGACTATCGAACGCGTAATCGGCAGGCCACGGCGGGCCAGTTGCTCTCCCAGCCAAACGAGGTGCCCATTCTCCCGTAGTCCGTCCAGCAGTTCATCCCCAATATTAAGGACCAGAACTTGGCGTGGGAGATTAATACAGGTTTCCATTTGCGGGGCGGGAGCAGAAGAGCAGGATTAAGAGAGTCTTTCAAAAATGCAAACTGATCGGGAAGAACTTTCGCCCAAAGCGAAGGCGCGCCGCGCCCCTCGCACTCCCGGGGTATACCTCATGAAGGACGCCGCTGGGCTGGTGGTCTATGTCGGCAAGGCCAAGGACCTCCGACGACGCCTAGACTCCTATTTCGTGACCGCCAGCCGGCTCGCCCCCAAAGTCGCCGCCATGATGGAACGGGTCCGGGACCTCGAATGGCACGAGGTCCGGACCGAAACGGAGGCTCTTTTGCTGGAGGGGAAGCTCATCAAACGCTGGCGACCGAAGTGGAATATCCTCTTTCGCGACGACAAGCAGTTCCCCCAGATCCGGGTGGACCTCGCCGACCCCATCCCCCGCTTTCGCATCGTCCGCGCCCGCACCACCGAGACCTGCCGCTACTACGGGCCGTTCCCCCACCAACAAGCGGTCCGTCGGACGCTGACGGAGATGCGCAAGCAGTTCGGGATCATCCTCGCCGAAGCGACCCCCACCCTCCTGCCCGATGGCCGCTGGCGGCTCTTCGACGACGCCCGCGCGGAAATTCAGAAATTCCCCAACGAGGTTACGGTGGAGGCCTACGCCGAACGCGTTCGCCTGGCCTGTGACTTCCTGGAAGGCAAGGTCGCGGACTGGACCACCCAAGTCGAAGCCGATATGCGCAAGGCCGCCGAGGAACGCGACTACGAGACGGCAGCGAAAATGCGCGACTTACTCGATGCGCTAACACGGACGAGCGAGAAGTCCCGCCGCTTCCTGCGCGAGAACCCCCTGCCCCGCCGCGATGAATCCAGTGCGCTGACCGAACTAGTCGCGCGCCTCGAACTCGTCGGACCGCCGAACACAATCGAGTGTTTTGATATCTCGCACATCTCCGGCACGCTCGCGGTCGCGTCCATGGTGCGCTTCGTCGATGGGCGCGCGGAGAAGAACGGCTACCGCCGCTTCAAAATCAAGACCTTCGAAGGTAACGATGACTTCCGCTCCATGCAAGAAGTGGTCGGACGACGCTACACGCGCCTCCACGAGGAACACCGGGCCTTTCCGGAACTCGTCATTATCGACGGTGGCCTCGGCCAAGTCGGTGCCGCACTGGCAGCCTTCAAGGAACACAACCTTGCGCCACCGCCGCTCATCGGCCTCGCCAAGCGCGAGGAGACCATCGTCTTCCCGGATGGACGTGAACTAAAATTACCGCGGCACGACGTGGGGTTAGCGCTACTCATGCGCATCCGCGATGAGGCACACCGGTTCGCGAACGATTTCAACGCCGACCTGCGTAGCCGCAAGCTACGCGAATCCGTCCTCGACGAGATGCCGGGACTCGGACCCAAGCGGCGCGACGCCCTCCTCGCGGCGTTCGGTAGCATCCAGAAGCTGCGCAAAGGTACCGCCGAGGAAATCGCCGAAGTCAGCGGCGTCAGCGTGAAGCTGGCGGCCGATGTCGTCGACTACCTCGCAAAGCGCGTTTAAGAAGCCGCTACGACTGGCGGCGCGGAGCCCATGGACTTCGCTACCAAATCCGCAATACGTTCAGCACCGCGGGCATCGCCGAGTCCGTCGACGCTGCGCTTCCATTCCTTCCACACGGCCCAATCATTGGCGAAAGCGGAGGCTACAATCGCCCGAGCGGCGGACGGGGTGAGCCCGTAGGCACCGGCGCCGTGCTCGGTGATGAGGCGACCATTACCAGCTTCTTGTCCAGGGATGACCTGGGTGATTACCATCGGGACACCGGCTGCCACGCATTCGTGGGTGGTCGCGCCGCCCGCCTTCGAAATCACCAAGTGACTGGAAAGCATGAGGTCAGGAATGCGGTCCGTCCAACCGAGCACTTCGGCCCGACCGGCGACGGCTTGCTCGACGGCCGCTTTAAAGTCGGCGTCCTTACCGACCGTCACGACGAGCTCCAACCCAAGGGTCGAAAGTGCGGCGGCGAGTTCGACCGCATCACGCTTGCCAGGATTAAGCATTAGCAAGACGCGCGGGCGAACTTCCCCCGCCACGGCTGAGGAACGCGGAGCCAAGCGGGCAGCCACGGGAAAGCCAAACGGCAAGACCTTGGCCGCGGGCACCCCTTGGCGAATCATGACGTCGGCCGTGGCTTGATTCGGCGTCACGAACCAATCCGAATGGGCGCGATGCCAAGCGCGGTTCACGGAAATCGAATCGGTGACCACGGTGATTAAGCGCGGACGGGCGGGGTCGGTGACGCTCCACCGACGGGCCATCATGTAATTATAAAGCGGGTAGGCTGAAATAACCACCGGGGGCTGCTGCTCATCAAGCAGTCGATTCAACTCGCGTTCGACCGGACGAAGAAACGGCAACGAGGCGCGCACGAGCGGTAGGCGGTCGAGGGCACCATAGAGGCAACCCCAGAGGCGTGGGTAACGATTGGCCACGCTGATATAACTGTCGCGCTGCGACCGGGCCTTTTCGGCGCCATAGGCGTCCAAGAAGAGGTCGTGTAGTTTGCCAGAGAATGCCCCGGAAGGATGGCGACCTAAGGCCTCGACGATTGCACGGGCAGCGGCGTTATGGCCCTCGCCAAACCCCGCGGACAGGACCGGGACTTCGATCATTAGGCAACGGCCGACTCCCGGCTCGCTTCGGGATAAGCACCCGCCTCGTAGGCCGCCCGCTGGGCTGCAATCAACGTGCGCAATTCGGCGCGATCCACGACCCGGAGGCGACCATCGGCTTCTTCAACGATGGCGGTCAAAGACTCGACCCAATCACCGGAATTCAGATAGCGCATCTCACCAATCATCCGATCTTCCGCCTTGTGGATGTGACCGCACATCACGCCATCGCAGCCCCGCCGACGGGCTAGGGTCTGCAAGTGATCTTCGAAACTGGAGATGAAACTGACCGCCGACTTCACGCGACCCTTGATCGCCTGCGAAAGGGAGAAGTACTCCTTGCCGCGCCAGGCACGCCAGCGGTTGTAAAAACGGTTTAGGTCAAGCAGGAGCTGGTAGCTGATGTCCCCAATGACGGCTAACCAGCGCATCTTCGCCATGACTGTGTCGAAGGCGTCGCCATGGATGCAGAGGAAGCGCTTCCCATCGGCGGTCTCATGCAGGTGCTCTTCGGCGAGTTCAATGCGGTCAAGGCTCAGCGGGATTAGGCGGCGGATGAAGTCGTCATGGTTACCACGAAGGTAGACGACGCGCGTGCCATCCTTTTCCGCCATCTTGAGGATGCGACGGACGACGGCGGTGTGCGCCGGGCCCCAGTGATTCTTGCGCTGCAAGGACCAGAGATCGACGATATCACCGTTGAGGATGAGTTTGTCGCAACGGATGCCGCGTAAGACCTCCAAGAGCTCGCGGGCTTGAGCGTCCTTGGTACCAAGGTGAAGATCCGACAACACGAGGGTGCGGAAATGGACCTTGGCGCTCAACGGACGTAGTGTGTCTTCCATGGAAACAAATCATGCCAGCGCTTGGTGACGAAATCGTGCCAAAACCGCAGGAATACGGTGACGATTGTGACTATTAACACCTTACGCACAGACTTACCCCCAGAAATGGCGTCACACAATCGTAACACTTGTAACAGCCTGATGTTACGGATGTTACAGATATGTTACGAACAGGTGTTGCCCTTCTGTTTTCGGGAGGGTTTGAAGGGCCACCCCACACACCCATGAAAGACTTCCTAAAGAAGGTCCTCGGTAAGGATGAAAAGTTCTACGAACTCCTCGAAGCGAGCGCTGTTGAAGCGCAAAAAAGCGCTAAGTCGCTCTCCAAGCTTTACGCTCAAGTCGGCAAGCCCGACTTCGAACAATGCTTCACCGAGCTGGTCGTCGCCCGCCGCGTTGACAAGCGCATCGGCCTCTCAATCACCCAGGAACTCTGCAAGACCTTCGTGACCCCGCTCGAGCGCGAGGATATCGAGGCCCTCGCCAACGCCCTCTATAAGATTCCTAAGACCTGCGAGAAAGTCGGCGAACGCCTCGCCATCTGCCCTTCGCAGTTTTCGACCGACATCGTCGACAAGCAGGTGCGTATGCTCGAACAGGCCACCGAAGTCACCGCCCGCCTCGTCGGCCGCCTCCGCAAGCTCTCCAACGTCGAAGAGATTCAGGACGACTACGAGACGCTCCAGACCATCGAAGGGGACGCCGACCGCCTCATGGTGGGCCTCCTCCGCGACCTCTACCAAGGCAACGTTGACGCCAAGGAAGTCGTCGTCCTCAAGGACATCTACGAGCTCCTCGAGCGCGCGATCGACCATTGCCGCGACGCCGGCAAGGTTGTGTTCCAGATCGCCCTCAAGTACGCCTAAGCCGCTGCCCTAGCCGCCCATGGATCCTTTCCTGCTGATGATGTTGGTCATCTTGGTGGCCGTGGTGTTTGAATACATCAACGGCTTCCATGATGCGGCTAATGCGATCGCAACCGTCGTCTCGACCCGCGTCCTGACGCCCCGCCAAGCCATCATGCTGGCGGCGGTCACCAACCTCATCGGGGCCTTCTGGGGCACCGCCGTCGCCAAGACCATCTACTCGGGCTACATCGACCTTGCCGGGGACTTTCAGGTTGCCCAGCTAGCCATCGCTTGCGGCCTCATGGGCGGCATCGTCTGGAATCTCATTACCTGGTGGTTCGGGATTCCTTCCAGTTCCTCCCACGCGCTCATCGGCGGCCTCTGCGGCGGGGTCCTCGGTCAGACGCACCTCACCTGGGGACGACTTATCTGGGACGGCACGGATGCAGATGGCAAGACCGTCGGACTCTGGCCCAAGTTAATCAAACCAATGGTGATTTCGCCTTTCATCGGCTTCACCCTCGGTGTCATCTTCATGATGCTGCTGACGGTGGTCATCGTGCGCCTGACGATTCGACCCAGCATCGTCAGCAAGGTCTTCGGCAAACTCCAACTAGTCTCCGCTGGTCTGATGGGCTTTTCCCATGGTTCCAACGACGCCCAAAAGACCGTCGGAATTATCACTTTCGCGCTCATTGTCGGCGTCGGCGCGGGCGCCTTTGATCCGGCCCATGCTCCCGCTTGGGCCCAATGGCTCAAGCCCATCATTAATGCCAAGGGTAAGGTCGACCATGTGCCTGTCTGGATCATCGTGCTCTGCGCGGTGACCATGGCGGCGGGCACCGCCGCGGGCGGCTGGCGTATCATCCGTACAATGGGGCACAAGATGGTCAAATTGCAGCCGGTCCACGGCTTCGCCGCCGAAACCGCCGCGGCCATCACCATCACGGGCGCCTCCGAACTGGGCATTCCGCTGTCGACGACGCACGTCATCTCGACCTCCATCCTCGGGGTCGGCGCCACCAAGCGCTTCGACGCCGTGAAGTGGGGTCTGGTCAGCCGTATCGTCTGGGCCTGGGTCCTAACGATTCCCATTACGCTTACGCTGGGTTACGTGTTCTACCGTGCCTGCGTACTGTTCGGCTGGGCGAAGTAACGCTTAGCGCGGAGCGACCAACTGGAACCGCTTACTCGGCGCCTCTGCATACTGCGCGAGCAGCTCTTCGTAAGCGACCGTGCCCGTAGCATGCGCGGCCCGGCGGAGGACGGGCATGATTTCATCGGGGTTACTGCCGTGAATCTGCTGACCGGGCCAAGGCTTCGGCTGCTTGCCCAAATAAGGGACGAGATAATCCAAGGCCGCCCGAAGTGAGCGCCCGTCCTTCGATCGGTACGCCCACAGGTCGACGCCCGCATGCCGGCCAAGCAAGGCAAGGTCGGATAAGGCGCGGAGGTTAAAACACGAGTAACTGAAAGAAGCCGTCCGGCTCAGTTCCAAGGGCTGCCGTCCATCCGGCTCAATCTGGACTTCAATCCGCTTCACGCCGGCTTGCTCAAGGATACCCTTGGCCTCTTCGGTCCGCTTTAGCACGAGGGCCCAATGCAAAGCCTGTACATCATACCAAGTCCCGTGGTTATTCTTGGCGGCCCGTTCGTCCTGACCATTCTTACTGCGCAAAAGCCATTCGTAATACTGGTCACCCCAGCGCTCCAACGCGGTCTGCTCGTCCTTCGTCCACGCTTTCGAGCCAAGCAGTAGAATGGCCGCATCCGCCGCATCGGCTAAGCCGCGGGCTTCGATGATGCCCGTCCCGCGTCCGTCGTTCACGCCGAGCACAGCCTGGGCGAACTTGAGATTCGGATTCATGCGGGTCGCGGGCGCGAGAAACCAAACGCGCAGATGCTGGGCAGCCTGGACGGCATATTTTTCCTCCCCAGTGAAATAATATGCTAAAGAAAGCGACTCCACCGTCGCGGCGAGGGCACGGAGACGCAGCGTGTCGTTGGCGGCGAGCTCGCGGGACTCTGGATTCACTTCGCCGTCTTTGCGGAGATAGGGTAAACCTTTGGGCTGGGCGGGATCCGGCCAGAAATACGGTGCCAAACTCATGTAATCATGCACATCCCCGCTGGGCGGAAGCTTCTTCTTTTCAGTCACCGAGGCGGGCACGACCAGGAGAGCTTTATCCGCGTCCTGCTTGAGTTTATTCAAGGCACCGACAAGCACCGGGTCGCCGGCGGCGATGGCTTGCCTTGCTTTTTCCAACGCGCCGGGCTCGGCGCCGAAATAAGGGCGTTCCGCACGACCCCACGTCGGTAAAATAGCGAGCAGGAGGAAAAGGACGAACGGTTTCATGGTGAAAATCAACGTGGCTGGACACCGACGCGGTCGGCCCAGGCGTTCCACAGTGCTGCGAGTTCGGCGGTCTTGGCCGGCTGGTTCGCCGCCAGGTCGTGTTCCTCGGCGGGATCCTGCGCGAGGTCAAAGAGCTGCCACTGGACAGGCGCAGCCTGGCGCTTACCCCAGACGATTTTCCACTGCCCGAGGCGATAGCCACGGGCCCCTTCATGAGCCGTGGGGATTCCGCGTTCCGGCACGGTGCCGCCACGCAAGATGGGCACTAGGGTCACGCCGGACAGGGGCTTGAGCTGCACGCCCGCAATCTCCGCCGGACGAATCGAGCCGGTGACTTCCGCGATGGTCGGAAAGAAATCCATCACATGCGCCGGGGTGCGAACCCACTCGCTCCGGGCGGGCCACGCCGCCGGCCAATGCGCAATAAGCGGTGACGTGATGCCGCCTTCGTGGCAGAAGTGTTTATACATCGCGAGGGGCGTATTGCCGAGATTCGCCCAGCCCGAGCCATAGGACGAGAACGAGCCCGACTGGCCCATCTGCGCTAGCTGGTCACCAGCATGCAACGTCGTCTTCCCCGTGCGCGAAGCCCCATCAAAACCGAAGGGGCCCCATTCGTAGCAGGCACCGTTATCGCTGGTGAAAAGGATGAGCGTGTTCGCCAGCTCGCCACTGGCTTCGAGGTCGGTGAGGATGCGGCCGAGGCCGCGGTCAACGTGCTCCACCATGGCCGCGAAGGTGGCCATGCGGCGCGCGAGGTCTTCGCGGCGCTCAGTTGGCAGGCTTTCCCACGCCGGGTTCAATTGCCCGGGATAACCATTCGCGATGTCATCGCGGTCCACGGGCACGCGGGCGCGCGCGGGTAAGGTCACGCTCGCGGGGATGAGGCCGAGTTTCTTCATCCGCTCGAAGCGTTCCGCCCGCAGCACGTCCCATCCACGCCGATAGGTCGCCATGTGCCGGTCGATCGAGGCTTGCGGCGCCTGCAGCGGGAAGTGCGGCGACGAATGCGCCAAGTAAAGAAACCACGGCTTCGCCTTATCGGACCTAGCCTGACGCAGGAATTCGCAGGCGTAATCGGTAAAGACGTCCGTCGCGTAGAAACGGCCATTCTCGTAATTAAGCTCCGGCTTCTCCGTGGCGGGTAGACGCACGTATTTGGCCGCGTTCCACTGGCCTTCCGAATGCGCACCGAAATCCTTGAAGCCAAAATAATGCTGGAAGCCACGGTCCATGGGGCCGGGCACGCCCATGTGCCACTTACCCACCATCCATGTGCTGTAGCCACGCGAAGCGAGGAGCTCAGGTAGCGTCTGGTTACTGGCGAGGAGGTGACCCGTGTACGCTTCACCCGCGTTCGGCGTCGGCTTGGCGCGGACGAAATCGCCAATGCCCGCCTCGTGCGGATGCAGGCCGGTCAGCAGCGAGGCACGCGTCGGACAACACCGTGCCGAGTTATAGCATTTTTCGAAACGCACACCGCCCGCGGCCAAGCGATCGATGTTCGGCGTCGGGATTTCGCCGCCGTAGCAACCGAGGTCCGAATAGCCGAGGTCGTCGACCAGGATGACCAAAACATTCGGTGGGCGACTGGCAGGAGCGGCCCACGCCGTGACGAACGAAAGGCAGAAGACGAAAAAACTTCTCATCGCCGAGCGGACTCGGCGCCCATCCAGCGGACGGCGTTTTCGATGACCTTCAGGTTTTCGGCCTGCTGGTAGACGGGGTACGTCTCATGCCCAGGACGGAAATAAAAAACATCGCCCTGCCCGACTTTCCACAGCACACCGCTGCGGAAATGCTCCCCTTTGTCCCATTTTTCATCGAAAATCACGCTATCAGGCGTCGGCACCCAGAATGGCTCGCCGTACATTTCGGTTTGCGGAATATCCCACTTAGCGGGCAGGCCGGCTGCAATCGGGTGCGCGGGCAAGAGCGTCGTCACATGCGAAGGCGCGCCGTCCGCTCGATAGGTTGGGAATACGCACTGAGGCAAAGTCAACTGCCAGACGTCGCCGACCTTTTGCACGTTCGGGGTCGGGGCGGCGCCCTTCTTGGGCATCACGCGATAGGGCTTATCATTAAGGTACGTCCATTGGGCCGTCGCGCGCTCGGCTTCGGGCACTTGGGCGAGGGCATCGGCCTTGGCGCGTTCCTGCATCAACCGCACGAACGGCTTGGCCCAGTGGGCCGAGTGTAAGGCGATGAACCCCGTCTTACCCGCCAGGACCCGCTGGACGAGGGCCTCCATGCGCGCGTCGTTTTGCTGCAAAGGCCGCTGATGGCACCAGAAGACCACGACATCCGTCGCGGCCAAGGTGGCGTCCGCCAAACCCTGGTCCGGATCATCCATCCCGACAGACTTAACGGATAGCCCGGGCTGGGCAGAGAGGTGCTTGGCTAAGGTGTCGCCCAAGAAGGCCCCCGCGTAGCCTTTTTTCTGCTCCGGTTGGCGTTCGTCCCAGACCAGGACGCGGAGGGGGGCGGGGGCCGCCGAGAGCCCTAGGCAGGTGACTAGGAGGAAGAGAGCGAAACGAGGCAACATGGGGGTGAGACTATTCCTACCCCTTTGGCCGAACGTTAAAAGTCCCAAGTCAAACCTCACCCCGAGAAATTCGGTTAAAAATGTGCTTTTTGCCCTTCCTTCTTGCTCCCATGGGGGGCTGTCCTAACTTGCGGCAAACGACCATGGTCAAATCTGATTTCGGTTATAACAGCAAGGTAGAGGGCGAAGTCATCGTGACCCGCGCCGATGCCGTCGTGAACTGGGTACGCAGCCACTCCGTCTGGCCGATGCCAATGGGTCTGGCCTGCTGCGCCATCGAGCTCATGGGTGCCGGTGGCTCCCGCTTCGATATTTCCCGTTTCGGCATGGAAGTCATGCGCTTCTCGCCTCGTCAAGCCGACTGCATGATCGTCGCCGGCACCGTTACCTACAAGATGGCGGAAGTCGTCCGCCGCATCTACGACCAGATGGCCGAGCCCAAGTGGGTCGTCGCCATGGGCGCCTGCGCTTCGACCGGCGGCATGTACCGCTCCTATGCGACCCTCCAAGGCGTCGATAATATTGTGCCAGTGGATATTTATATTTCCGGTTGCCCGCCCCGCCCCGAAGCGTTGCTGGACGGCATGATGTTGCTACAGGAAAAAATCCGCCAAGAAGGCGGGTCTCTCAAGCGCACCTTCCGCGGTCGCACCGTCGAAACCAAGATCGTCCGCTGAACATGGAAGCCGCCGTCCTAACCGACCGTTTTCCGCGCACGCAGGTCCTCCCTGCGCAGGACATGCCGACCTACCAGGTCGCGGGCGAAGACCTCCTCGAAACCGTCCGCTTCCTCCGCGACGCCCAAGGCTTCGACCTGTTGGCCGACCTCTGCGGCATCGATTGGAAAGACCGCACACCGCGCTTTGGTGTCGTTATCCATCTGCTCAGCACGACGCACAAGGAATACGTCCGCCTACACGTCGGCGCCGTCCATGACGCCGTCCCGAGCGTGTCGTCCCTCCACCCGGGCGCTAACTGGCACGAGCGCGAAGCGTTCGATATGTTTGGTATCCGCTTCGACGGCCACCCTGACCCGCGCCGTATTTTAATGTGGGACGCGTATCCTTACCACCCGCTCCGCAAGGATTTCCCACTCGCGGGCATCGAGGTCCCCTTCCCCGCCGCCGATGTTGCGGAAGTCACCGGACAATCCGTCAAACCCGCCCCGATGATGGGCGGACCGTTCGTCTCGCCAGGCGGCAAGATGTCGGAGGGCGAACCGAGCGCGCTCGACCAATCTTGGAACGAGGAGAAGCCCAAGGCCTAAACCCTTTTCGACGTGAAGACTACTAAGGAAATTTCCCTCGGCGACATCGCCGCCCACGCGGAAGAACTGCGCGGCGAGAACATGACCTTGAACATGGGTCCCTCGCACCCCGCTACCCACGGCGTCCTCCGCCTGAGCCTCGAGCTCGACGGCGACACGGTCGTGAAGTGCGACCCCGTCATCGGCTACCTGCACCGCGGCGACGAAAAGATTGCTGAGAACATGACGTACAATCAGTTCGTGCCGTACACGGACCGCTTAGACTACCTTGCGCCGCTCGCCAACAACGTCGCTTACGCCATTGCCGTCGAAAAGCTCGCCGGCCTCAAGATGCCCGAACGCTGCGAGGCCATTCGCGTCGTCTGCTGCGAGATGGCCCGTATTTCGTCTCACTTACTCGGCCTCGGTGTCTACGCGATGGATACCGGAGCATGGACGGTGTTTATGTATACCTTCAATGAGCGCGAAAAGCTCTATTCATTATTCGAAGAACTCACTGGCGCCCGTTTCACGACGAGCTATACGCGGATCGGCGGTCTCACCCGCGACCTACCCGAAGGCTGGCTCAAGAAGGTCGAAGTCTTCTGCGATGGTGTGCTCAAGGTCATCGACGACGTGGATAAGCTCCTGACGCGTAACGGCATCTTCCTTGAGCGCACCGAAGGGGTCGCGCCGATCTCGAAGGAACTCGCCCTCGCCTACGGCCTTACCGGCCCGAACCTCCGCGCCTCCGGCGTCGGCTTCGACCTCCGCAAGGATAAGCCTTACTCGGGCTACGAGAAGTACGACTTCGATGTGCCCGTGGGCACCAAGGGCGATTGCTTCGACCGTTACCTCGTCCGTATGGAAGAGGTCCGTCAATCCGTCCGCATCCTCCGCCAAGCCTGCAAGTCTATGCCAGGCGGCGCGTGGTATGCCGAGGACGCGAAGAAGATTTTCCTCCCACCGAAGGCTAAAATCATGACGAAGATGGAAGAGCTCATCCAGAACTTCATGATCGTCACCGAGGGTCCGCAGATTCCGGCTGGTGAAGTCTACTTTGAAGCTGAGAACCCAAAGGGCTCCTTGGGCTTCTACGTCGTCTCCAACGGCGGCGGCGTCCCCTACCGCCTGCGCATCCGCGGCCCGAGCTTCGTCTCGCTCTCAATCCTGCCCGTGATTGTCCCGGGCAACTACCTCACCGACATCGCCTCTATCCTCGGTTCGCTCGACTTCGTCATGGGCGAATGCGACCGCTAAAAACCATGCACGAAACTTCCCCTTCCGCCCCCGCCCGCGCGCTCACGCCAGAAACGCTCGCGAAGGCTCCCGCCATCGTCGGCCTGTACCCGCAAAAGCGTAGTGCGACAATGCCGCTCCTGCACCTCGTGCAGGAAGACCGCGGCCACATCACCCCAGAGGATATGTCCTGGGTCGCCGAGCTCGTCGGCGTGACCCCAATGCAGGTCCTCGAGGTGGTGACGTTCTACCCGATGTACCGCCAGTCGCCGATCGGCCGCCGCCACGTGCGCGTCTGCCGCACGCTGTCCTGCGCCCTCCGCGGTTCCTACGCGCTGATGTCCGAACTCGAGAAGTCTCTCAACTGCGCGCGCGGCGAAACTTCGCCCGACGGCAACTTTACCCTCGAGTTCGTCGAATGCATCGCCGACTGCGGCTGCGGCCCAGTCGTCCACGTCGATGGCGCTATGCATGAGAATGTGCAGCCCGAACAAGCGGCGGCGTTCACGCAGCAGCTCAAGGCCACGCTCACCGACCCGACCTACGGGCAAAAACCTCCCGTCCCCGGTACGCCCGAGTGGAACGGTTAATCTCTAACTCTTCTTAGCGACATGTCCGCCGTCGAACGCCCCCTCATCTACGCCAACCTCCGCAAGCCCGGGTATTCCGTCGATATCGACTGCTACCAGAAGCACGGCGGCTACGAGGCCCTTAAGAAGGCCGTGGCGATGAAGCCCGAAGAAGTCTGCAAGGAAGTCGAAACCTCTGGCCTGCGCGGCCGAGGCGGCGCCGGTTTCCCGACGGGCATGAAGTGGAAGTTCCTGGACCGTAAGTCCGGTAAGCCCATCTACCTCGTCGTCAATGCCGACGAATCCGAGCCCGGCACCTACAAGGACCGCCAGATCATTTATCAGGACCCGCACCAAATGCTGGAAGGCATCGCCATCACGGCGTGGGCTATCCAGGCCAAGCAGGCCTTCATCTACATCCGTGGCGAGTTCATCCACGGCGCGAAGATCCTCGAGAACGCCATTGCGGAAGCGAAGGCCAAGGGCTTCCTCGGCCAGAACATCCTCGGCTCGGGTTACTCGTGCGAAGTCGTCGTCCACCGCGGTGGTGGTTGCTACGTCTGCGGCGAAGAGACTGGCCTGATTGAATCCCTCGAAGGCAAGCGCGGCTACCCGCGCATCAAGCCCCCGTATTTCCCGGCCGTCCTTGGCCTCTACAACTGCCCCACGATCGTCAATAACGCCGAGACCATGGCGCAGGTGAAGCACGTGCTCGCCTTCGGCGGCGCGGAGTTCGCCAAGATCGGCATCCCCGGCGACAGCGGCACGCACATCTGGTGCGTCAGCGGCATGGTGAAGCGCCCCGGCCTCTACGAAATCGAAGCGGGTAAGGCGACGTTCGGCCAGCTGCTCTACGACTTCTGCGGCGGCCCGCTTGATGGTCGTACCTTTAAGGCGATTATTCCAGGTGGTTCATCGACTAAGATTCTTAAAATCGGCGAGCGCTTCAAAGGAAAGTTGCCCAATGGCCAAGAGTTCGACTGGGGGGTGGAGGACATCCCCCTCGACTCGAACAGCATCGCAGCCTGCGGTACGGGCCTCGGCACCGGCGGTACCATCGTCCTCGACGACTCCGTCGAGATGATCCAAGCGCTCTCGAACCTGAACGCCTTTTACGCCCACGAGACCTGCGGGCAGTGCACGCCGTGTCGCGAAGGCTCGCTCTGGCTCTCCCGCGTCTCCAAGCGTATCACGACCGGTGGCGGTCAGGAATCCGACGTCCCGCTGCTGCTCGACATCGCGAACCAGGTAGCTGGCCGCACCATCTGCGCCCACGGCGAAGCCGTCGCGTGGCCCGTGCAGTCCGCGGTACCGAAGTTTAAGGACGAGTATGTCGAATCGATCCGTAAGCGCGTGAAGGGCGAAGACCTGCCGAAGCTGAAGTTGATTTAACGCGAAAGCGGATAGCGGTTAGGGGATAGCGGGTAGGGGCGTGGCTTCGCCGCGCCCTTCTATGCACGAGTGCAAGGCGAAGCCTTGTCCCACCCTGAGTTCGCCCTCCGGCGAACTCCTAGGTTGGCACGCAGTGCCAACCCTACCCGATGCAAGCAGGACAGCACGTGGTGCTGTCCCTACCTAAAGCCAACTATCCCCCATCCCCTAACCCCTATCCCCTTCCCCCTATCTTGTTTGCCACCGCTCGGCCTAGGCCCTATCCCCTATCTCCTTCCCCCTTTCCGCGCCTTACCCCCTCGCCACGCCCTCCCATGCCCCGCTGGTTCCTCACCCCACTCCTCGCGCTTAGCGCGACGCTCGCCTCCGCCCAGGATGGTAAGTTGCTCTATGAGCAGAACTGCGCCGCCTGCCACCTGCCGGACCAAATGGTCGTGGGGCCCTCGCTCATCGAGATCACTAAGCTCTACGACAAGAAGCCCAAGGAGTTCGTCGCATGGGCGATCAAGCCGCTAAAGAAGCGCAATGGGGTCATCGAGATGCCGTCCATGGCTCACTTAGGCGAAGCCAACTTGCTCGCGGTCCGCGAGTATATGATTACCGCCTCTCAGGGACTAAAAGAAAAGCCCGCGGTCACCAAGGACCCGCTTGCTCGCCCAGCCCGCCGGCCAGAAATCCAGCGTATGTTCCTGCCGAACGTCGGCCCAGCCGCTATCGCCGTCGCGCTCCCCGGTGACCTCAACTATTGCTTCGATGCGGGCGACTGCCGCCTGCGCACGGTTTGGCGGGGCGACTTCCTCGATTGCTGGGCCTACTACAAGAGTAACGGCCGGGCCACGGCCGCCGAGTTGGGCCGATCACTCTGGCAATTACCCGCCGATGAGGCGCTCCAGAAGCGCGTGAAGTTCCTTGGCTACTCGGTTGATCCGACCGGAGTCCCGACCTTTGAATACGAACGTGATGGCGCGCAGTTCCGCGAAAAGATTACCACCGAAGGCAAGACCCTCGTCCGACGCTTCGAGGTCACGACGACCAAGCCGGTCACCTTCACGCTCGACCCAGCGACGACTTGCTCGAGCGGCACCGTTCTCAACAACACGCTGACGCTCAACCCAGCCGAAGCCAAATCCTTCACCCTTACCCTTCGCCTGCCGTGATCACCCCTCTACTCTTCCTCGCGGCCAGCCTCGCCGCAGCCAAGCCCGCCGCCTCAAAAGCTGTAGCTGCCGCCGATGGCTGGGACACCGCTTTCCCGATTACCAAAATCGAAACCCCTGTCGGCATCGATGACCAAGTCGGTGGCCTCGCCTTCCTCGAAGACGGCCGCCTCGCCGTCGCGTTCCACCGCGGCGAAGTCTTCATTCGCCAAACCGACGGCACTTGGAAGCAGTTCGCCGAAGGGCTCCACGAACCGCTCGGCCTCTTGCCCGACGGCAAAGGCGCCCTACTCGTGATGCAGCGTCCAGAACTGACCCGCCTCGTCGATACGGATGGCGACGGCAAGGCCGACCGCTACCAGACGGTTTACGACGGCTTTGGCATGACCGGCAATTACCATGAGTTCGCCTTCGGCCCAGCCCGCGGCCCCGATGGTGCGCTCTATATATCTCTTAACCTCGCCTCCTCCGGCGCTGGCGTCTTCAAGGAAATCCGCGGGGCTTGGTCGGATATCGGTAAGGCTACGCGCGAAAACCTGGCTTCAGGTAAAACTGGCTCCGCTGGCCGCATGTATGCCCGCGTGCCTTACCGTGGCTGCATCCTGCGTATCGCGGACAACGGCGCTGGCCCGACCGAACTCTATGCGACGGGCTTCCGTTCGCCTGATGGCATCGGCTTCGATGCAAAGGGACACTTGCTTGTGAATGACAATCAAGGCGACTGGCGCGGTAGCAGCCCACTCCAAGTTGTTACGAAGGGCTCCTTCAATGGCCACCCGGCCTCGCTAGTCTGGGCCGCCGGCTGGAATAAGGGCGACCCCTTGGCGCTTCCCGTGCCGGAACTCGAAAAGTTACGGACCCAGCCCGGTGGTATCTTCATCCAAAGTGATCTTTCCAATTCTCCGACCCAGCCTGCGGTCTTCCCGGCTTCCTGGGGAGCGCTCGCTGGCCAAGTAGTCTTTGGCGAAATGAATGTCGCTCGTCTCGTCCGTTTCGTCGGTGAAGACGTTGGGGGCGTGCACCAAGGCGCAATGATTCCCTTCCTCGACACCAAGGCGCTCCGCAACGGCAACCACCGCCTCGCCTTCGCGCCCGATGGGGCGCTGCACGTCGGCAAGACGCACCTCTCTTGGGCCGGTAACAACGGCATCGTCCGCATCCCCGCCCCCAAGGCACTGCCTCCGCTCATTGAGTCCGTACACCTGACGGCAAAAGGTTTTGAAGTCCGCTTCACCGCCGCCCTCGATAAGGCTTCAGTGGCTCCGGCTCTCCGCAGTTTCCGCTACAAGTATCACGCCACCTATGGTTCGCCGAAGGTCGATGAACTTCCGTTGGAGTCTGCTTGGTCACTCAGCGCTGACGGCAAACTTCTCACGCTACCGCTCAAAGATATCCGCGAAGGCTTCGTGCATGAAATCAAGCTCGCCGGCGCCAAGTCGACCGATGGCCGCGAACTCCTCGGCCCCATCGCCTATTATCAGGTAGTGAAGAAGTAAGGGACTAGTTGGCTGGAGTATGGTTGGCTAGGGGGAGGGGCAAGGCTTCGCCTTGCACTCATGTATAGGAGGGCGCGGTAAACCACGCCCCTACCCGTTGGCCGCCATTCCCCAGTGCCTCTGTACTCCGTACTCTGTAATCTCGTAGGACTCTACCCCGTTCTGTCCTGATTGTATCGGGGGAGGGGCAAGGCTTCGCCTTGCACTTATGTATAGGAGGGCGCGGTAAACCACACCCCTACCTGTTGGCCGCCATTTCCCCAGTGCCTCTGTACTCTGTAATCTGTACTCCGTACTCTGTAATCTGTCTCCACCTTTGCACGGGGTTAGGCTTATTTCCCCTTTACCCTACCTCCCCATCCCCTTACCAAACTGCTCCCATGGAATTCAAGAACGTCACCGCAATCGCTAAGGCCAACGTCTACTTCGACGGCAAGGTAGTCTCCCACACGATCCTCACCGCCGATGGCGCTAAGAAGACCGTGGGTCTGATCTACGCCGGCACCTACCACTTCGGCACCGACAAGGCTGAGATCATGGAAATCATCGATGGTTCCTGCACCGTGGTCCAAGACGGCACGACCGAGGTCAAGACCTACGCCGCTGGTACGCACTTCTACGTGGCTCCGAAGGCTGGCTTCACGATCACCGTGAACTCGGGCATCTGTCAGTATATCTGCAGCTTCATCGGTTAATCTGCGGCCTCGCCTAGGGCGGGGCTTGCCAAGTCGGCCCTGACTCTGAACCTTGGGGATATGTCCGACACCATGGGTGGCCTCTCCAATATCCCAGCGCCCATCGCGCGCGAGAAGCCATGGGTGCAGCTGAAGACGTTCACGTCCAAGCCAAACATCTTCCGCTCCATGGTCGGTGAAGTCTCCCCCGACGCCCGCCAGGGCGATGTGGTCTCAGCCTACGATAAGCAGGGCTCCTTCATTGGTTACGGTTTCTGGAACGCTGGTGCGCCCATCGCTCTCCGCATCCTTAAGGCCACCCCAGGCAAGCCCGATGACGCGTGGTTCGAGCAGGCCATCCGCCGGGCCGCCGCCTTACGCAAGGACCTCCTCAAGCTCGATGCCGACACCGACGCCTATCGCGTCGTCAACGGCGATGCCGACTTCCTGTCGGGCCTCATCGTCGACCGCCTCGGTGACGTGCTTTCCATCGAAGTCTCCTCCCTCGGCGTGATGCGCCGTCTGCCTCGCTGGATCCCGATCCTGCATGATGCGGTCGGTACCAAGCGCGAGATTGTCCAAATCGACCCGCACGTGGCCCGCATCGAAGGCATTATGCCGACCGACATCCCAAAGTCGGCTGTGCGCTTCGTCAAAATCAAGGAGTTCGGGATGATTCAGGAAGTCGACTTCGCCGAAGGCCACAAGACGGGCTTCTTCTGCGACCAGCGCGACAATCGCCGCCGCTTTGGTGCCTTGGCCAAGGGGCTCAAGGTCCTCGACCTCTGCTGCTATTCGGGCGGCTTCTCCATCGCCGCCAAGCTAGCCGGCGCGACCGAAGTCACCGGCGTCGACCTCGACGAAAAGGCCATCGAGATGGCCAAGCGCAACGCGAATCTCAATAATGCGCGCGTTGAATTTGTGCACGCGGACGCTTTCAGCTGGATTCGTCAGATGCAGAAGAATGGTAAGACGTGGGACCTCGTGCTTTGCGACCCGCCCAAGTTTGTCGACAGCCGCGACGAAGAAATCGAAGCCGAAGGCCTGAAGAAATATAACGACCTCAACGTCCTCGCCATGCAGATCGTCGCCCCCGGCGGGGTCTTCGTGACGTGCTCGTGCTCGGGCCTCGTCTCAGCTGAAGCCTTTGAGGACCTCGTCAGTAAGGCCGCGCACCGCTACCAGAAGCGCCTGCAAATCTTTGACCGCACCGGCCCAGGCGGCGACCACCCCAACGTCTCGAATCACCCTGAGGGAAGATATTTGAAGGTGCTTTGGAGTCGGTTTGGGTAAGGTAGGGGCAGCACCGCGTGCTGCCCCTACCTGTAAAAACAATCTCAGAAGAACACCGCTTCCGACAGCGCTTCGGCGGCGCCCATGAAGGCGACGCGTTGCGTGACGGGTGCCGGCTGGCGGCTGCGCGTGAAGGTGATGATCGCGCGCGTGCCTTGATCAGCATGCTCCCATGAGAAACGCGCGCCATCCACGTAGACCCACTCGGCATCTAAGTTATCGCCGGGCGGAACCTTCGCAGAGAGTTTAAACTCTCCCCCGAGATGCGCGCGGGTCAGGCCCGCGCAGTGCGTGAGGCAGCCTTTCATCCAAGCCAGCAATCCAGCGGCTTCACCGCTTAAACTCGGGCCATGTGAAATCGTGACGGACTGGAGGCCGCGGACGAGGTCCGACGGCGTATGGGCGGCGAGATACTGGCCGAGCGCTTGGCGGACTGGCAGGCAACGCGCGACGGAGAGGTCGCGAATCGAGAGCGGGTTCTTGAACGGTAAGGCAAAGAAGGCCTCGCCGACAATCGAACGGTCCGCGACCACTCGGCGGCAACGTGTGGACCAATCCAACCAAGGACGGAATTCCTCGGCGGTCACCCCATGCGCCCAGAGATTCGTCGGGAGGTCGCCTTCCAACCAAGTGGAGACGAGCGATTCGAGCTCCGCCGTTGGCGCACCGTAGGCGAGCATGAGGGCCTCGCAGCAACGCTTGCCACGTCGGGAAGGATCAAAGAAGCACAGGACGTTCACTTTGGCCTCGAGCGCAGCCAGCGCTTCGGCGGCGGGACGGGCAGCCAAGACGACTAAGCGGCACGGGTAGCGTTGGGCGAAACGGATGGCTTCATCGAAACGCGCCGAAGCATCCTCGGGCGTGACATTCGCACCGAACATCAAGATGACGTTCATCTGCGAAGCGCGCGTGGCGTCTTCGCCTTCCTCCGCCCACGCCTTGTCGAGCGCCGGCAGAGCCGCCGAAATCTTCATCGGAAAGCCCGGGAGCGCGTCGAGGATGGGGTGAGACATGGACTTAGCGACCAGCGTTACGCCACGCGTGGCCATGCGCGGCGAGAAGCGCATCCGCGCCCGCGGGACCCCAAGAGCCAGAAGCGTAAGCCTCCATGCCCTCGCGGCCCTGCTGCTGCCAGCTCTTCAGCAAAGGCGTAAAGAGGCGCCAAGAGGCTTCGGTCTCGTCGCCGCGGATGAAGAGCGTGCGATCGCCGACGATACCGTCGAGGATGAGGCGCTCATAGGCCTCGGGCGTGTTGGAACCGTAGGTCGTCGCGTAACGGAAGCTCAGGCGGACCGGCTGCGTGCGCGGCTCGAGGCCAGGTACCTTCGAATTGAGGACGAGCGTCGTGCCTTCGTCGGGCTGAATCTGGATGACCAAGCGGTTGGGCGCGAGGTCGTAGCGGGCGTCGCCCGCGAAGAGACCGGACTCCGGTTGCTTAAACTGGATGGCAATCTCGGAGACACGGCGCGCCAGGCGCTTACCGGAGCGCATGTAGAAGGGCACGCCGGACCAGCGGCTGTTCTCGATCGAGAAACGGAGCGCGCAGAAGGTCTCGGTGGCGGATTCTTGCGGGATATCCTTCTCCGCCCGGTAGTTGGGGACTTTTTCGCCACCCGAGAGGCCTTCGGCATACTGCGCACGGACGGCGTCAGCGTTGGCACCGAGGCGGAGAGGCTGGATGGACTCGAGGAGCTTGACCTTCTCATCGCGGATATGCTCGGCCGATAGCGAACGAGGCTGCTCCATGGCCACGAGCGCCAAGAGCTGCATCGTGTGGTTCTGCAGCATGTCGCGCGTGGCGCCACTGCTGTCGTAGTAACCACCGCGCGTGCCGACACCGAGCTCTTCGGCGACGGTGATTTGGACGTGGTCAACGTGGCGGCGATTCCAGAGGGGCTCTAAGATCGGGTTGGCGAAACGTAGGACGAGGAGATCCTGGACGGTTTCCTTGCCGAGGTAGTGGTCGATACGGAAAATCTGCGACTCGCGGAAATTGCGGGCCGCAACGGCGTTGAGGTGGACGGCGGACTCGAGGTCCTTGCCGAACGGCTTCTCGATGATGACCTTGCTCTCGAGGTCGGTGCCGAGGCCGCGGGCGGCGAGGCCCGACTGCCCGAGATTCTCGAGGATGGGCTCGAAGACGGAGGGAGGCGTGGAGACGTAGAAGACGAGTTGCAGCGGACGGCCGGCACGCTTTTCAGCGTCGGCAATTTGGGCCTTCAAAGCCTCGAAGGCCGCGGGCTCATCGTAGCCGCCGGCTTGGTAGGACATATTGTCTTCGACACGCTTCCAGATGTCGGGACGGAACTCGCGCCGGGAGAACTTCGTGATATCAGCGGCGGCCTGGGTGCGGAACTCGGCATCCGGGATGGGCTTGCGGCCAAAGCCAATCAGATGGAAGTCGGCAGGCAGGAGGCTATCGACCGCCAGGTTGTACAGGGCCGGCAGTAGCTTCCGGGCGGCCAAGTCGCCAGAGGCGCCGAAAATGACCACGCAAGTCGGCTGGGCGCCACGGTGCTTGCTAAGGCCGGAGAGGAAAGGATGACGGTCGGATTCGGACATCGGAGTCAAGGGCGGCGCTTCCCGAAAAGGGTCACGCCCCGGTGTTGAAGGATGCGGACGGTGCCCCTGTGGCAAACCATAACTTCCACGACATCGAAACGACGGTGCGGGGCGCTGCCAATTTGCTTCAGCCAGCCGTAGGCGGCCCGCCGAAGGGCCTTTTTCTTTCGATTATCGACGGCATAATACCCGGCCCCACCGAAATCGACCGAGCGCGTCTTCACCTCCACGAAGACGAGGACCTGTCGCTCCAAGACCACAAGGTCGAGTTCATCCCGACCATGGCGCCAGTTTTGGGCCAGAATCGTCGCTCCCGCGGTACGGTAATGCTGGGCCGCCTGCCCCTCGCCCCAGCGCCCGAAAGCCTCGTCCGACGTTAGCGGGCGGCGAGTCGGCCAGCCGAACCAACGGCGAAAAAAGTTTAGGCACATGGTAAATTATGATGAAATTGGGGCTCTTTTCACAACCCGACGGCGGCAGGTTCTTGACCTACGGAACACCCCTCGTCTTTCTCTGTCATAACCCCTCACCCCCATGCGTCTCCTCACCCTCCTCGCGCTAGCCTTCGTGGCTCAGCTTAACGCCGATCCGCTGCCGGAAGAACTTCGCCAGAACGGCTGGTTCGTTGGCTGCCAATCCTACACGTTCAATCGCTTCTCAGCCTTTGAAGCCATCGCCAAGACCAAGGAAGCCGGCGGCAATATGATTGAGTTCTACCCTGGCCAGGTCCTCAAGCCCGGCTCCAAGGACAAGGTGAACCACACGATGTCCGCCGAAGCCATGGCCGAACTCCAGGCCGAGCTGAAGCGCCAAGGCGTTAAGGCTGTCAACTACGGCGTCGTCGGTGCCGGCAATGTCGAAGAAGTGAACAAGATCATGGCCTTCGCGAAGAAGATGGGACTCTACTCCGTCTGCACCGAATCGACCGAGCAGATTGCCGCTTGGGAAAAGGCCGCCATCGAAACCGACATCAAGGTCGCCTTCCACGAACACGGCGGCTCGATGAGCAACCCGAAGTATAAGGTCTGGAATCCCCTCTACATCCTCGGCGTCGTCGAGAGCCGCGATCACCGCGTCGGTGCTTGCGCTGACATCGGCCACTGGGCGACCTCTAACCTCAAGTCCGTCGAGTGCCTCCGCATCCTTAACGGCCGCATCATCAGCGTGCACTTCAAGGATAAGGAAAAGTTCGGCAACGCTCCGGTCGTAGTCGCGGGCAAGGGCGTGGTCGACGCCGCTGGTTGCCTCGAAGAGCTCAAGAAGCAGAAGTTCGATGGTCATATCTCGATCGAGCACGAAGCCGACTGGAACGACAGCGTCCCACAGGTGAAGGCGAACATCGACTTCATCAAGGCCCACGCGAAGTAAGGCGTAGCGCTTAGCGCCCCACCCAAGCCCCTGATAAATCAGGGGCTTTTTTATGCCTCTCAATACCTAAGGTAGGGGCAGCACCGCGTGCTGCCCTAAATACATCGGGTATGGGGTTGCGGGTTGCGGGTTGCGGGAGTGATGCGGCTGCGCCGCTGTCTTGAGGTAGGGACAGCACCGCGTGCTGTCCTAGCTGCATCGGGTAGGGTTGGTACTGCGTGCCAACCCTACCCAAGGCAGGCGGGCGAAGCCCGACACACCCCCCTCGCGTGGCTTCGCCCCACGACTCACTCCGCGATGGCGGCTTTGAGCTCCTTGAGCATGCGCTTCAACTCGCCAGGGGTATCGTAATCCTTTCGGCCCATCGGGAGAGATTCAATCGGGAGGTAACCGTTGTAGCCGGCGTCGCGGGCGATCTTTACAATCTTACGCATATCGGTGAGCGGTTTATTTGGCTTACCAAACGGGGTCTCCTTGACCTGCCAATTCACAGCGTAGGGCGCGGCGAGGGCCATATCGACATACGGGTCTTCGGTAAGGTATTTGCCGGTATCCACGATGGCGCGGCAGTTCGGGTGATTGATACGCTTGAGCAGGCTGACGTGCTCGGCGCCAGTGGTCAGGAAGTCTCCGTGATTCTGCACCCCAATGAAGATGCCGCGGGCCGCCGCATACTCCGCGCAGTCGCGGAAATCGGCAGCAATCCAACCTTCGACGACGTCGCGGGAAGCACCGCCGGAAGCCACCTGCCACTTCTGCGGCGGGATATTGGTGTCCGCAAAGACGCGGAGCACCGGCGCCCCAAGCTTCACGCAGACGTCGACCCAATCCTTGATGCGCTGCTTGCCTTCGGCGCGGAGGGCTAGGTCCGCAGTGGTCACTTCGTTCTTCACGCCGCTCCCGCTGATTTCGAGCCCCAGCCGAAAGGCCTCGTGCTTAATCGCGAAGATCTCGGCGTCGGTCGGGGTCTTGGGGTAGCTGGCGAAGAAATAACCCGTGAGGTCGATGGCATCAAAACCGGCCTCGGCGGCGAAGGTCAGTAGCTGATGCAAGTTCATTCCCTTCGGATTGCCCGGCTCCTTCAGTCCGAGGTTCAACTCCACATAAAAGGAGTAGGCGTTAAGCGAGGTGCGTAGCCGCGAAATCTTGGTGGATGGTGCGGTCTCGGCGGCTTGGGCGGACCAACCGAACGCGGCGAGCGAAAGCCAGGCGGATTGCTTTAGGAATTCACGACGTGGGGTGACGAAGGACATGAGGGAGGAATACGTGTAAAAGTAGTAACGAAACGGGACAAGTTGACAAGGGCACTTGGGGTGTTGGTGCGGCTACGCCGCTGCCTTTAGGCAGGGACAGCACCACGTGCTGTCCTAAATGCATCGGGCAGGTGGGCGAAGCCCGACACACAACTCCTCGCCAACCAGTCCCCTACTGTATCTACATCCGCACTTTTGCACAGGCCGTAGGCCGATTTGCACTTTTACACCCTAGGGCAGCACGCGGTGCTGCCCCTACCTGTCACCCTTCACCCCTCTGGCGTGAAGCCCAGGACAACGTCCCAACGCGCGGCGAGTTCGCCAGCCTTGGAGCCCTTCAAGGGATCAAAGCCGAGCGTGACGTTCGCACGCTGCTTGGGGTCCTTGATGGCCTTATAGACCATGTCGTTCTCGTTGAGCTCGTGGCCCTGAATATAGCACTGCGTGATAAGCTCCTTCTTGCCCTTGATGCGCACGGCCAAGTGAATGTGCGGGGCACGCGGCTGATAGGCCACCGGACGGATGGTGCGGAAAAGGTACTCGCCCGTAGAGCCCGTGAGGAATCGTCCGAAGCCCTGGAAGTTGCCATCGCGCTTCGCGGCGTTGCCCGACTTCGTGTGGATATAGGCGCCATTGTTGTCGGCCTGCCAAATCTCGACGAGCGCATTGCGCACCGGCTCGCCTTTTTCGTCGAGGATGCGACCACTCAGCCACGTGACGGTGCCGACCGCTGGGGTGATTCCGTTATTCATGATGATGAGGTCGTTGTCGGTATCGAGCGGGAGCTTGTCAGGATAGAACGGACCCTCCGTCTGCTTAGGCGTCCGCGTGAGCGCTTCGGCAAAAGCACCCGGCATGGCGAATAACGCCGCCCCGAGGCCGACCTTACGGAGGAAATCACGACGGGCCTGGAGATGGGGAGGCAGCGGGGGTATGGCCATGGGTGATTAGTAGGTGTAAAGGTGCAAAAGTGCAAAGGTAGAAAGGTGGGGGCGGAAGGGGACTTGTTGGCTAGAGTATCGTTGGCTAGGGGTTGTGCGGCGGCTGCGCCGCCGTCTTTAGGTAGGGACAGCACCACGTGCTGTCCTAGCTGTATCGGGCATTGGGTTGAGGGTTGCGAGAGTGCGGCGGCTGCGCCGCCGCACTTAAATGCATTGGGTAGGGTTGGCACTGCGTGCCAACCTAGCTGCCTTTAAAAGGGTCGGGCGTGGCTTCGCCCCCTTGTCCCCTTGGTCACCTGGTCCCCGCGCGGGCTCAGCTCGCGCAGGTAGGGGCGTGGCTTCGCCGCGCCCTCCTTCCATCGGAGTGCAAGGCACAGCCTTGCCCCTACCCGAGTTCGCCCTGCGGCGAACTCCTAGGTTGGCACGCAGTGCCAACCCTACCCGAGGCAGACAGCACTTAGTGCTGTCCCTCCCCCCTTGCTTTCCCCCGCCTCCTTCGCCTATCTTTTAGAGGTTCATGTCGAAGGAAACTGACCTCGAAGAAATCCAGCACCTGCGCCGACTGATCGCGCGGCACGAGGACCTATATCGGCGTAAAAACGCCCCGGAAATCTCCGATTTTGAATTCGATGAGCTGGTAACTCGCCTCGGTAAACTCGAGGGTAAATACCAAGAGCACGCCGGACCAGAACTGGGGATCGGCGACGACCGCTCCGAAGGGTTCCAACAACGCGACCACCGTGAGCCGATGCTTTCGTTGGATAATACCTACGACGAAAGCGATTTCCGAGCCTTCGGTGAGCGGCTCCAAAGGGCGCTCGGCACGAACGATGTCGACTTCGTGGTCGAACCTAAAGTCGATGGGGTCGCGCTATCCATCACTTACGAAAAGGGTCGTTTCGTGCGGGCGGTGACGCGAGGTAACGGTAACCGCGGGGACGACGTGACCCATAATATCGCCCTGATCCAGTCGCTGCCTCGTGAGCTAGCCGACGCCCCTGCTCTGCTCGAAATCCGCGGCGAGGTCTACATGGAGCTCGCGGAGTTCCAACGGCTGAACGCCGAGCGTGAAGCCGAAGGCGAGGCACTCTACGCCAACCCACGCAACTTAGCGGCCGGGACGGTTAAGTTGCTAGACCAGGTCGAGGCACGGAAACGCCGACTCAGCGTCATCTGCTACGGCCTAGGTGCCTGCGAGCCGCAGGCCTTCGCTTCACTGTCCGACTTCAAACGTCGGCTAAAGGATTGGGGCTTCCCGACGCGCAACGATATCCCCGTGCAGCGTGGCATCGAAGCCGCCTGGAAAGCGGTGCAGCAATTAGACCTCCTGCGTCGGGACCTTCCCTTCCCTACCGACGGAGCCGTCGTAAAAGTCGACCGCCTAGCGGAGCAGCAAAAAGCTGGCCGCACCAGCAAGTTCCCGCATTGGGCCGTGGCGTTCAAGTTCCCGCCTGATCAGGCCGAAACGATTCTCCGTTCCATCAGCATGCAGGTCGGCCGCACCGGCGCCATCACGCCCGTGGCGGAGCTCGATCCGGTCCTCCTCGCTGGCTCGACCGTCGCGCGAGCGACGCTCCACAACGCGGATGAGATCGCCCGCAAGGACATCCGTGAAGGCGACACCGTCCGGATCCAAAAAGCCGGTGAAATCATCCCGCAGGTCCTCAGCGTAGTTCTCGCGAAGCGTCCAGCCGACTCCCAGCCCTTTAACTTCGAAGCCCGCCTCAAGGAACTCGGCCTCGACGCCGTCCGCGTCGGCGACGAGGCCGCCTACAAGCTCCGCGCCCCCTCGCGCGATATGAAGATTCGCCGGCTGGTCCACTTCGCCTGCAAGCAGTGCCTCGACATCGATGGCCTCGGCGACGCGGTGGCCGAGCAGCTCATCGACCTCGGCATCGTCGACGCCCCAGTCGACGCATTCAAACTCAACCGCGGCGAATGGATGATGCTTGAAGGCTTCAAGGAGAAGTCGGTCGACAACATGCAGGCTGGCCTCGAGCAAGCCAAGCAGCGCGAACTCTGGCGGGCCATTCACGCGCTCGGTATCCCCAACGTCGGCATGCAGACCGCCAAGGAACTCGCCCGACACTTCAAAGCGATGGACGCCCTGGAAGCGGCCAAGCCCAGCGACCTCTTGCACATCAAGGTCGGCAAGAAAGGCGGCGTGTCCTACGAGTCCGTCATTTCTGGCGTCGGCGTCGAGGTCTCGGAATCCATCCTCTCCTTCTTCAGCGACCCCAATCACCGCGACTGGGTCCAGGCCATGCGCGTGGCTGGACTCAACCTCGTCGAAGCCGCCAGCAGGACGGCCGTCACTGGTATCGCGGACAAGACCTTCGTCCTCACCGGCACCCTGCCCTCGCTCGGACGTGACGACGCCCGTGACATGATCGAAAAAGCCGGCGGTAAAGTCTCGGGCAGCGTCAGCAAGAAGACCGACTACGTCGTCGCCGGCGAGGAAGCCGGCTCGAAGCTGACCAAGGCCCAAGAATTCGGGGTCACCATCCTCGACGAAGCCGGCCTGCGGGCCTTGCTTGGAAACTAATTACCAGCCATGCCGCCCACCACGCTTCCTAATGATCTACCAGGCTTCTGGGAGATATTCGTATTCAGCGCGGCGTATGACCTGACGCATTACCTGCTCGTCGCTGGGGTGGCTTGGTTCCTCGGCTACGTGTTGTGCCGCAGCTGGTGGGCAAACCGTAAAATCATCCCGGAGATGCCCACATGGGCGGATATGCGCCGCGAGGCGATGTGGTCTGCACTGTCGGTCGTCATCTACGGGCTGGTCGGGGCGGCGACGATAGCGCTCTTCAAGGCCGGTTGGACGCGTGTCTATCTAAACATTGATGATTTTGGGTGGGGCTGGTTCTGGGGCAGCGTCGCGGTGGCGATCTTCATGCACGACACATATTTCTATTGGACGCACCGGCTCATCCATCACCCCAAACTCTTCCGCTTCTTCCATAGCGTCCACCACGAGAGCCATAACCCGAGCCCTTGGGCCGCTTATTGCGTCAGCCCGGGTGAGGCCGTCATCCAAGCTGGCATCATCCCACTCGTGGTGCTCACCCTGCCCATTCACCCGCTCGCCTTCGGCCTGTTCTGGTTCTTTCAGGTCACCATCGCCGTCGCTGGCCACACTGGCTACGAGTTCCACGCCAAGTGGCTCATGGATTCCTGGCTCGGCAAATTCTTCAGCACCCCGACGAACCACATCCAGCACCACGACAGCTTCAAAGGCAACTTCGGCCTCTACTTCAACCTCTGGGACCGCTGGATGGGCACCAACCACCCCGACTACGAGAAACGCTATCGCGAAGTGGTCGGACGATGAGTTCATCCCCAGAAACACTCCTCCCCGAGGCCGCTGCTGAACTGGCCCGCCAAGGGAAGACCGAGGAGCTGTCAGCGCAGCTCAAGCAAGGGGTCGGCGTGGACCTGCGGGATGAGAAGGGCAACACGCTGCTGATGTTAGCCAGCTACCATGGTAAGGCTACCACCGTGGCGATACTGCTCAAGTCCGGCGCCACCGTCGACCTGCGCAATGCCAAGGGCCAGACGCCGCTAGGCGGCGTCGCCTTTAAGGGCTATGCAGATATCGCGACGCTCCTCCTCGACGCCGGTGCGGACCCGCTGGCCGACCAAGGTGGTTCCACGCCGGTCGACTACGCCACGCTGTTCGGCCGCCAGGAAATCCTCACCCTCCTCCGCGAACGCCGCGGGTCTGCTGCCCAGCCCACTCGTTGGTTCAGCAAGTTGATTGGGTGGGTGCGGAAGAGGTAAATACAGAGTTCAGAGTACGGAGTACAGATTACGGAGTGCGAGGACAGCTTGCGCTGGTTGGCAAGCGGTGCCAACCCTACCAGAGACAAGAAGGGCAGCACCACGTGCTGTCCTAGCGAAAAGGGGAACCGGGGACCGGGGACTGGGGGATAGGACAGTGCAAAAGTGCAAATCGGCCGGCGGCCTGTGCAAAGGTGAAAAGGTTAGGTGCAGAGTGCTGGGTCGAGTACGGAGTACAGATTACGGAGTGCGATGGTAGGGTTGGCACTGCGTGCCAACCTAGCTGGCTCTTTAGGTAGGGGCGTGGCTTCGCCGCGCCCTCCTCCGCAGGAGTGCAAGGCGAAGCCTTGCCCCTACCCGAGGCAAGGAGGGCAGCACGCGGTGCTGCCCCTACCCCGCCGCCCGATAGGGAGAATTTGCCTCCACCATCAGACACCCATCTGGCATATCCGCGAAGATGGAGCCATCCGAGAAGACCGTGTAACTAATCCAGGAGAGGTGCGCGTAAGACTGAAGACTCGTCGGCAAGCTGGACGCCGGGTTAATGGAGAAACGGTAGAGGTGGGACATGACGAAGAGGGGGATAGGGGTTGGGGGTTGGGGGTAGCGGTTAGCGGTAAGGGGTTGGGTAAAGTTGGCGCCATCACCGGGAATTGAACCCGGATCTTCTCCGTGACAGGGAGGTGTCTTAACCATTGGACCACGACGGCAAAGTTGGCGCCCCCACGGAGATTTGAACTCCGGTACCCAAGATGAAAGCCTGGTGTCCTAACCGCTAGACGATGGGGGCTGAAATTAAAACCAGGTGGGCCCTGTGGGATTCGAACCCACAGCCAACGGATTATGAGCCCGCTGCTCTGACCATTGAGCTAAGGGCCTAACAAGAAAGGGGGAGAAGGGCTGAGACTAGGCCCTTCAGTGCTGACCTTTGGCCGGATTATCGCCGCCTGTGGGCTGCGGTTCCCGGCTGATCCACGTTCGCGGCTTGGGGCCTACGACGTATTCAGCGCGACTGCCTTTTTAAAGATGTGGCGGGTCATCTGTTGCGGTTCGCTACTCAAAACCGGTTCCTCCGTCTGCCTTGCGGGCAGTTGGGCGTGCTAACGCCGACGTTCTCACCGGATTCAAGATCGGTCGTCTTGTGGATTTCCGATCGCCGTGTTCACCGAAGTGCACGGCCTTAAGTCGCTTTCGCGAACCGCAGGCAACGGCTTTACGTTTGTTTATGTAGAAAACATCCTTCCCCACTAACGGAAACGTTACCAACGGAGACGCGCGTTGCCCGCAGTTGGATGATCTTTTGAACCACCCAATGCTGCACGCCTCCTGCCTTGACCTGACGGCCCCGACGGAATCGCAAGCGCCCGTGTCAGTGGTGTGACCCACCGACCCGTTTGCTCTTGCTCTGCTCCGACGCTCTTGGCTTTCACCTCTCGTACGGCGGAACTTGGCTGGGGTCTCGATCTTAGAAGTTTTTCGTGCGCACCGTGGTCGGCGAAACCGTTACCGCCGCACTACGAAGTTTTCCTCGTGCGGCTTTGCGCGCCCTTCTTCTGACCTAGCTCAACCCGTAGGTTAAGCATACTGACCTGCCCTTGCTTAGCTGTCCGACCTTGCGATCGGCGCAGGCCCGTTGGGGGTGACTGCTTTCCTCACCTTGCGGTGATGTATCTTAAGGACCCTAAGCGGCCCGTCTTTGGCGTCCGACCCGAGCGAACTCGAACCGGACTATGTAAAAGGAACAGGAAGGCAGAGATACTAACTGACACCCTACTGTAAACACTTATTTATGTTAACAGTAGTAAAGCGTTGATAGTCAATGCAATCAATTTGTGCAAAGATAAAGCAGAGGTCAGAGTACAGAGTGCGGAGTTCAGAGTACGGAGTTCAGAGTACGGAGCGCGAGCTCAGCTCGCGCAGGTAGGGGCGTGGCTTCGCCGCGCCCTCCTCGTCCGGAGTGCAAGGCAAAGCCTTGCCCCTACCGAGTTCGCCCGGCGGCGAACTCCTAGGTTGGCACGCAGTGCCAACCCTACCCGGGACCGCTAGGACAGCACGTGGTGCCAACCCTACCCGGGACCGCTAGGACAGCACGTGGTGCTGCTCCTACCTAAGGCAAGTGCTGTCCCTACCCGAGGCAGGCGGGCGAGGCCCGCCGCACAACCCCCGGCCAACCTGTCCCCTTTTTGCCCTTTCCCCTTGCGGCAGGTAGGGGGTGTCCTAACTTGCGGTTAACTTTCCAGACGCATGGTCACGGACAACAAACCTTCTTTGGTCACCCTCAACGTCGATGGCGTCGAACACCAGGTCCCCGCGGGGGCCAATCTGGTCGATGCGCTCGCCAAAATCGGCAAGGAAGTCCCCCACTATTGCTACCACCCGAAGCTCCCGGTGGCCGGCAACTGCCGCATGTGCCTCGTGGAGCTGGGCTCCCCCCTCCGCGACCGTGCCACGAACGAGTTAGTCTTGGAGAACGGTAAGCCGAAGATCGGCTGGCAACCCAAGCCGGCCATCGCCTGCGCCACCACGGTTTCCCCCGGCCTGCACGTACGCCTCGAATCGCCGGGCGTCAAAGCCTGCCGCGAAGGCGTGACGGAGATGCTCCTGCTCAACCACCCGCTGGATTGCCCCATCTGCGACCAAGCTGGGGAGTGCAAACTACAAGAATATTCTGCGGAATACGGCCGCGGCGCTTCCCGCTATGTCGACGAGAAGAACGCCAAGCCGAAGCACACCCGCCTCGGGCCACGCGTCACGCTCGACGACGAACGCTGTATCCTCTGCTCGCGCTGCGTCCGCTTCACCGCCGAAATCGCCAAGGACCCAGTCCTGGGGTTCGTGAACCGCGGTTCCTATAACACGCTGACCTGCTTCCCGGGCCGCGAGCTGGCGAATAACTACTCGCTCAACACGGTCGATATCTGCCCGGTGGGCGCGCTCACGAGCACCGACTTCCGCTTCAAGATGCGCGTCTGGTTCCTCAAGCAGACGGCCAGCATCGACACCGAATCTTCCGCTGGCGCCAATACCACCGTGTGGTCGCGCGAAGGAAAAATCTACCGCATCACGCCGCGCCAGAACGACGCTGTGAACGACACCTGGATGGCCGACTCCGGCCGCGAACTTTTCAAGGCGGTCGATGCCCCCAATCGCATCACCCGCGCGACGGTGAAGACGTCCGCCGTGACGCTTGATGCCGCGCTCACCGCCGCGGCCGAAGTTCTCGCCGCCGGCCCGCTCGCCATCGTCGGCTCCGCCCACGCTTCCGTCGAAGAACAGCGCGTGCTCTCCCACTTGGCTAAGCAAAAAGGCGCCAAGGTCTATATCCCTGCCCACCGTGGCGCGGGTGACGGCCTGCTGGTCTCTGAAGACCGCTCCCCGAATTTCCGCGGGGCCCTCGTCACTGGCCTCACCGACCGTGCCGCCGATGCCGACCTCAAAACCCTCGCCGCTGACATCGAAGCGGGCAAGGTGAAGTCCGTCCTCATCATCCGCGAAGACGTCACTGCGTGTGGCCTGCCCGCCTCGACGCTCGCGAAGGTCCGCAGCGTCGTCCTCGCCACGCACCACGACGTCACCACCGCCGCCGCCGAGATCGTGCTGCCGGTGCTGTCCGTCTTCGAACGCAGCGGGACTTTCGTGAACTGCCAGTTCCGCCTACAGGCCTTCGCCCAAGCCGTCCCTGGCCCAGCCGGCGTCCTGCCTGACCTACTCGTGCTCGCGAAGCTCGCCGGCGCTGATGCGACCAGTATCTGGTCCGACCTCGCTGCGAACGTCCCTGCCCTCGCCGGCCTCAATGGCGCGCTCCTCCCCGCGGGTGGTGTGCAGCTCGATGGCGCAGTTTGGTCCACCATTACTTTCCCTGAAGGCAAACTGCTGAAGTTCGCTCCGGTCGCCCAAGCCTAAGCCGACCATGGAACAGCTGCTCAACGATTTCCTCCTCTCGAAGGCTTGGTACTTCATCTCGGCCCGCGGGCTCACCGCGATTGTCATCCTGATGTCGATCGCCGCGTATGCGGTGCTCCTCGAGCGTAAAGCCTCCGCGTGGATTCAAGGCCGCGTCGGCCCGAACCGCACGAACCACCCGCTCATCGCGTGGATTCCGTTCGTCGGGACGTTCCTCCAAAAAGGTGGCTTCATCCAACCCGCCGCGGACGGCCTCAAGTTCCTCTTTAAAGAAGACCCACTGCCGGGACACGTCCGCAAGACGACCTACATCCTTGCGCCGATCATCGCCCTCGCGCCGGCCCTCTTGGCGTTGGTCATGCTGCCCTTCGGTCGCCTGCCGACCGGCGAAGTCATCACGCTCTGTCCGGGCGCCGACATCGGTGTGCTCTTCATGTTCGCGATCAGCTCGCTCGGCGTTTACGGCATCGCGCTCGCAGGGTGGTCCGCCAACTCGAAGTACCCCTTCCTCGGCGCTGTCCGCGGTTCGGCCCAGCTCATCTCATATGAACTCGCGATGGGCCTGTCCGTGCTGACGGTCTTCCTCGCCACTGCCACGCCCGACCAAGACAACGCCCTGAGCCTCGTCTCGATGGTGGACGCCCAGAAGGGCGTCTGGAATCTCTTCTACCACCCGGTTGCCGCACTGGTCTTCCTGATCTGTATCTTCGCGGAAGCCAATCGTCACCCCTTCGACATGCCGGAGTCCGAGACTGACCTCGTCGGCGGCTTCCACACCGAATACGGCTCGTTCAAGTTCGGGCTCTTCTTCGTCGCTGAATACAGCCACATGATCATCGGCTCGTCGCTGTTCATCGTGATGTTCCTGGGCGGTTGGCATTTCGCACCAGGCGTACCGACCGTCGGCGACGGCCTCATCGCATCCCTCTTCGGCGTGGCTTGGTTCTTCTTTAAGCTCTGCGCTTTCCTCTTCTTCTTCGTCTGGGTTCGCTGGACGGTTCCTCGCTTCCGCTATGACCAAGTCATGCGGATAGGTTGGCGCGTGCTCCTACCCGTTGCCGTCCTCAACCTCATCGCCTACTTCCTCTGGTACGCCGTCAAAGGCTAAACACACCCATGGCTATCAAAGTCGTCGAACGTCTTCCCCTTTCCCTGGCGGAGCGCACCTACCTCCCGCAGATCCTCGCTGGCCTCAAGGTCACCTGGGATAATATGGTGCGCCCGGCCGTGACGCTCCAGTACCCGGAGGAACGTCCGACCATCCCTAATGGTTATCGCGGCGTCCCTACCCTCGTGCGCGACCCGAACGGCCGCGAGAAGTGCGTCTCTTGTCAGCTTTGTGAATTCGTCTGCCCGCCGAAGGCCATCCGCATCACGCCGGGTGAAATTGCCCCGACTGCGTCGAACGCGCACGTTGAAAAGGCCCCGCGGGAGTTCGATATCGACATGCTGCGCTGCATTTACTGCGGTCTCTGCCAAGAAGTTTGCCCGGAAGAAGCCATCTTCCTCCAGAGTCAGTATTCGATGACTGGCACGAACCGTGAGATGATGGTCAACAATAAGGCCAAACTCTACGAACTCGGCGGCACCTTGCCGGACAGCCACTACAAGTGGGACCGGAAGAAAGCTGAAGCCGAACGCCAAGCCGAGTCGGGCCACTGAGTTCTCTCTGCGCGTACAGGCGCCGAGCGGTCAGCTGACTAAACGACCAAGTGGGCGTTGCTTAGTTGTCACCTAGACACGCCTGCTTCGCACTTCCGCGCAGTTTACTTTCCCTAGCCATCTACTTTTAATCCTCCGTATGTCCTCCCTCTTCTCTCCTCTTAAAGTCGGCGCCCTCACGCTCCCGAATCGTGTGCTCATGGCCCCGCTCACGCGTTGCCGTGCCGAAGGTGCCAACGTCCCGACCGCGCTGATGGCCGAATACTACGCGCAACGTGCGTCCGCTGGCCTGATCATCGCTGAAGCGACAACCGTCAGCCCCCGCGGCCACGGCTACCCGAACACCCCCGGCATCTACAGTGATGAACAGGTCGCTGGTTGGAAACTGGTCACCGATGCCGTGCATGCCAAGGGCGGCCGTATCTTCCTGCAGCTCTGGCACGTCGGTCGCATCTCGCACCCCGACTATCAGCCCAACGGCGAACTCCCGGTGGCCCCTTCGGCCATCGCCCCGAAGGGCCAGCTCTGGACCGGCAAGGCCATGGCCGACTACGTCACACCCCGCGCCCTCCGCACCGATGAGATGCCTGGCATCGTGGCCGAATACGTCCGCGGGGCCCGCCTCGCCAAGCAGGCTGGCTTCGATGGCGTCGAGATCCATAACGCCAACGGCTACCTCCTCGACCAGTTCCTGCGCGACGGCACGAACAAGCGCGAAGACGGCTACGGCGGCTCGGTCGAGAACCGCGCCCGCCTCACCTTGGAAGTCACCGCGGCCGTCGTCTCCGTCTGGGGCTCCGACCGCGTCGGCATCCGCCTTTCCCCCGGCGGTGTGTTCAACGACATGCACGACTCCGACCCGCAGCGCACGTTCAGTTATGTGCTCGGCGAACTCTCCAAACTCGAGCTCGCCTATGCGCACGTCACCCGCGTGACGGCCCAGGATATCGCGCACGGTGCCAAGGACGGCGTCGGCCCTCAGGAACTGCGCCATTGCTTCAAGGGCGTACTGATCACGGCTGGTGGCTTTGACCGCCCGCAGGGGGACGCCGCCATCCAAGCTGGCTGGGCGGATGCCATCGCCTTCGGTGTCCCCTTCCTGTCTAACCCTGACCTCCCGCGCCGGCTGGAACAAGGCCTCGCGTTGAATACCCCCGACGAGAGCACCTTCTACGCCTCCGGTGCTAAAGGTTACTCGGACTACCCGTTCGCCCAGTAACGGCTCGGGCAACCCGGGGTCTTTCGTGAACGGATTTGAGGCCACCGCTCCCGCGGTCGCCTGTACTTCCGGCCACTTCCCTCTTCCCTCCCCGTAAGGTCAGGGCTAGAAGTGCACGAGCACCTCCGGGTGCCCTCCGAGTCCACATGTCCGTCCCTCCTCCCATTCCGAACCCGATCGAACGTCCGCTCGCTCCGACCTACATCATCGGACACAAGAACCCCGACGCGGATGCGATTTGTTCGGCGATGGCCTATGCGGCCTTCAAGGAAGCCTCCGGCCAACCTGGTTACGTGGCGGCGCGTTGCGGCAACTCCAACGCACGCATCGATGCGATTCTGAACCGCTTCGGCGCCACGCTGCCGGAATTCGTCGGCGACGTCACCCCGCGCGTCGAGGACATCATGCAGTACGACCCGTATGTCGTTTCGATTGACGACACCTGTGCGCGCGCCCTCGAGCTCCTCGACCTACACGACGTCCGTGCCCTGCCCGTCCTCGACCGCGAAGGCCGCCTCGACGGCTACGTCTCCATCTTCGGCCTCGGCGACTACTTCATCCCCAAGCCCAAGCGCGCGACCGCGATGCGCAAGGTGAACAGTTCAATCACGGCCATCATCCGCTGCATCGGCGGGACCGAAGTCATCGCTTTTGACCAAGCCGCGGTCGATGAACTCTATGTGCGCGTCGCCGCCATGGAACTCGAGTCCTTCGGTAAGTCCGCGACGGTGGAAGGTATCCCGAACAACAAGAGCATCATCGTCGTGGGCGACCGGGATGACGTGCATCGCCGGGCCATCAGCATGGGCGTGCGCCTCATCATCGTCACCGGCGGCCACCGCATGAAGGCGGAGACCCTGGCCCTCGCCAAGGACGCTAAAGTCTCGGTCGCCTACGCCGACACCGATAGCGCCACCACGGCTTGGGCCGTGCGGGCCGCCACGCTCATCGGCGGCCTCGTCCAGCGCGATGCCCCTCGCTTCAGCCCGCAGGAAAAGCTCAGCGTCATCCGCCGGCGCATCATCCAGTCCAATGCGTTGATCTACCATGTCATCGACGAATCTGCCCGCTTGGTCGGCGTGTTCTCGAAGTCTGATATCCTTAAGCCCGTGCGCACCCGCCTGGTGCTCGTTGACCACAACGAACTCTCGCAGGCCGTCGATGGGGCCAACGAGGTCGAAATCGCCGAAGTCGTCGACCACCACCGCCTCGGCAACCCGCATACCACGCAGCCGATTCTCTTCATTAACCGCCCGCTGGGTTCGACTTGCTCGATTGTGGCCGATATGTTCCAGACCGCTGGGCTCACGCCCAGCCCGCAGATTGCTGGCCTCATGATGTGTGGTATCATCTCCGATACCCTGCTCCTCCAAAGCCCGACGACCACGCCGCTCGACGTTTCCCTCTTGGCTTGGCTGACCCGCATCGCCGACGCCGACCCGCGCACGCTCGCCGACATGATCTTCAACGCCGGCTCCGTACTCTCGACGCTCTCGCCCGACGCTGCCGTCCGCGCCGACTGCAAACTCTACAACGAAGGCGATAAGCGCTTCTCCGTGGCGCAGGTCGAAGAGCTGGGTTTCAATAATTTCTGGAAGTGTAGCGATAGCCTACTCGAGTCCCTCGAAAAATACCGCCGCGAGAACGGCCTACACTTCACCTGCCTACTAGTGACGGACATCGACACCCAAGGTTCGCTCCTCTTGGTCCGCGGCGACCCCGATATCCTCCAGGGGATTACGTATTCGCCGAAGACTCCACCGTATATTTTTGACCTGCCTGGTATTGTCAGCCGCAAGAAGCAGCTCATGCCCTTCTTAGCCGGCCTGCTGCACCAGTCAGCAAACCAAGCATGAACGCCGAAGAAGCGATGCTGGAGTTCATGGGCCGTCCGGATTACGCGCCCATGAAACTCGAAGCCATCATGGAGGCTATTGGTGGCGAGAAGTCCGACCTCCGCCAAATGCGTAAGGTCATCCCCGGCCTGATTCGCTCGGGGGCCATCGCCGTGAAGGATCGCGACCTCCTCATGCTGCCAGCGGGTAAGATGCTCCCCGAGGGTACGATTCTGTTCCGTCAGAGCGGCTCCGCCCGCGTGGTCTTTACCCCCGAGCCCGGTCAGAAACCGCGCGACCCTGTGCACATTGAAGCGAAGGACACTGGCGTCGCCCTCCACGGCGACAAGGTCGTCATCAAGCTCAACCAAACCCGCCGCGAACGCGACCACGAGGACTGGGGCACTGGCACGGTCGTCCGCGTTACCAAGCGTGCGCTGATTTCCCTCACGGGTACCTTACGCCGCACGCGCTTGGTCTGGTTCGTCGTCCCAGACGATCCCCGCATCTCGCGCGACATCGTCGTCCGCGACCCGATCCGCGCAGGCCTCAAGCCCGTCCCGAAGGAAGAGGATAAAGTCGTCGTTCGTCTCGATGCCTGGGAACGCCGCAACATGAGCCCCACTGGCACCGTGACCGAAGTGTTGGGCCTCACCCACACGCCGATGGCCGAGTACCTGGCCATCCTGCGCCGCTATAACCTCAACCCCGAGTTTCCGCAGGGAGTCTCCTCCGAGGCCAACTCCTTCGGTTCAAAAGTCCGGGCGGACGACCTCTCCGGCCGCGAAGACTTCCGCGAGATCCCGACAATCACCATCGACCCGGACGACGCGAAAGACTTCGACGACGCGCTGTCGGTGCAACGCCTACCCAACGGCCACCTCCGCTTCGGCATCCACATCGCCGACGTTTCGCACTACGTGAAAACCGGCTCACCGCTCGACACCGAAGCCAAGGAGCGCGGCAACTCGACCTACCTCGTCGGCACGGTCATCCCGATGCTCCCGCACGCGCTCTCCAGCGGCCTGTGCTCGCTCGTCGAAGCCGAAAACCGGTTAGTCAAGTCGGTCATCTGCGAGTTCTCGCCTGACGCCAAGCTCGTGAAGACGGAGTTTGCGAACTCGGTGATCTCGAGCCGCAAACGCCTGACCTATAAGCAGGCCTACGCTTTTCTGCGTGGCGACACCAACGAGGCCATCCGCGCCCTGCCTGCGCCACCGCCCCACCAGACCGGTTCTCCGGGCCGCCCGCTGGCTGAACTCACCGACGCCGAACTCGACCTCATCCGCGCGATGATTACGGACCTCTGGTCCATCGGTAAAGTCCTGCGGGCCGAACGCTTCCGCATCGGAGCCCTCGACCTAGACATGAAGGAGATCAAGATTTACTGCGACAAGGACGGCTGGGCTGACCGCACCGTGGTGGTCGAACACGATGAATCGCACCAGCTCGTCGAAGAGTTCATGCTCCTAGCTAACGAGACGGTCGCCAAGGCCCTCGACCAAGCGAAGATTCCGCACGTCTGCCGCGTCCACGACGAACCCGACCCCGAGAAACTGCAGGCCCTGCGCGACCAGCTCGCGGTGGACGGGCTCAAGGTCGGCGACCTCACCGAGCGCAAGGAGATGGTCAAATTACTGGGACTCCTCAAGACGCGCGAAGACGGGTATACTATCCGCATCCAGCTCCTCCGCTCCCTTAAGCAAGCCTGCTACCGCGCTTCGCCTGACGGTCACTTCGGCTTGGCTAAGCGTCACTACTCGCACTTCACGTCGCCGATCCGGCGCTACGCTGACTTGCTCGAGCACCGCATCTTCGACGCCTATATCGCCAAGCAAGGCGTGGCCTCGGCCCCCAAGGACGCCCCGCGTTCGCCTGGCATTGGCGAGCTCGTGCGCGCATGCGAGCACATCTCCATCACTGAGCGTAACAGCTCCGAAGCTGAACGCGACTCCGTGAAGATCAAGCTCCTCGAGCTCTTCGAGCGCGAGGTCGAGCGCAAGGACAAGCGCCCCTTTGAGGCCATGATCACCGAGGTCAAGCCGCACGGCCTCATGGTCGAACTGACTGCCTCGCAGGCCTACGGCCTCGTGCACATGTCGACCCTGACGGACGACTACTACCGCATGAACGACGCCGGCACCGCCTTGCGGGGCAGCCGGACTGGCCGCGTCTTCATGGCTGGCGGCACGATTCAAGTCACCGTCGACCGCGTCGACCGCTTCAAGCGCCAGGTGGACTTCCGCCTCTACGACGACCGCCAGCCGAAGGTCCGCCCGCCCGACCGTCGGCGGGGTTGACTGGGCGGTTTGGGGGCTTGACTGAGGGATTGTTGAAGAAACGCTCAAGGCATGCCCCTGCCCCGCCCCCTCATCCTGGCGTGCCTCTTGCTGCTCGGCCTCCTGCCGACCCGCGCGCCCGCCCAAGCTGCGCCGACGACGGGGCAGCCAGCCGTCACGACGGAGGCCGCCAAGGCCCAAGCGGAGGCCGAGAAGAAGGAGGAGGAACGCTTCCTGGCGATGGCCAAGCGCTTCAAGGAGATGCCCCAGCTCGAAGGCAAGGTGACGTTGACGGAGGCCAAGGCGACCTTGCAGCTCAAGGAAGGCTATCGGTTCATCGGCAAGGAAGACGCGGCCTTCATCCTCTCCGACATCTGGCGCAACCCGAAGGAAGCCATCCGCGGCGTCGACGGCATCATCGTACCCAAGCGTTTCAACCCCTTTGTCGATTCGGCCTGGTGTGTCGTGGTTTCCTACGAAAAGTGCGGTTACGTAAAGGACGACGACGCAGCGGAGATCGATGCGAAGAAGTTGCTCACCGCTTTCCATGAGCACGAAGAAGAAGTCAACGAAGCCCGCAAAAAACGGGGCTACGACGAACTCTGGTGCGTAGACTGGGCCGAGAACCCCCATTACGACAAGGCCCGTCACATCATCTTCTGGGCTAAGCGGCTCTCGTCGGTGCGCGTTGGGACCGCCCACGATACGCTGAACTACGACGCCCGTTGCCTCGGCCGCCGCGGCCTGCTCTCGCTCAACGCGGTCGCGAGTATGAAGCAGCTCCCCGAGATCAAGGCAGCGATGGAAGGCATCATTCCGCAGGCCAACTTCGACGCCGGGGAGACGTACGCCGACTTCAACGCGAGCACCGACCATGTCGCCGAATACACCGTCCTCGGCATTGTCGCCGCCGGCGCGGCCGCCAAGCTCCTCGGCAAGGGCGCTTTCCTCGTGGTGCTACTGAAGTTCGGCAAGTTCCTGCTCATTCCGGTCATCGCTGGCTGGAAATATATCGTGCAAGGGAGCCGCTGGGTCTGGGCGAAAATCACCGGAACCAAGCCCGTGCCGCCATCGGCAGCCGAGACCAAGGCCTTGGATGCGCCCGCCGCCGCGGAACCACCCAAGCAAGATCCACCCGCGAATTGAGCCGGGCCGACCTTAACCCCGCAACAAGCGCCACCAGGTGGCGGCGTATTCGCGGCCCGTCTTCCCGAGGCGAATTCGGCCAGCGTCGTCATCCGTCCAGACGACGGGAATTTCTTGGATGCGCCCACCGGCACGGGCCAGCCGCACGAGCACTTCGGCCCCGAACGAAAATCCGCGGGCCGCCGCCGGCAAGGCCAGCGACGCATAACTGGAACGACGCACGAGCTTCAGGCCACAACCGGGATCGGTGAGGGTAGCGCCTGGCAACCATCGCCAGAAAAAGGATAGCAGACTCGAAATGAACGTGCGGGCGAGCGAGCGGCCACGCACTTCCGAGTCATCATGCCAGCGCGACCCAGCGACGGCGTCACACACGCCCGAACGAATCAACGCAGCGCCTAACCCGAGGGCCTGCGGGTCGGTCGCCATATCGGCATCGCAATAAGCGAGCACTTCGCAATCAGCCGGAGCGGATTCCCAACCTCGACGGATGGCCAGACCCTTGTCGCCGATTTCAGCTGCGCGCAGGTAGATGAGTGGGCGGATAAAAAGGTTGGCCTGCCTTTCAGCAACTGACCGGGTCTCATCGGTCGACCCATTATCAGCCACGATGACTTGCGCGTCCGTCAGCCCTTGGGCACGGAGGCTCTCCGCCAAAACCGCCAACCCAGCCCCCAGGCGGGTCGCTTCATTCTTGGCGGGGATGACGATACAAAGCGGCATGGGCAGGCCTAATAAAGTCCCCAAGACCGCCCAATATTCAACCTTTCATGCCGACATGCGAATGAGATGAGAATGAGACTCAGTTTCATCTTTGACAGGTGAGAGTCATTCTCATTAACAAGAGGCCTACACCCATGAACGCCCAAAAGCTCCTCGCTCTCTTCACCCTCGTCGCCAGCCCAGCTTGGGGCTGCGACAATCCTTTCGGGTACTCGTACATCGCCGAGACAACCAAGGCCGGCCGGTTCGAAGTCGAACAGTATGTGACGAGCCAGATCGGCCGAAATATCGGTGCTGGCTTCGATGCACGTTACCGGGGTTTCGACCTGAACACGGAAATCGAGTACGGCCTCTCCGCCAACGAACAGTTATCCTTCTACCTCAACACGCTCTACGTGGATTCGTCCGTTCGCGAAGGCCTGCGCTTCAATGGAATCAATTTGGCTTACAAGCGCATGCTCGCCAATCCGGACAAGAACAACTGGGGCCAGGCGATCTACCTAGAAGCGACCTACTCCCAAGCGAGTAGTTCCACGGGATCCCTCCGCCACCGCTATGGCCTCGAGGCCAAATATATCTTCCAGCACAACTTCGGGGAAAACAGTGGGTGGATCTACGCAGGCAATTTGGTCGCAGAAGTGACGCACACTTCCGGCACTGGCGAGGATGCCGTGGAATTTAAGCTTACCCAAGGCTTGGCTCGTGAACTGAACCAAGAGTGGACCGCAGGCCTAGAGCTCGTCGCAGAAGCTGAATGGCTTGAACTCAACAATTTCGAAGCCGCTGGTCTCTTCGTAGGTCCTGTCATCAATTATCGTAAAGGCCCCCTGTCAGCTTCCCTGACATTGCTGGCGCAGGTCGTCGGCTCGCCACAAGACAAGGGCCGCCTCAACGTCTCGGAATACAGCCCTTACCAAGTACGCCTCCGGGTATCCTGGGAGTTCTGAGCGAAAACGGACCACCTGTAACAGGTAAGGACAGCACCACGTGCTGTCCTTCTTTTTTGGTAGAGGCGCGACTGCCCGAGCGACACACACGTGTTACGGCGAACGGACGCCACGCAGTGGCGCCCCTACCCAGAGACACTAGGACAGCACGTGGTGCTGTCCCTACCTCAGCGAAGCGCCGCCTTGACCGTCGCGAGCATCTGCTCGGGCGCGAGGCCGTTCGCCGCACGCAGGGTCTTCACGTCGCTCGCGTGTCCGACGAAATGATCCGGCCAACCGAGGCGAACAATCGGGGTCCGCACACCGTGTTCAGCCAACGTCTCCAGGGCGCCCGTGCCGAAGCCGCCCGTGACGGCGCCGTCTTCGAGGGTGACGATGAGCTTGGCGGCCTTGGCTTGAGCGACGAGTAACGTCGCGTCGATGGGCTTAGCGAAACGGGCGTTAACCACACCCGCCGATAAACCGGTCTCAGCCGCCAACTTCTCAGCAAGCACCTGGGCTTCGGGCACCATGGCACCGAGCGCCCATAACTGGATATCTGTGCCAGCCTGCAGCACTTCGGCCTTACCCAACGGAATCAGCGCAGGCTGAGCCTTAATGGCTTTGCCCGCAGCTGGGCCGCGGGGATAACGAATGAACATCGGGGCGCCGGACTGCAGCGCGGTGTGCAACATGTCAGAGAGCTCATCCTCGTCCTTCGGCTGCATGAGCGTGACGTTCGGAACGCAGCGCAGGTAGGCGATATCGAAAAGACCGTGGTGCGTCGGGCCATCGCTCGGCGAGACCCCCGCCCGATCCATGCAAAACGTGACCGGCAAGCGCTGCAGGCAAACGTCATGGATGACCATATCGTAGGCGCGTTGCAGAAAAGTGGAGTAGATAGCACAGACCGGACGGAGGTCGCGCGCGGCCAAGCCAGCGGCGAAAAGGGCTGCGTGTTCCTCCGCGATACCGACGTCGTGATACTGCCCAGGCAAGGCCTGCTTCAATTGGTTGAGACCTGTGCCGGAAGGCATCGCGGCGGTGATGCCGACAACCTTCGCATCGGCCTTGGCCTCGCGCACCAACAACGCACCGAAGACATCCTGCCACGCCTTGGGTGCGCCGGGCTTACCGGTGGCTAGGCTATCGCCAGTCTCTGGATCGAAGGCACCGGTGCCGTGAAACTTTTCGGGATTCTGGAGCGCCGCACCCAAGCCCCGACCCTTTTCGGTGCGCACGTGCAGCAGTACGGGGCCCTTGGCTTCCTTGCAGAAGCGCAAGTACTTCTCGACCGTCGGCAGGTCGTGCCCGTCAATGGGTCCGATATAGCGGATACCGTACTGCTCGAAGAGCGACGAATTGCGCGTGTACCAATTCTTGACGTGCCTCTTGAAGCTCCGACCGAAGTTTAAGAGCTTAGTCCCGACGCGCGACTGTCCTAAGAGGCGCTTTAACCCTTGCTGCGATTGGTTGTAAGAGCGCGTGACAATCAGTTTGTTCAGGATCTCGGCAATCGCCCCCACATTGCGGTCAATCGACCACTCGTTGTCGTTCAGGATAATGACCAAGCGCTTCGTCGAGTTCGCGGCGTTATTGAGCGCCTCCATCGTGACCCCGCAGGTCAGCGCTGCATCGCCAATGAGTGCGACCACGTGCGCGTCTTCGCCGAGGCGGTCGCGGGCATTCGCCAAGCCAACGGCGGCGGACAAGGCCGTCCCCGCATGGCCGGCACCGAAGACGTCGTGTAAACTCTCTTCGCGATTCAAGAAGCCCGAGAGCCCGCCGGTCGTCCGGATGCCGTCGAAGTCCGCGCCATTACGGCCCGTCAGTAACTTATGCACGTAGCCCTGGTGGGCGACGTCGAAGACAAATTTATCTTGCGGCGTATTAAAAACGCGGTGGAGAGCGATGGACAGCTCGACGACCCCGAGGTTAGGGCCGACGTGGCCACCGTTTTTCGCCGTGACAGCGATCAGGCGCTCGCGGATTTCTTGCGCGAGCAGGGGCAACTGGGCTGGTGCCAACGCCTGGACGTCCTGCGGGCCGCGGATTTGAGGTAGCAACGCCATCGCTTAGCCCTGCTCGGAGTCGGCCGACTTCTTGCCCAACTGCTCGATACGCAGTTCAGCGGCCTGCAGGCTAGACTGACAAGACTTCAGGAGACGCATGCCCTCTTCATACTTGGCGACCAATTCATCGAGCGAGACCGTACCGGACTCCAGCGAGTCGACGAGCTGCTCGAGCTTCGCCATCTCGACTTCAAAGGACTCCTTGCCGGAGGCAGGGCTGGCTTTTTTATCCGCGCTCATGGGCGATGACTGTCGACCGACTTGCCCGGTCTCTCAAGCGGATTGTGCAGGAATCAAAACGGTAAGCGCGCCCGCAGGGCGACCTCATCTAAACCTTGAAAAGCCACCACCTTGGACGCCGAGGTCAGCCCGGAGACCACGGAGACGGCGGCCAACGGGAGGCCGACCCTCGCAGCCAACAATGCGACCACCTCACGATTGGCTTGACCGCCCTCAGGGGGTGCGGCGACCCGGACTTTTAAGGCCTCGCCGAGGCGACCGACGATCTCGGTGCGGGAGGCCCCCGGGACGACCTTCACCTTGAGGCGGGCCGCACGGGCGCTCACAGCACTTCCGTCAAAGCCGCCACCGTCTTCGAATCGAGCTTACGCACCAGCGCGACCGCCAGATCGACACAGGCCTTAAGGTCGGCGACGTCGATGACCGCATTATGGGTGTGGATGTAACGCGCAGGGACGCCCAAGACGATGACAGGGACCCCCAGCTCGTTTGCTTGGAAAGAGCGTGCATCGGTACCGCCCGTCCGGCGCACGGCGAGCTGGCAAGGAATCCCGCGTTCGGCGGCGACCTGCAGCGTCAAATCCACCAAGCGGGGATTCATAATCGCCGTGGGATCAAAAGCGCGTACCTGTACGCCAGCACCGAGCGAGCCTTGGGACTCCGAAGGATTCATGCCGGGAACATCATCGGCGGGCGGTCCTTCAAGGACGATGACCACATCGGGCTTGGCTAAACGAGCGGCGACCGTGGCACCACGGCAGCCCACTTCTTCCTGCACCGTTGCGAGGGCGAGGTACTGGTTGGGCGTCGGCTTCGACTGCAATTGGTGCGTGGCCAGCGTCAGCGCCGTCATGCCAACGCGATTATCAAAAGCCTTGGCGGCATAAAGGCCAGGCTCGGCCAGTGGAGTAAACGGGCCATCTGGGGCGACGGGGTCACCCGGGCGAATCCCTAATTGCAGGACCCCCTCGCGAGAACGGGCGCCAATGTCGACGTAGGCTTTATCCACGGTCGCCGCTTGGGCCCCGCCTTGGTGCGGTGGCAGCGCGACGACAATGCCGATGAATTCGCGTTGGGAAGCGCGTGCCCAAACGCGGAGACGCTGGGCGGATAAGACGCCATCCGGCCAACCGCCGATGGGCACCAAGCGCAGGAAACCATTCGGCGTAATCTCTTGCACGAGGAAACCAATCTCATCCATGTGGGCCGTCAGGACAACGCGCGGCCCCGACCCGACCTTGGTCGGAGCGGCGAGTACCCCACCGAGGCCATCGGCGCTCAACGTGCGGCCGCGCATTTCACGGACGAAGATAGCACGCACGGCGTCTTCGTGCCCGGAGATGCCGTGGGCTTGGGTATACTCCTCGAGGAGTGAAAGTGACTTATCGGCGGGCATGGCGGAGCAAAGTGATTAGCGGTTAGGACGGGTTAACAAGCGGGGGCGCAGACCAGACTTCGCCACAGCGTCGAGCGCAGCGATGGCGGCGCCCGTCAACGAGCGCTCGTCGGCGATGATGAGAACTTCGGCGCCGGGGGACTGTAGAGCCTTGGCGGCCAGAGCCTGATCGAGGGCCACCCGGGTGATGGGCTTGCCTTCGAGAAAAAGTTTTCCTTCGCGGTCTACCGCCACGACTAAGCTCGCGGTCGTCGTACTGACACCCCCCGCATCCGCTGCCGGGGGCACGATGGCCAACGTGCGGGCTTCTTCAAATCGCCCCGCCAATAAAAGGAAGAAGACCAACACGACCATCACGTCGATCAACGGAATCACGTTGATGTCGGCGCGCCGGCGACGTGGAACGACCAAACTCATCGCGGATTCTTTTCCAAGCCCTCGACCAGAACATCAAGCCGCGAGGATAACACCTCTACCCGGCGACCGAGCCAGTTGGCCCCGATGAGCGCTGGGATGGCGATGCACAGGCCAATCATCGTGGTACTCAAAGCGAGACCGACCCCGCGCGTGAGCGTCTGGGAATCAGGTAAACCGTGATCAGGAAAAAGCGTGGCCAAGCCGGTGACCGTACCGAGCAGGCCGAGCAAAGGGGCGGCAGCGACGACGCTATCGATGAGAAAGAAACCCCGTTGGAGGCGGACGATTTCGGCCCGAGCGTGGGCCTTGAGGACCTCTCCTGTGGAGCCCTCTTTCCAGCGCTGGACCAAGCGGCCAGCGGAAGAATCGGCGGCCTCGGAGGTCAGTTCTTTTGCCCGCCCCTCGCGGACGAGCTTAAGAACGGCTTTCGGGGCGACTTTGCCAGGCATCAAGGCCACGGCACGTTCGATCACCAAAAAAACTACTAAGAGGGAGCAAACTCCCAGCGGCCAGATAAAGAGGCCAGCACCTTCGAGAAGGGTATTCACAAAAAAAGGCTGAACTCCGCCCTCCAATCGGCAAGCCCTCTCTCCTAAAGCGACTTACTTGATTGATATAGAACATTTTCAGTCATTAATCAGTCATTTAATCCACCTAACGCGAAACCCAAACTACGTAAGGTGATCACCCAATCTTTTGACAATAGATACACCCATGGCATATTCAATTTATCCCCCATTTTGATGCGTCGCCCCCGCAAAGGTTTCTCCCTCGTCCTCTCTCTCACCATCATGGCCGCGATGGTGATGCTGGTCATTGTGCTCGCCGCCTTTCTGCAAATCGAAAGCCGGCTCGCGCTTGCGCACAATGGGTACATGCGGGCGCGGTTTAATGCCTTGGTCGCCGCGAAAATCGCCATTGGCCAGCTCCAACAACTCGCCGGCCCCGACCAGCGCGTGACCATGCGGGCCGACCTGTATGCGGATGACAGTATCGCCCCTGGTCCACTCGACGCGACCACCATTGCAAACACGGTCAACCCTTCGGCCCCAGTTGGACGAAAACTCTCTCACCAAAAACGCTACTGGACCGGCGTCTGGGCCACGGGCGGCGTCAACAGTTCCAAAGTTCGCGACTGGAATGTCATGGACCCACAGAGCTCGCGGCTCTTCTTGGGTTGGCTGACCTCTCCAGGCGTGATGAGCACGACGGACCCAGAAGTCGCCGATGCCGCCAAGCTGCCCAACTACCTCGCCAACCGTTCGTATTTCGACAATTTCGGCAAAGTCCTTAATCCTGCGACCTATGAAGGTCAGAAGTTAATGGATGACCTCGCGAACCCGATTTCAGCAGCTCCCGATGGCATCTTAGTCCCGCTGGTGGGCCGCGGCTCGGTTCAGTTACCCGCCAACGTCAATCGTTTCGGCCTCGAGTATTCTGGTCAAATCGACGCCCTGCCCGTTCCGCTCCCGGGCGCCACCACTCTCGGCGGCATCTCCACCGGCATCAACGGACGCTATGCTTTCTGGGTCGGCGACGAAGGCCTCAAGGCCAAGGCCAACTTACCGGACGCTTACGCCGTCACGGCTGCTGGCGCGAGTTTCACTTCGGTCACCGATTGGGATGCCGGCTTCCGCGCCTCCGCCGCGCAACGCAGCGCCATCGAAGCCATCAAGCCAGCCGATAAGACCGACATCACCGGTGCCACACTCCTGCCGACAGCGTTCACATTCGGCCTCTGGCGCGACGCGGACACCACCACGTCCAGTAAGTGGGATACCCTCCTGATGCGCTCCGTCAAGGACCGCACCGCCCTCACGCTCTGGGCGAACAAGGTCGGCAGCACCGCCGCCGGCGATGCGATGATCACCGCGAGTAAGGCCCTGTGGCACGATGTCACCCCGTGGTCTTTCTCGACGCTGACGGACACCTATAACGGCGGTATCAAGATGGACCTCTCGACGGCCTTCGAAATCCCCTACGCCGATTACCGGGCGCTCGAAACCTACGCCGGCCAGAAGAACGCCACCATCACGACGGACCCCAAGCTCCGCCGCCCATCGCTCTTCCACGACGCGGCTGGCCCGACCGACCTCGACTTCAACCGGCCCAACATGCTCGACTACTTGGGCTCGGCGAGCGACTTACTGAAATCTGCCCCGCGCTCCCCAGAATGGGCCCCGCGCTTCATGCAAGGTGCCCTCGGTTCTGGCTACGCAACGCTCAAGAACCTCAACGGCGGCGAAACGCCTGAGCGCATGGGTTTCGTCTACGAAATCCCCCTGCGCGGTAATTTCTTCGGCGGTACCGTCCAACGTCCTTCCGCATTCTCCGGTCTCGGTGCCGGGGACTTCGACAACCTCAACAACCGCATCGTGCGGGGCCCGACATGGGATTTATACCGCAACTACTACCGCATGTATAAGCGCGAGCTCGAGACAGCGGGTGCGGCAAATAAAATCCGCGGGCAGGACGCCGTCGCCGACGCCACCACCGTGATGGCACGCGGCGTCGAACCGCTTTCCTATGCCGCTGGCGACCGTGGCACGCCCGTCGCCAAGCAAGGCACCGCGACGTTCTCCATGAGCCCTCCGGGCTTCTACGGCGCCTACCCCGGGGGCGGCTCGACGAACGACTATCACTACCGTAATAACTACAGCTCAGTCGTCGGACCCAACTACCGCGCGCAGGGTGGCTACATGAACCCCACAACCTCGTCGACGGCGGGCATCGGCACGCCGACCGGCCGTACCGGCTCAGAGGCCGCCGATTCAAGTTACGACTCGCCACGCCTCGCCACCACGCGTCTTTGGCCGACTTCCATGAAGGTCGCGCCCAGCATCATTCGTTTCTCGTTGATGTATTCGGTGGTCTGGAACGACGACATGCTCGGCATCGCTGTCGACCCCCTCATCACGGTGCACAACCCCTACGATTGCGCCATCGAGTTCCAAGGCATCGCAATGCTGATGAACGCCTACTCGCTCTCGCACCTCTTCGAATTCTACGCGGGCGATCAAATCATCGGTGACGTCTTCCCCGGAACGAGCTTTGAAGAAGGCCGCGAGTTCTCCTTCCGTGCCGTGGCCGGCTCCAGTAATGGCACCTCGCCGAGTAGCGTCTTCCGCCTCGAGCCCGGCGAAGTCCGCGTCCTCAGTTCGACGAAGGGTCCGCTGCGTAAGTTCGACACCAACGGCAACAACCAGGTCCCTGGTGACTTCGTCTACGAAGAGCAGAGCCGCATGTTCTTCCCGATTGATGCCTATGCGGGTCTCCGTAATTCCTCGGGCGCCGCTATCGCCGCCACGAGTAACGCCACCCTGCAGGCTGTCCAATCGGTCCTCCCAGGCTGGGATGGGACAATCCCCTCGCTCAACTCAATCGCCGCGCAGCGCGGGCTCTCGCTCAACGTCCGCGTCCGTAATGAAGGCGGCGTGGCCTTGGGCGGAAACATGTTCCTGAACAACAGTATCCGCGGCGGCGGCCACGTCGTCGATGGCGGCTACCAAACTTGGAACTTCTACCTGCTGAACAAGTACAGCCATGACAACCAGCAGCTCAGCTGGGGCCGCCGCTGGTTTGGCACGACCGACGACACTAAACAAGCCGGCGGGACTGGCGCCGTCATGGGCGTCGAGCTCGTCAACGAACCGCTCCTGCTGAACCTGCGCTGCATGACCACTGGTTGGCCCATGTACGGCAACGCGAACAGCGGTTACACCGTCAACAGCGACCCCGAATTCGGCGCCGTCCAGGGCTTTGGTAGCCAATGGTCACGTTCACTGCAACTCGCACCGGTCACCATCCTGCGCTTCGCCGGCCAAAACCAAGCGGCTTGGTCCAGCGCTGGTAGCGCGGTCGACAAGCAGAAGTTCTTCATCTTGGACATCCTCGCGCGCGGGGCCAAAGAAAGCTACGCGGGCAATAATTGGTATCCACAGAACAGCAGTTATGTGCCCAGCGGTGACTTCGATCGCATGAAGACCCCCGAGGAGATGCGCTCCGCCCCGATGTCTCCGTACGTCTTCAGCACGCGCGCTTCGCAGGCCTTCATGTTAGGCTACGACGGCAAGACGCACGCACCAGCTGGCTGGATCATGAGCCAACGCTCGGTCGACCAACTCGGCGTGAACAAGATGTACGATATCGATAATTCCGGACGTAACCGTGGCTACTGGGGCAAGAGTGTGCTCGTCGGCCAAGGCGGTAATACCAGCGTTGTGCTTTTCCCCATTCCGCGCCGGCCGTTGCTCTCACTCTCGCAACTCGGTGATGCGGCGACCGCCCAGACCGATACGGAAGCCGACCTCACGGTCGGAGCATCCTTCGCCCACCCAGGCATTAAGAACCTCACTAAGGTCTGCGATTGGCCAGGCACCAAAGGCGGCGAGGAAGCCGTCATTGAACATGGCTACGTCGCGAAGGCGATGGGCTCGAATATCATCCGACACAATGCGAATATTCGTACCGATGATGCCTTTGCTTCTAACCTCGCGCTCTGGGACAGTTACTTCTTCAGTGGACTCAACGCGCAGGGCACCTCTTACAGCGACACCGCCTCCACTTGGCCGACAGGGCCGAACTTGCCGATTGATGCGAAGATCAAATCCGACCAAGCGCTCGCCCTCCTCGCCAGCGGGGTGACGGACCTCACGAAGGTTGCAGGCATCAAGGACGCTCTCGACCGGGGCAGCAACCCGCTTGCGAATAAGCGTGTAGCCTATGCACCGACCACCGGCGGCCAGCCCTTCCCCTTCCCGCATCCGGGCTACATCCCGACGAACTCGCTCTACGATGGTGGCTTCAACGTGAACTCAACTTCCAAGGCCGCTTGGAAAGCCATCCTCGGCTCCCTGCGCGGTCAGAAACTCCCGGACGCCACCGGCGTCTCGACGGGCACGGCGCTCACCCGCTTTGCCCGCGCCTTCGGCAATAGCGACGGTGCCAATTCGCCGTGGACCGCCTATCGCGAACTCACCGATGCCGAAATCGACACCCTCGCCGCCGCCGTCGTCAAGGAAGTCCGGAAACGCGGCCCGTTCATGTCGCTGTCCGACTTCATCAATCGGCGTTTAGTGGCTTCGGATAACTTTGGCCTGAAGGGCGCACTGCAAGCGGCCATCGACTCGACCAACATCAACGACCAGGCCATCAGCAATGCGGGCGGCACTTTTGCCGCCGTCCCGGGTGCGCCGCTGTCCGACCCCTACCTCCCCCTGCCCGCGCAAGACCGCTTCCCCACGCTGCGCTCGCTCAGCAAGGACAGCAGCCAAGGCTCGGCTATCGCTGGTCTGGGGGCCCCAGGTATCGTGACCCAGAAGGACGTGCTCAATTCCATCGGACCCAACCTCACCGCCCGTTCGGATACCTTCGTGGTCCGCGCCTACGGCGAAGCCCTCGACAACGCGGGTAACCCGATTGGCAAAGCGTGGGTCGAAGTCATCGTCCAACGCACCACGGAATTCGTCGGCCCAGCCTGGGTCGAACCGAACCGCCGGAAGCAGAATTACCGCAATAACGACGGTTCCACGACGTCCGAATACGACACCAAGCCGATCGTGGACCATTTCGAGCGGAATCCGCTCGCTACCGGCACTGCCCAGACGGGTAACATCAACCGCCTCTTCGGCCGTCGCTTCAAGGCGACGTCGACCCGCTGGCTGAGCGGAAACGAAATCTAATTCCATGTCCTGGCTTCGTCTTTGCTTCGCCCTGCTTTGCCTGGGCGCCCTCCCCTTGCCTGCGGCCGACGCGCCGAAAGTCGAATCACGCCACTGCGCCCTCCGCTTTGCTTGGTGGAACTTCCCGCGCAAAGTACCCGAGCTTGCCTTGCAAATGGGTCGTGAACGCATCCCCGTCACGCCCAACCCGATGTCGCTGAGCAACCCGATTGACTACAAAGGCGACGTGAACGCGGTGTTGCTCAAGAAGGTCACCACGGGAGAGACCGAGAAGGACGGCAAGCCCAAGTTCGGCTGGGTGCCCTATGCAACCATCGCCTTAAGCCCAACGGACACGGACATGGGCGTCTTACTGATCCCCAATGAGGCCGACGATACTTGCATCACTCGGCCGTTCGACTTCGGCCTGGAAGCATTCCCTTACGGAACGCTCAAACTCGTGAACTTCTCGCGCGCGCGGATTGCCTGCAACTTAGACGGGGCCGCGTTTATGACGGAACCCGGCCAGACCGCCCAATGCCCGAAAAAGTTTGAGGAGCGCACCATCGCTTCTATTGCCGTGGCTGCGCTCGAGGCCGATGGCCAACAACGCGTACTCTATTCGACCAAGGTCATCCTCAATAAGACGTTCCGGACGCTCTTTTTCATCGTCGAGATAAATGGCAAAGAGGAGGAGCGCTACCAGAGTCAGTGCATCTTGGACGTGAACCCTTATCCTAACGGCGTGCCCCCGCCACCCATCACTCCCGGCAACAATGGTAAGGGCTCCAGCAAGGCTGAAACCAAAGCCCCAGCCAAATCGGCGAAATAATACAAACGCAGTGCTATATGACGGCCTTCACGCATTAGCCTGAAGGCCGTCGTTATTACCGATTGTATGAATGGGGGGACGGGCTAATTTCAATCCATGCCCCAGACGCACAAGCGAGGATTTTCGCTCGTCCTATCGCTGACTATTATGGCCGCGATGGTGATGCTGGTCATTGTGCTCGCGGCTTTCCTACAAGTGGAAGGACGCCTCGCCACCACGCATTCGGCCTACCTGCGTGCCCGTATGAATGCGGCGGTCGCGGGCCGTCTCGCGGTCGCCCAATTACAGACGTTAGCCGGACACGACCAGCGCGTGACGGCCCGCATGGACTTACTCGACGGCACCAAGCAAGGCACCTCGCTCAACACTTACCTACAAAGCAAGGCATCGCTGACGGTCGTCGATGATAAGAAAGCTTGGATTGGCGTCTGGGCTACTGGCGGTGCCGACCAATCGAAAATCCGTGACTGGCTGGTGACCGATCCAGACAAACGCCTCTTCCTTGGCTACCTAGTTTCCGCTGATCCCAGTACCGGCGGGGCCGTTGCCAACATGGTGCCGAACCGCCAACTGAAAATCGGCGAAGCACTCCCGATGGACCAGCTACTCAAGAGTGCTGGCACGGCGGCGAGCACGTCCGTCCGCACGGTCCTTCTGCTCGCCTACGGTACCATCGCCCGCGACGCTAAAATCGATAACCGCGTCAAAATCCCCCCGCTCCCCTTACCGGGAGTCGGCGCAAACGAGACTTCCGTTGGAAGCTATGCTTGGTGGACTGGTGACGAAAGCATCAAGGCCAAGGTCAACCTTTCGGAAGCCTACACCACTTCACCGAACGTCTGGGACAAAGGCTACCTCTACAGCGCCGCTCGGCGCACGGGCCAAGAAACACTTGGCGGCAGCACCTCGCTGGCATGGCCGAACTTCAAGCTCTGGGCCGACGCCGACATTGCCACAGTTGGCGGCTCTAAACTTTCCTACGTCAGCTCTGGCAGCGACCTCGGGGCCTGGGCGGCGGGTGTCACCGCCAATGCCGCCAACGGTACGCTCGCGGCTGACTCGGTCGCCAAATACTACGGAGATGTCACGTTGCGTTCCTACGGCGTGCTCTCGGATACCTACAACGGCGGCCTCCGCACCGACCTTTCGATTGCGTTCGAACTACCGCACGAGGACTTCAAGCTACTCGGCGAATTCCACGACAGTCCCGGCGCTCCCGGCGACCGCAACTTCCTCAACCTCGCCAGTAACTTCGGCTTCTCCGCCACCAATACGCCATCCTTCGCCGAATGGGGCGATACGAGTAACAAGCTCGGCTTCGTCTTTGAGGCACCCATCCCCAATAACACCAGCGGCCCCTCCGCCGTGCCGCCAGCGATGGGCACCAACCAAGCCCTCATTGACCAAGGCCCGCGCTCGGTACCAGCTACCGGGACCTACGCGAATGGCACCAAGGACTATAGCGGTGACGACTGGACCGTCCGTGGCCCGACGTGGCTGCTGATGCGCAACTTCTACCGCCTATATAAGCGTGAACTCGAAACGACCGGCGCCCGCGGCCAGCCCGCAAGTTCCGCGGATGCTTGGATGGCCCGTACCGCTGAACCGTTCACCTATAGCTCTGGCGTGACGGGGTGGAGTTGCGTCGGCGATCCGTCAGGACCGACCTACCTCGGCGAGAAATACAACGCTGGCATCCTGCACCGCAAGGCCCGCATGCTCAACTACGGCGGTGGGAACTGGGTCCGCACTACCTACCAGCCGCATCAATTCTCGAGGGTGTCGTGGTCGACCGGGGGTGGTCAGTTCCCGCAACCCACCGCGATGAAGCTCGCACCGACGGTCCTCCGCCACACCCAACGCTGGGGCGTGATCTACAACCAGGACACTCTCGGCGTGACGTTTGACCCAATCATCACCTTGCACAACCCCTACAACGTTGCTCTGGAATTCACTGGCTTCGGCGCCTACTTCAATAAGTACTACCCCTTGGCACTAACCTTCTCACGCGTCAACACAACCACCGGCGTCGAAGAGGCGCTTAACCTCGCCGGTGTGAATACGAACGGGCTCTCCTTTACAAACGGCGTCTTCTACCCACAAACCAATGGCTTTAACCGCTCCTTCGCCATCCGCTGGGTCGCGAACGAAGGGGCTGTGCTGCGCATGAACCCTGGCGAAGTAGTCGTCATCGGCTGTGAAGGCTCCACCAACACCGGCCTCTCTAATAACGGCGCCTCCATCATCAGATCTGGGCGTAGTTACGACCCAGATAAGGCCCGCCACTTCTACCGCATCTTAGGTGACAGCGGCAGCGTCTCGACCGCCACTAATGGGCTACCCATTATCAGCCGCATGTATGCCGCCTGGGTGCCGACCTCGGGATCCAACGCCAACGGTAATGACGCCTCGGGCGGCTACTGGGACGGCCTCTTCATCCAGTATAACCTGATGCACTACAAACGGGATAATGGGTCGACGACCTACCCGCTCGCCAAGATTTGGGGTGGCGAGAACTACGCGGAATGCGATGGCTCCGACGAAGGGCTCATCAACCGGACCGGATTCTTCACCTGCTTCTACCCCGACGCGATCACGGCCCGCAAGGTGCTAGCGCAAAAGACCATCAGCCGCACGGGCGAATCATCTTCAGCCGCCTTCATCGAACGCACCTTCGTCGGTGTGATGGACCTACGCTGGCGCTCGCCGACAGACTCGCGCAACGTCGATAACCTCCCCCTCGGCGACGCCCGTGGGGTAGGCGCAGGGACGAGCTCCCCGCTGGTCGCTGATATGCGCTACGACGCCACCGACCCGCGCGACTGGGATGCGGACTCACTGCAGTCACCCCCGATGATCCTGAGTTTCTATCAGGACCCAGGCTCGTTCACGCCGGTCGACATGACGTCCGACAACAAGGGCTACTACGGCAACAGCTACAAGCTTAACGAGGGCCGCACCGAGACGGTACTCTTCGAGGTTCCCCAGCGCCCGATGCTGTCGCTGACCGGCCTCGGCCATGTGCAGTTTGGCACCTACGCGACGCAGCCTGCATATTCAGTTGGCAACAGCTTCCCGCATATCGGCCTACCGAGCACGACCATGACGCTCTTCTGGCCGAATTCCTGCGTCAGCCCGATGGCGCGCGTCGACAACGGCACAGCCGACTTCGGCACGGATAACGGCAATACCTCGACCATTCGCACGGACAGCACCTTCCTGGCGAACCTCGCCCTCTGGGATCGCTACTTCTTCTCGGGCGCCAACGCCGCTATGCCCAACGTGGCCCGTAATACTTACGTGGGCGGCGTCTCCACGCGCAACCCGGCCGCGGCCGTCGTGACGGCCGGAAATCAGAAGCCGAGCCTCGGTGATGTGTGGGACGACCTCTCCATCGGCAATAAGCCCCTCGCGAATAAACGCTTTGTCTGGGGTCGCTTCAGTGATGGTCGCAGCGACATCGAGTTGAAGAACGACTTCTACCGAAAGCCGACCGCAACACCGCGCCCCGCTGGTGAAGTCCCCTCTCGCCCCGAGCGCGTCGCGAAACAATTCCTTTACGAAGGCGCCTTCAATGTGAACTCCACGTCCAAGGAAGCTTGGCGCCTCATGCTTACGTCGCTCCGCGGCGTCGATACTCCTGGCACGTCGGTGTTCAGCCGCTTCGGCATCCCGCCCAACACCACCGACGTGCAAGGCGCAGGCTCCTATTGGGGCTTAAAGTTTCATGGCCTGACCGACGCCGAGGTTGATAAGCTCGCCGATAATATCGTCATCGAGGTCAGGCGACGCGGGCCTTTCATGAGTATCGCTGACTTTGTCAATCGTCGCCTCACCAACCAAGCTACTGGCCTGAAGGGCCCGCTACAGGCCGCCATCGATGCCGCCGGCCTGAATGATTACGCGGTGGCTGCAGGTAAGATGAAGGAAGGCTTTACCACGAAAGTCACGACCGACGGCGGCCGCTTCCCGCAGGCGAAGGCTTTCGACCCGGCAGCCTATTCGATGTCATCTAACGCCCAAGGCACCGGCGCGTTCCCCGCGCAAGCTGGCTCTCATTCGCACCTCCTACAGATGCAGGTGTTGAACGCCATTGGCCCTTCCCTCACGGTCCGCGGCGATACATTTGTCGTCCGAGCGTACGGCGAAAGCCTCAACGCTAACGGTGAAGTCGCGGGCAAGGCCTGGGTCGAACTCACCGTCCAGCGCATGCCCGAGCTACTGATTCTCGACGACCGCGAACCGACCGTCGCCATCGGCGCCCTCCCCGTCGGCAGTAGCATCACGGTACCAGCGGGCAGCAGTTCCGCGGGGGATAACTTTGGCGGGGGGGGCGGCTTCGGCGGCTACCGCGCCCCTTCGATCACTAACTACGCGACCTCACCGATCATGGAACGCTGGGTACGCAACAAGGACGCCAGCCGCGTGAATAACTTGCTCGGTCGCCGTTTTAAGATCACTGCGGTCCGCTGGCTCCGTGACTCCGACATCTGAACGCATGCGTCTCTTCCTTTTCTTGGCCACCACCCTCTCGCTGGTGGCCGCGCCGGAACCGCCCCCCGAACGTAAGTGTACCTTGCGACTCGCATGGTGGGCGAACCCGTCGGAACGGGTCGAGTTAGCCATCGTTCAGGGCAAGGAAATTATCCCCATCGTGGCGTTGGAGATGAACCTCGACCTCTCGAAGGAATACCGCGGTGCCGCGCAGTTGGTCATTGTGCGCAAGAAAGGTGCGGTTCAGAAAATAGAGGCCTTTGACCCCGATAAACTCTACGCTCAAAGCGCGACGCCGAAGCCAGACGCCAAGACTAAGCCGGAACCCGTAAAAAAAGAAAAGGCGGACGACTGGGCGCCTTTTGCTTCCTTGGCTTTGCCTGACTCTCCCGACATTGGCGTCCTGCTCCTAATGGCCCCAGATGGCACGTGTGCAGGCCGGGCCTTTGATTACGAGGCTGGGCGCTTTCCTTATGGCTCCATTCGCGTGGTCAACCTTTCGGGTTCGACGTTGGACGGCGAAATCGACGCTAAAAGCTTCCGGCTTGCCCCCGGTAGCTCCGACCTGCTCCCCATCATCTTCCGTGAACGTATGGCGAGCCATATCAAGCTGGCGGCGTTGCTCCCTAATAACCGCCTCGAGCCGATTCTGGGCACTAAGATTGCGGGCCGACCCAACCGTCGCTCCTTGGTCTTCGTCCTGCAAACGGGCGTCTCTGCTGATGGTCGTCCGCTCTTTGAAAGCCGGAGCATCGAAAGTGTGGAGCCTGTCGCGCCAGTCGTCGTACCGCCCCCCAACGGCAAGCCTGTGATCAAATGAGGCTACTCTGGTTTAGCCTCTGCGCGCTGACCCGTCTGGTGGCACAAGAACCCGCCACGCCAACGCAGGTCACGGCGGCAGCTCCCCACGGAAGCATCTTGGTGCAAGCCTGCTGGGCTGGCACGCCCGGAGGGAAGGTTCACCTCGTCACAAAGCCGTCGAATCAGGCCATCCCCTTGCAGGCGCAAGCTAGCGCCATCGTCGCCAACTCCATCGTGCCCCCGTGTGAAGGCTTGGAGCTCTGGGTGGCGAACGCCCCGCAAGCCAAGCGGGTGGCGACCTTTCCGTTTCCGAAGTCCGGCCAACGCTTCATCTTAGTGATGCAAGGCGAACACCCCGCCTCTATGCGCGCTTGGCTCGTGCCCGCTGACCTCGAGATTTTTCCTTGGGGTTCCGCCTGTCTACTCAACCTATCAGACAAACGTCTACGATGCCAGCTGAACGAACAAGTAGGGGAAGTCGACCCAGGGAAGTCAGGCGTCATCCCGTTCATTGCGACGGAACGTACGAGCGCCCACCTCACGCTCGATTACTTTGACGGACAGAAGTGGCAGCCTGATTGCTCGACGAAGACTATTCTCTCGCCCGCCCGGCGCTTCATCATGGTCGTCGGCCCAGGGCTTGCGGTGCAAGGCCCCTTGCCAAAGGAAACGGTCGTAGAAACGAACCCGGCCCCGCTCATAGCGCCGACGCCGCTTCCGCATCCGCTAGCCAAGTGACCTTATGCGCCAAGGCGCGTAAAACTTGGCCGGGATAACGGGCGGGGGCGAATTCACCGGCACAGACGCTCAGCAAAGCGGCAGCCTTGGACTGGCCGTTGACGAGCACGACCACGGATCCGCACTGCGCTAGGCCAACTTCCGTGATCGTCAGGCGCCAACCGCGGCCCGGCCACTCGGTGGCGACAAAGCGCGGTAGCCCAGGAGCCCCGATAAGGGGGCACTGCGGCCAGAGCGAGGCAACGTGGCTGTCGTCCCCTAGGCCGAGCACGCAAAGGTCGTAGGCCTTATTGGGCTGGGCCTGCCAGACGGCGTCATAGGCAGCGGCGGCGGCGGCTGGTGCCAACTCCACGGGCCAAGGCTGGCGACGGGCGGCCGGCACCTGCAAAGGATCGAGTAACCCACGGGCGGCATGCCCGAAGTTGGAATCATCGGAACTCTGGGGGACGCAGCGTTCGTCGCTCACATGCCAGGTGATGCGCTCCAACGTCTGCGCTGACAACGCACCGCTGGCCACCGCCCAAGCGTAGAAAGCCTTCGGGGTGGAGCCGCCGCTGAGCGCCACGGTCGCCGGACCACGTACGGCCAGCGCATGGATGCGGCGGGCGAGCTCGGCGAAGGATTCGTCGCGGGTACGCACGAGGACTTCGCCGGCAGAAGTCAGCAGGGAGGAAGACATAGGGCGATGGAAGGCGAGTGGACTTGAAAAGGCAACCTTGGGCACCAGCCCAAACAGTAGGGGCGGCCGTGCGGCCGCCCCTCGTTTAAATCTGCAGCAACAGTGCCTACTGGCAGGCCTCGCAGGTGCCGCCGTTCATCATCGCATCGATGGAACAGGCATTCTTCTCAGCCTCGGTGAAGGCCTTCTTCTCTGGCACGGGCTCGGTCTTCGCCTGCACTTCGACGGTGGCCTTCTCAATGTTCGAGGCACCCATCGTGCGGAGATAATAGGTCGTCTTGAGACCCGTGCGCCAGGCGTACTGGTACATATGGGAGAGGGCCTTGAGTTCGGCGCGCGGCAGGAACAGGTTGAGCGACTGGGCTTGATCGATCCACTTCTGCCGGCGGGCGGCGGCATCGATGAGCCACTTGTAGTCAATGATGAAGGCCGTCATGTACTTGTCCTTGAGGACTTGGGGAATCTCCGGGATCTCCTTGAGTTCGCCATCAAAGTACTTGAGCTGTTCAACCATCTTCTGATTCCAGAGGCCCAGCTTCTTGAGGTCGCGCCCTAGGCTGCTGTTAAGCTCGATGAAGTCGCCGGACAGGTTGCTCTTGGCAAAGAGGTTCTTGTAAGTCGGCTCGATACAAGGCGAGCTACCGACGATGTTCGAGATGGTCGCCGTCGGCGCGATGGCGAGAACGTTGGAGTTGCGCATGCCCTGCTTGGCGATTTTGGCGCGGATGGGCGCCCAGTCGAGCAGGCCACCACGCTTGACTTCGATCTTCTCGCCACGCTCGGCTTCGAGGAGGTCGACGGTGTCCTGCGGGAGCAGGCCGCGGTCCCACTTCGAGCCCTTATAGGTGCTGTAGGCGCCGCGTTCGGCGGCGAGGTCAGAGGAGGCACCGTAGGCGTAGAAGGCCACAGCTTCCATGATCTCGTCGTTAAACTCAACGGCGGCGTCAGAGGCGAAGGAGACGTTGCGACGATAGAGGCAGTCTTGGAGGCCCATGACGCCGAGGCCGACTGGGCGGTGGCGCAGGTTGGAGACCTCCGCGGCCTTGGTTGGGTAAAAGTTGATGTCGATGACGTTGTCGAGGGCGCGGACGGCCACATGGACGGTCTCCGCGAGCTTGGCGTGGTCGATATTACCCGCGGCATCGAGGTGTGCATCGAGGACGATGGAGCCGAGATTACAAACGGCGGTTTCATCGGCACTCGTGTTGAGCGTGATTTCGGTACAGAGGTTGGACGAGTGGATGACGCCCACGTGGTCCTGTGGCGAACGGACATTGCACGGGTCCTTAAAGGTCATCCAAGGGTGGCCCGTCTCGAAGATCATATTGAGCATCTTCTTCCAGAGCTCAACGGCCGGGAGGGTCTTGCCGAAGATTTTCCCTTCCTTGGCCTTCTGCTCGTAGGCTACATAGCGACGCTCGAAATCGGCGCCGAAAGTTTCATGCAAATCGGAGACCTCGTTGGACATGAAGAGCGTCCAGTTCTGGCGATCGCGCAGGCGCTTCATGAACAAGTCGGGAATCCAGTTCGCCGTATTCATGTCGTGGGTGCGACGACGGTCATCGCCAGTGTTACGACGGAGCTCAAGGAAGTCTTCGACGTCGTTGTGCCACGTCTCGAGGTAGGCACAGCCAGAGCCACGGCGCTTACCGCCCTGGTTGACCGCGACGAGCTGGTCGTTGTGCAGCTTAAGGAACGGCATGACGCCCTGTGATTCGCCGTTGGTGCCCTTGATGTGCGAGCCCGTGCCACGGACGGCCGTCCAAGAACCGCCCAGACCGCCCGCCCACTTGGAGAGGAAGGCGTTCTCCGCGATGCCGCGGATCATGATCGACTCGATGGTGTCATCGACCTTGTAGAGGTAGCAGGACGATAGCTGGCTATGCAGCGTACCGGCATTGAAAAGCGTCGGCGTCGAGCTGCAGAAGCGGCGGGACTTGTAGAGCGCGTGGAGGCGGATAGCCCATTCTTCGCGATTCGTTTCCTCGCGAAGGAAGAGGCCCATGGCAACGCGCATCCAGAAGAACTGGGGCGTCTCGAGGCGGCGGTGGGTCCGCTCCGTCTTGTCGATGATCAGGTAGCGGTCGTAGAGCGTCTGTACACCCAGAAACTCAAAATCCATGTCGGACATCGGGTCGAGGACGTCGGCCAACTTAGCGAGGTCGTAGCGGCGCAGGTCGGGCGAGAGACGGCCGATTTCGATGCCGCGCTCGATATAGGCTGAGAACTTAGCACGGTGGAATTCGCGGAGCTTGTCGATGCCATCGCGCATGATGCTCCAACCGAGAACCTCCTCGTAGATATAGGACAGCGAGATGCGGGCGGCAAAGAGCGCAAAATCAGCGTCGCGCTCAATGAGCGTCTTCGCGTTGAGTTCAACCGTCTTGCGGAGGTCGGCGGCGGGGACTTCGTTGGACAGGCCGCGGCGGAGCTCGGCCTCGATGGCTTCGGCTGGCATGTCGATTTCAAGGCCCGTGAGGGCGTAGGAGATGCGCTTGCGGAGGTCTTCACCGTTCCAGAGGAAAGTGGTGCCATCGGGGTTCTTGACGAGCAGGAGGGAGTCCTGGTGGTCGTCAACGGGCACGGCGGCGGCGGCTTCCTGCTCGCGCTGCTTGGTGCGCATCGCGCGGTAGAGAATGTAAGCTTCGGCGACCTTGTAGTGGCCTTGGCGCATCAACTCGGTCTGGACGATATCTTGAACCTCTTCGATGCCGATGATGTTCTGGCCGCCCAGCGCCACCGCACGGGTCACGGCGGCAGCGACGCGCTCAGCGGGAGCGGAATCGAGGCCGAGGGAGAGGAATGATTTGCGGACTGCGACGTCGATCTTGTCTTGGTTCCACGGCACAACCTGGTGGTTGCGGCGCATCAGGCGCGTCGTGACGACCGGCACGTCCACCCCGCGCGCAGCGTCGGAGGAAAAGACGAGGCTCTTGGCGACGTCGTGGCGGTTATTATTGATGAGCGCGCGCTCGATGATGGGGATGAGCTGGGCTTCGCTGACTTGGCCACCGTGCTGGTTGGCGAGCTGGGCTACGAGCTGGGTCACTTCCCCGGCGACGGCCGCAACGAACGTGCGATTCTGCTCGGTGAAGATTTCCGTGACCTGACGGGAAAGGAGGAGGTCGGTCAAGGCATTGCCGATGATGTCAGCGAAGCGGGCGGAATCGGTGCTGGTAGCGGCGGAGCCGGCGGCGGCGACTGGGAGAGACTCGCGCCAGTTAAAGCGGGGTTTGGCGTTAGCCGGCGTGCGGACAGCGTTTTTGAGGGCGATGTCTTCGCGGAAGAAAGGGAGTTCGGGGTTCATGAGACGATTGAGTTAACGGGAGTGGGAAGGAAAGATGGAGGGAGGTCGCTGCGGGCGTGGGCCAGCGGCGGAAGAGATTAGGACGGAGGGGAAAAGGGGAGTAAGAACAGGAACTGTGCCAAAATAGGCGCGCAAGGGGGTGCGCCTACTTTTGGCGTGAAATCGGCTTAGAGCTCGTCGTCGCTGACGGTTTCTAGATTGGCCGACTTCTGGTATTCGGTGACACGACCTTCGAAGAAGTTTTGCTCCTTCTTTAAGTCCATCATCTCGGACAACCAAGGGAAAGGGTTAACGGGGTCGACCGTGAGGGGTGCGAGGCCACAATTACGCAGACGGCGGTCGGCGATGAAGTCGATGTACTGCTCAAACTCCTTCGAGGAGAGGCCGAGGGCGTTGATCGGGAGGCAGTCGCGGATGAAGTCCTTCTCGAGGGCCACGGCGGTGGCCATCAGCTGGCGGAGCTCCTCGCGGAAGGCCGGCGTCCAGATGTCGGGATTCTCCTTCACCAATTCGAGTAGCAAGCGGCAGAAGAGGTCGATGTGGTTGGACTCATCGCGCAAGGTATACTTGAACATGTTACCGATACCGGGGAACTTGTTCTGGCGAGCCAGGGAGAGCACCATGCCGAAGAGGCCGTAGAACTGGGTGCCTTCCATGCACTGCCCGAAGAGGAAAATGTTGTGGGCCAGGGCCTGCTTGTCCTCGAGCTTTGTGAGGTCGAGTTTGCGGCGCAGCGCCCGGGAATTATTGACGACGAAGGCGGCCTTCTTGGCGATCGTCGGGATATCTTCGAACATCGCTTCGCACTCGTGCGGGTTGATACCGAGCGAGGAGATCATGTACACCAAGGAGTCGGCGTGAATATTCTCTTCATGGGCATGGCGGCCGAGCACGAGCTTGAGCTCGGGGGCGGTCATGACCTCGCGGACGACGTGGATGATGTTATCGCCCACGATCCCTTCAGCGGCGGAGAAATAGCCGATGGCCATCTTGATGATCCAGCGGTCGATATCGGTGATATTACCGTTGGTGTCGCGCCACTGCTGGCAGTCTTCCTGCATCGGGATTTCTTCGGGCTCCCAATGGTTGGCCTTCATCGTCTTGTAGAGGTCGTAGGCCCACTGGTACTTCAACGGCAGGATGTTGAAGAACATGGTCTCGCGACCGTTAATGACCTTCTTGTTATTAAAGGCTTCTTCAGCCTTCGTCTTATCGAGGACAAAGGTTTTTTTACCTACGGTAATCGTGATGGTTTCCATGGAGGAGAGGGGAAAAGGGGTTATTGAGTGGCCGGGGAAGGCCGCTAGTAAATTGGTATAGGTTTGAGATAATACTAGATGTAGGGGGTGCAAATGAAAACCGACACTAGATGTGGTGTTTTTCTGCAAACCACTGAGGTCTCGATACTTGGGGAACCAACTTTATTCACAATCGGCTTTTTTGACGAAATTTTGATGAAGAAAGACCCTAGGAGCACCTCCGGGAGAAAATCTCGCCCTGGCTGGGGCGCAAACGTCAGTTGTTAGTGTTGCTCACGCTATTCACCCCCACCCGCGGGGTTGCCCCGGGGCCACGGGTCGTCCACCCTGCCCTGATGCAACCAGGCCCGCCGGCAGAAACCTCCGCAAAGACCCCGCGAGCCCCCCTGCTCGCGTCTTGCTGGACGCCAGCCGCGCTCGCGGAACGCGGTTGGCGCGGGGCACTGAAAACCTCGTGGCGGGTCTTGGCCACTTGCTGGCAGGGGACCATCAGCAATCGCCTGCCGCAGCAATCGGCGGCCCTGACCTATTACACCTTGATGTCAGTCGGCCCGATCCTCGCGCTCGCGCTCACAGTTTCTGGATACATCCTCACGCGCTCAGGCAACGTAAGGGATAACCCTGCGAAGCAGGCCATCGTTACCAGCATCGAATACCTGGTACCACAAGTAGCCGCCCAGGCACCAGCCGCGAACAGCGGTACTAACAAGCCCACCGCAGCGAGTGGTCCGAAGCAACTGCGCGAGATTAATGTCGAGCTCGATGCCTTCGTCGACCGCCTACTAGCGAATGCGGCGAACGGCCAAGCGGGCGTGGTTGGATTAGGCCTCATCCTGGTGCTCGCCGTGCTCATGCTGAGCCGCGTGGAAGATGCGCTCAATGGTATCTGGGGCGTCCGCTACGGCCGCAGCTGGCGCGATCGTTTTGCAAACTACCTGCTCTTCCTCGTGCTGTTCTTTCTGATTGGTGCCACGACGGTCACGATGCTTTCGATGGCGGCCCTCGCTAAAATGTTTGGGGACAGTACTAATTGGCTCGGCGACTGGCTCATCCGCTTGCCTTGGGGCGAAGCGATTATCGGCTTCATTACGGGCAGTGGTCCCTTCTTCGTTTCCCTCGGCTTACTGGCGCTGGCCTTCGCCGTCTTCAACCGGATGATGCCGAATGTACGGGTCCGCTGGAGCGCGGCCCTCATCGGCGGAACCACCATCGCGCTCCTCATCACTGCCAACCATCACCTCGCCGCCCTTTACGTTGGCAAAGTATCGCAGTTCCAGGATCTGTACGGCGAACTCAGCATTGTCTTGGTACTCATGTTTGGCACCTACCTCGCTTGGCTTTTCGTGCTCATTGGCGGCCAAGTGGCCTATGCCTACCAACACCGCCGGGCACTGGCTCTGCATAAGGCTTGGGAAAGCCTAAGCCATCGGGCCCGCCGCACCCTCGCCTTTGTTTGCACCGCCGAGACGCTCCGCCGCTATCGCGGGGGGCTCGCCGGCCCGAGGGCCGAAGATATCGCTGAAATCGCCCGCATCCCTGCGACCGTCGCCGATGGGTGTCTCCAGATGCTGCGAGACGCCGGCCTCCTCGCAATGGAAAGCCGGACGGAGGGTCACCGCCCCGCCCGGCCCTTGGAGTCTATGACCGTTGGACAGCTCTGGGGCGTTGTGGACCTACATTCCGACAACAACGCTGGGGAGCCGGACTTACGGAGCGATCCGGCGGCCCGGGAACTCGCTCAGATTGAACAACGTCTCATGCAGACTCCCGATTCGCAAGTCACCCTCGGCGAACTCGCGGACCGGACCTGAATAGCCCTGCCGTCGAAAGAGGGCCGGACGTCACACACTCCGAGCGAATGGCCGACGCAACCATGACTCGCAGATAACGAATCACCCAGCAGCCCTAGGCTCCCCGCGCATGGGAGCGGGCGCTCGAAGTGAAGCGAGCCGAACCTGACATCTGCGTGCAAGGGCCGTTAAACCAGTAGCGTTCAGCCTAACCGGCTGGTAATCGGTAGTTCCAATTGGCATGAGGCCGCGCTTGGCCGGATACAGGGAGATCCAAGGGCGCCAGTAACGCGACCAGCAGAACATGCCCTCCCCCTTCAAGCGTGCCAACGCGTGGCGAGGCCCGTGGCCGGCTAAGAATAAGCTAAGCACGAGCCTCGATGGGCTGGGGTCGATAGCGACCTCTAGAAATAAGAGGACCCCGGCCACCTTGCGGTGACCGGGGTCCGTAAACCTGGCGACGACCTACTCTCGCACAGCAGCGGGGCTGCACTACCATCGGCGGCTACATTCTTAACTTTCGTGTTCGGGATGGGAACGAGTGTTTCCATGTGCCCATGATCACCAGAAGGAATCCTCGAGTCGCTCTCAGTGAAGGGTGATCATGAGATGGTTTTGGCCAGGTTTGAGCGACTGTCATAGGGAAAGTTGCACAATTTACGCATAGTAAAATTACCGTTCTAATTCCATTGGCCTAGACGTCATTTGAGACGGCTAAGAAAGCCAATTGCAGATCAATCGAACATTAGTATCGCTAAGCTCAACGTATCGCTACGCTTACACCTGCGACCTATCAACCAGGTGGTCTACCTGGGTTCTATAGGGAGATCTTATCTTGGGAAAGGCTTGGCGCTTAGATGCTTTCAGCGCTTATCCGTTCCATGCTTAGCTACCCGGCGGTGCCACGGAC